>Ga0208149_1000294_pt1 | contig 19301 bp, 18 predicted proteins | sample DEB08_DNA_15_FD_184533 | JGI IMG/M metagenome (GOLD analysis project Ga0208149, IMG submission 184533) | Aqueous microbial communities from the Delaware River and Bay under freshwater to marine salinity gradient to study organic matter... | ecosystem: Environmental > Aquatic > Marine > Coastal ... | reverse complement strand
TTATCTCATTTGAAGCGGGCGCCGTTACTTTTAAAGTAAGCTCTATAGTTGGGTTTGCAGTTGTCCCGGTATGCGTCAAGCTTGCGCTTGAATAGTTGCTACTCGTTGAAGTAACCGTAATATTTACGCTCGATGTCGTAGAACCGTCATCGATCTCTAATGTTATTGTTCCACTTCCACCGCTTACATAAGCATCAATGGCGAAATCCATAGTTTTGTGTTTACTGCTTAAAGTCGGAACAACCCAACGACAAGCAACCGTTGAGGTAGTTGACGTGCTCGCCAATGTGTTATCATCGAAATATTGTGAAACACAATTCCCGGTTCCACCGTAAGCATGAGAATAATTCGATAATTTACCCACTCGCTGAAGTGTAATTGAAGCGATCTCTTGACCTGCAACGAGCGTGTTTATATTGGGTACATCCGGCGGTATTGAAAACGTATTACTCATAGGTGCTCGATCTCCAACGTTACCGGAACCTTACGCCGTAGATCGCCGGGGTAGACTAGGTCAACGGTGCTTAATGGCGTTACACTTCCTCTGATTCTTCCTTGATCGCCGTTATCCTCCGACGTGTAAAGAATAGTATATTGATCAGTGTTAGCCGTTGTTACATCAGCATGAATCAACGCTCGCCGTGAATCCCCCCAACCTTGATAATAATTGATCCTTTCACCGCTGGATATGTACTGCATGAACTTATTAGTAAAATGTCTGTACAAGTCGATCTGATCAAGCCGCGCGTCAAGGTCAAAGTTTACAACTGACGTAATATAAGAGCCTACAAAGTTTGAAACATAACCGCCGCCAATAAGGCGCCGCGCTTGCGATACTTGATCGACTTTGAGGTGTGATCTTTGGACAGGTCGAGAAGGAAACAAAGTACCCGGCATTCTGTATTTTGCAGTGATGATACTAAATGAGCCGTCAACAACAGGTGTTTCAGTTCCGTTGAACCCTAGCCGATCACGAAAAGAAGTTGATGACCATGATATATCACCCAAGGAAGAAAGATACTCACAAGCGACAAAACCATCATCGTTTAAATACCACCGTAAACCGTTCGACCCTTGCGCCGCTTGGTCAAGCGCTTCGATGTTGTCTGTTGGGTTGGTGTCGTCAGCGTCTCCAATGTTGTTTCTAAATCTCAACAATGTAGGCACATCTTGAAAAGCTATATTCTCTTGAAGTGTGAAAGTCTGCGCGCCGCCATCGGTAAACGTCATATTGATTGAATACTGATAAGCAGTAGACGCAGGATGAACACCACGCGCCCAATCATTGGGAGCTGTCTTTGTTAGGCTCGTAGTAGCATCATTAACAAAGCCTAGTTGATTGTACCCTGTAGCGTTTACAGTAAGAGTAAAAGCAACATCTGAACCTATGACGATCTTATCGCTTGCGCTGTCGAGTGTAGCTGTCCAAGTGCCAAAGGTTGCGACGTTATTTAAGAGGCCTTCGAGCGTGTTTAGCTCTGCGTTACCTCTTCCATTTAAAAGAGTTATCGCGTCTTCATATATGCCCGCATCGCTCGCAAAAGTCGGAAACGATACAGGCGAGCCGCCCGATCTATCGAACAATTCTACACCGCTCCACTCAGTAGCATCAACTGAGGAAAGTAAAGCGAAGTCAGGAGCCGGATTATTGAACGGCATGTTAAGCCCTCCTCGGAATTGGCGCCCCTCGGCGTCTTTGGTTTTGAATTGTCGTTATACGATCAGCTAAAGCTTGCTCCGCTGCTCTTTTAGAATCATATATTACAGCGCCCCCAAAGTTAATATTATAAACAACTTGTGACTCCATCGCCTCAGCTCGCGCCGGGGCCGTTGCTGTCTGTGGCGCTCCACTTGGAGAAGATGCCGCGCCGGTTGTCACACCTCCACCACCACCGCCGCCGAGTAGAGCAGATGCACCTCGAGCCGCGCCCGCCGCCAAGGCGAATTGACCCGCCGCCGCAAAGTGCGTACCCGCTTCTGCGGGATTGGTGAACGTGCTCGCGATTCCTTTAGCCGTCTCAATTAATGCGCTTACCGCCGCCTCACTTGCTAAAGCGTTGAGGGCTTGCGCTACACCTTCACTGACTGAATCACCGAAAAGTATAGCACCCGCCGCCGCATTTGCGAGGCCGCTTGAATAGTGCTCTACTGAACTTAAAAGATCTTCATAATCTTTCTTTGCTTGATCAATCGCCTTTTGTCGCTCGGCTTCTTCTCTCTTGAGTCTTGCGTCTCTCTCTTTTGCCGCTTGCGCTTCAATCGCTAAACGATTCTTCTCAACTTGTGCCGCGTCTTTTGCGTCTTGCTCTATTCTTGAGCGCCCAATCTCTTGAACCTTTAATTGATAGCGTAATTCGGCCTCTTCTTTCTTTTGAGCGTTATCTTGAGCAAGTTTTAACTCTGTCTCATAAGCGAGCGTTGCAAGCTGTACCCGCTCGGTGTAACCATCACTCGCTAGTTGTATTTCGAGCGCTTGTATTCTCGCTTGTTCTGTGATCGCTTGCCGGGCTTGCTGTTCTTCCATTTGGCGGCGTCGATCGGCGGCTTGTCTTCGTTGTTCGCTTCTTTTCTTTGCTTGCTCGCGCTCTTTGCTATCCGCTTCTTTTTCTAATCTGATTCGCTGTTCAAGCGCTGCTATCTGAACAAGGGCCGCCTCATCTACTGCGCCCGCTTGCTCTATGGACAGATCGATATTATTTTTAATTTCTTTGTTTAGTGCTTCAAGTTTGCTCTTGTCTTCGCTCTTTGCGCGTAACTCTAAAAGCTTGGTTTTCTCTTCAATCTCATTCTTTAGAGATTCAATATATTTATTATTTCCCTTGGTCTCTAAAGTGAGAAGTTGAATATTTTTTAGACGTGCGATCTCTTCTTTTGCTTTGGTTTGAAGAGATTCAACTGATGTCTCTTCGAGTTCCTTATAACTCTCTTCAGTCTTTTTAAGCGCTTCATTTACTTTTAATTGCGCCGTTGTCGTCTTGTTTAAAAGTTTCTCAAGTTCTGCATTTGCTTGGGCTTCTGCTCTGCGAGCGTTTCCAAGTTCACCGCCTAAATCTAAAAGCTCTTGATTGCTTAAATTCCCTCTCTTAAGAGCTTCATCATATGCCTTTTGTGCTCTCTCTGCTCTCTCGGTTGTCTCTGTGAAGTCTTCAAATATTTTAGAAGATTTCTCTAGTTGTACCTGTAAAAGTTCTTTTTGTATCTGTGCATTAAGATTCGCTTTCGTGAACTCTCTTAATTGTTCAGTGCTCGGAGCAACGCCTTTCTCCGCTAATGCTTCAAGTTTGCTTTCTAAATCAGAAGCCGCCGCCGCCATCGCTTGCGTTCTTCGTTCCGCGTCTTCCTGTGCTCCGCTGAACTGTTGGAAAGCTTGATAGAGTGCGACTATACCAGTTGTTAACAGCGCCACAGGCCCCAACAAAGAAGTAATGCCCGCTACCCCGCTAGTGCTGACAGCGGCAAAGCCAGACCGCAAGCCGCCGATTGATTCAACTACAGTGTCCACACCATCAGTCAAGCTTGTAAACGATTCGCCTAGATGCTCGTTAGTTGTTCGCATCGCCTCAGCTACTGACTTTCCGGCGTTACCAACTCCTTTTAATTCCTTGGTGACTTTCTGAGTACCTTCAAGTACAACCTCAATCTCTATTTGATTCTCAGCCATTTTGCGCACTCTCTCTTACTCTTAAAAGCATTTCTTCAGTAGTATTGTGTAACACGTCAACGGCTTCTATTACAGCGCAAGACGGCGCGGGGAAAGTGTCGCGAATCGTTGCGAGTCCGTTTCTATGTCGTGAATAAGCGTTGATTATTGACGCGGCACGGTTTGCGTCAGCGACTGGGCAAGATCTTATTTTAGCTTCACTAAAAGCCTCTCCACAATCGGGCGCGACTCGATAACCGGGTACATATCGCCCAACCTCATCAACCTGTGATTGAGCTAAACCCGCACGGAATGAGCCGCCACAATTTCCGCGTAATCTTCTTAATTGTGGCTTTCTCATACACTGCTCGCAATTCCAAGCGCGGGATCCTGAAGAGGCGAGCCAGATTGACCCCGCGAGCGCTATTTTCCCGAGTCACCCAGAAGGGAGATTCGTCTTATGTGTAGTACTAATTCTGAGATAGTAACAATCCGCGCGTCATCGGGTTGAATCATTTGGACTTGATCGATTGAAGCGGGTTGACCGTCAATTGTCTGAAGAGACGCATTGACCATCTCCAAATATACATTATCCAAATAATTCCGATAATGAGCCAAGGCGGCGCGCTCGTCTTCTTCAAGTGCATGATGCCACCGCGCCCGCTCTTCTGTCTCACTTGGCTGTTGTGACCATAGAAGGCGGCCAAGCTCTGACCGAGTGTAAGCGCCCGCTTTAACTTCCGCCTCTTCACGCTCAGAAGGTCCAAGCGCTTTAATCGTGAATATCGTCGCGCCTGCATGATCTCCCAAAAGCGCTCTATCTCCGGTTTTAAGATATTCGTTTTTCGCTTCATCGCTCGCATTAATCGCGGGGTCACATGTGACAACGACATCAAGCGTTGATTCTGAACTTGTGAAGAAGTGAAGAGCCATATTAAGAACCTACTGTAAGACCAATTCTTACCGGTGAGTTACCCGCGCCGGTGCTGACAACATCGCCACCAAAGCGGCTTTGTGCGTAATTTAAAGTCTGTCTGACTATGTCATTACCAGATACATCATATTTACTCGGGTCAGTTGTGAGGTAGCCGGCAGGGATCATCAAAGCGCAACCTAGACCGTTACCCACTGGGCCAGTCCCGATCAATACTTGTCTTAACTGTCGGTTGAAATAGTCGCTATCGAGCGCAGTTGTAACAGTTGAGAGAGTTAAACTACATTCTACAGCTACGTCAGAAACATCCATTCCAGACATAGCAAGAATTGAGTTGCTTCTACCCTTTGGTGTCAAGGTGTTCGTAACGGTAAACGTGAATGATTCACAATCTAAAGCGGTTCGCGCTAGTGTGTCACCTGTGCTCGCGTCAGTCGTACTTGTTGGCGCGGTTGAAGAGACGACAACATAAGCGCCCCGGAAGAATGCCGGCGCCCCGCTGTTATATAGTGGCTCAATTGGGCCTGAAAAACTTGAGTGATCATCTTGAATACAAGCCGCTTGATAAACTAGATCAGCCATAAGCCGCCCATTATCTAAGCTGATGGAGATTGATTCGAGGACAGCACCAAAGACAAAGGTTCTAAAATTGACGCCGTCAACCCTAAAACTTAATGAATGTGTCGTTGTTCCTGTTCTTGAAGGGTACCAAGTCTGAAGCATTCTTACAGTCGCGCTACTTAGTGCGGCGGTAGCACTTACAGCGGGCGAAATAGTAATATCACCTGTAACGTCGTTATCTGTCACCGCGCTATATTCTGCGCGCCCTTGGTAGTCAACGCCTACTAAGTTACCAATCGCGTAATTAGTACTTGTAGTTGTTGGTGTGAATGTATTCGCATCACTTGCCGCGCTCGCTGTGTCAGTCGTTACGCTATGCTTTGCAGTTAAGAAACCACCGCCGAGAAGTTGGCCTAGATAGTTTGAATCATAATCATTTACGCCCGCGCCAACGGTTGTAAGGTCAAGTCTTAATTCGACTGAACCGGTGCGGCGCTGAACTCTTGAACCGCTCGACCATACTGTGTCAGGTTCCGGCGGCATGCCGTAGGGGCCGTCTCTGGTGTCGCTTCGCTCGCTCGCGATTACATCGCCATAAATTACGACCGGGTCACGCTCAACCGGCATCGATGTATAGCTTAAAGTTTGGTCGGGTAATCCAGTGGTAGAGTCAAGTGATCCAAAGGACGACTCGACAACAACACCGATTGATCTATGAGTAACAGCCATCAAGCCACCTCCAAGTAAAGCAAGTCAAAAGGCAGTATTAAGAACAGCGCGACAACCGCGCCGGCTTCGTCTGGTATGCCTTCAATTCTAGGTTGTCCGGGTATTAATGAAACAATACCACTAGTAACAAGGTTATAATACGGCCCTTTTAATTTATCTATGAGCAAGGCCGCGTCTTCATTGATGAGTCTTTGTAAGAATCCGCGCTCTTGCGGTATGTCGTAACGCACACGAAGATTCACACTGCACCGTTTACGACCACTCAGCCCCGCTTGTCCGTCATCCTCTGCGAGCGTCTCAAGTTCATAGTCAAAATAGCGTGTTGAGTGCGGGCGCATCTCCAAAGGAGGAACCAAGCCCGAAGCCGGATCATGGTTTACAAATCCATGATGCGTATCTGTCTTTGGCGTCAAGCTTTGAATCATGCTTGTAAGCTGTTCAAGCGATGCAAATATACCTTGGCTCATCGCTTACCCTTTTTTAGTTTTTGCGCGATCTCTTTTGAAATGACTTCAGTCATTTGCTCGACCTCGGGTTGACTTAAACCGATGAATCGACGCTTTGCGTTTACATGATAGCCGTAACTTTGAACAGGCGAGCCAAGGCCAAGAATGAAAGAGGTCTTCGTTACTTTTAACGGTATGAAGTTAGCCATAAGCGCGCCGCTTAAAACTAAATCAACGTCGCTTGTCATCTCTTCAGCCGGTCGCTTTGATCGCTTTCTTGACTTGTCTTTATATTGCTTGTAGCCGCCCTCATAATATGCGCTTTTACCAGTGCGACTTTTGCGAGTATAGCCTTTAGGCTTCAATCTTGCGCCTTTAAACGAAACATAAAGCGGCTTTGTTGAATACTCTGTAAAAGGCTTACCGTCTGCGTCTTTCCCCTGCATCGTGCGCCGTTTGATACTCGCCAAAGTATTAAGGGCGAGCCGCTTTGTGTCGCGCTCGGTCCAAAGGTTTGAGGGTAGATTGAACTTAACTCGATTAGGCATCTTTAATGCCTCATCGCGCGGCTAGGAACGAAGGTTAAATCGTAAGCGCTTTTAGTGATTGGGTTCGACCCCCTGACATCAGTTGAACGCCCGCCGGCTTCTCTCAGGTTCTCCTCACCCTCATCAAGTACGCCGTCGCCGTCCAAGTCTAAAGCAACGCTACGAAGGCCCAACAATAAAAGATCTTCACCGCGTGTTCTTAAATCACTGGCTTGATCGAACTGATTATTAAGTTCATAGACACGCGCCGCCGCATAGTAAGAATGAGCTTGTAAGAACTGCTCAGGATTCCACACCTCATCCTCTGTGCAATTTGAAGGGATCACATGATCACGCACGATTAAAACGACTTCGTCGAGCGCGGCTTTGATCTGTGGGTCAAGGTCACTCTGTCGCCTTGGGATCATGTCGGCCAATTGTGGAAAGGTCGCGGTCAATTGATCGTGATCAAGTCCAGTTGTGAAGATTCGAGGGGTAACTTTAAGTAATCCCTTTTCACTTCTAAGAATCGTTTCCGCGCCAAGGTCAGCGGTATAGTTCACAATATAGGGGTAGCTTTTGCTTGTACCAGTAACTGAGCTAGTGAGTGTAATCGACCATAAAGCAAACTCAAGACTTGACGCCGTTGAAAGGTCAATCTCTCTAGGTAATGGTTCCGCAAGTATTGCAGTTGTTCCCACTATCCGAGAAACTAGAACGCTTATAATTCCGTCGCCATCGGTCTTTAAAAAAGCGCGCTCTTGATCTTGCTCAAGACTTGCGGCGCTCGTTGATAACGTCAATGTCCGTCGATCAGCCGCGATTGCTGTTACGCTCACCGCCGCTCTATTCTGACTGAGTGAACTTGTAACGCCGTTAATCAGTATCGTTGGTGTTCCAGAGATAGGCGCGGGCGCGTACCACTGAAAAAGATAATCAAGGTTTGTGATTGCTTTTCTCATTTGGCCGCCTTATTTGCCGCGTTAATATCTGAATCTTTCGCAAGTTCTAAGTCTGCAATTTCAATGAATGACTCACTGACCGGCGCCCATGAATGCCGGCAGTTATAACCGCCGCCGCTCGTCTTCACGCTTAAGCCTTGGCCGTTGTTTAGTTTTCTCATCTGCTTTGATGTTACGACTAAATCAACCAACTCCTCACAGAAGCCGCGCGTTATTCCATCGCGAGGACCAATATACAAGAAGTGATCAAGCCCGGCTTCATCGGCGGCTTGCGCTGTCAATGATCTACCCCACTGTGAAACAGCGGTTCGCGCTTCTGTCAGTGCTCGGCCCTCTGCCGCTTGGAATCTTTGAAATAATAAATCAGCGGTTTGACTGATAGAGACATCCGCATCAATCGCCGTCAATGTTGAGCGTATACGTTGCGAAAGATCTGGAAGTATAACATCATCAAAGACAGCACCGACAAGTTGAGCGTTTAAACGCTCGCGATCGAGCGCCAATGTCGCGGGGTCAAGGTCTAATCCCTCTAAAGATAATTGCTTTAGAGTGAGATCATAAACCGTATTCGTAGTATCAAGAAAGCCGTCAACGACTTCACCCATACCACCATTTAAAATATAATTAATAAGCTCGTCACGGCTCATTAATAACCAGTTATCCGCAGGTATACCCGCGTCAAGGTCGCGCTTGATCTGGTTTCTTAGTGTTTTACGCGCTTGAGATAATCCTTTTTTAAGGGCTTTCTCAACCGCTACCTGTGCTTCAAGTTGTTCCACTTGTGCAAGTGTAATCTGTGCGAGTAGTGGCGGCTCATTCTCCGCTTGACGTCTTAGCTCTTCAATGGCTTGTACGTCAGCATCTCGCTTTTCTGCGAGTAGGTTAACGAGTCCACAACTACGGCACAGCATCAAGAGACCCTTAAGTCAAGCAGTCTGTAACAACGAAACCGAAGTTACTATCAATCTTCTTGAAAGTCTCGATCTCTTCGCTCCAAACGTAGCGGCGGGTCTTTTGCTCGTTGTCATAAGCGCCCGCTTGCATCGCTCCATAGCGGAAGTTAATAGCGGCCATCGGCCCCATCTTAACGCCGTTTCGGTTTACGAGTGCATCACCACCGCGCAAGATACCCATAAACACCTGCTCGGTGTTCCAGATCTGAGACTCAGAAGAAGCCGCGCCCGCGGGTGCTGTGTCGTTGATCGCGTTTGCAACGTAAACGTTCGGGATTCCGAGCACTGATCGAAGTACCTCAAGAACTGCCTCATTGCTAAGGATCAATTGACCACTAGCAAGCCCGCTTCCAGTTGCTCCAACGTATCCGCGAATCTCAGGGTTACGCGCTAAAGTACGGAATACGCCACGACCCAAAATAAGAGAATCCGCGCTCATTCCGCCTGAGTTATCAAAGACAGTGTCTTTAAGGGCGTGTAGATCGGTCAACGGATTCGCGCCGGTTGCGTCCCACTTGGTCCCAGTCTGGAGAGCTGTACAAGCCGCTGTCTGAAACTCTGTAGAGTTGAACAGGAGATCAGCGCAACGCTTTTCACGTGAAACCTGCATAGCTCGCGCAACTTTGCGAACCATACGTTGCTCCTCTGATCCGGGGTATTGCGAATCAAAAATATCTTCCATCGCGATGCCATCACGCCATGAAAAGATGTTAGCTTTGTAAGTGGTGTTACTTCGATCGAATCCACTTAATAACTGACGATCAGCGCCGGGCGCTCTTTGATTGTCGAGACCTGCACCGGCTCCGGTGAAGTTGCGGTTATTCTCGATAAGAAGAGTACCGCTTCGCTCAGGGATTGCTACAGTCTCAAAGACTTTATCTGCAATGAATGAATCATCACCTTGAACCGCTTCGATTGCAAGGTTTGATAGAATCTCGTCTACTGGATGTATATTACTATATGAACTAGCCATTTTAGATCACCTTCTCTCTTATGGTAGTGGGGTCTTAGGACCGTTGAAAATGATCTCGACTTGCTCACCACTAGCGAGCGCGAGATTTGCTTTAGCAGGGATGAGGTACCCAATGCCATAACCGCCAGAAGCGTTAGCATCAAGGTGACCATTAAGCCCACATTGAACAGGTAGAGCCACCGCGCTTGTTAAGTCAATCGCTGTGTCGATCACTGCGCGTGTAAGACCGTGAACAACTACGTCGACAATGTCTCCGGCCGATGCTGCACGTTGAGCGACTCCAATGATGTTTGCACCATCAGAAGCGCCCGCTACTTCGACATCTCCATCAGTAGCAAGTTTAACAAGGGCGAACTCAGTTATAGTACCGCCCGCAATATATGATTTTACGATGTTTTGCTCAGCCATGGGTTAACCTCCGTAAATGCGAGCGTATTGATCAGGGTTAGTTGATCGGAATTGATGCAAAGCTTCAGAGAAAGAAATATTCTTTGTCTTCGCTTCTTCGGCTAATCTAGCCGCTAGGTTCTCTCTTGTGATCTCTTCAGCGCTTGCGCCGTGTCCAATCTCTTTCATTGGTACAACCGGCGCGGCCTCTGAGAAATGCGCCCATAGTGCGGGCTTGGTGTCGCGTAGGTCGTAAGCGTCACGAGCGGCGCTTTCTGCACTCGGTGCAATCTTGCCTTCACTTAAAAGGGTATTGATTGCCGCGCTCTTTGCTGTCTCGTACTTCTCAGCCTCAACTTTTAAAAGTTGCTCGCGTAATGCTTTGACCTCATTTAAGAGTTGGAGATTCTCAGAGTGTGCGACCGACTCAGCCATCTTCTTTGGCTCGTCTTCCTTCTTCTCTTCCATCTCTTCAACTTCTATTTTGTATTCGCCCATCTCTTCCTTTTCAGTGTCGAGTTGGGCTTCAACAGCCGCCTCTGCTTTTTTGGTCATCTCCGCTACACGCTTTTCAAGCTCAAGAACCATGTCGTGCTTGGCTCGTAGCATATCTCGGAGTTCGTCAATTGACATTTCGTTTATGTCTTCCATAAACTTTTCTCCTAATGTTACAGGCTCAAGCTGTGTTGATGCTTGAGCAGGTCTGGGGGTAAGGGTGATCGCTAGTAATTGAGCGTCACCGATTTTTTCTCCGCCTTCTCTTGCGTAGACTTCACCGTCGAGATACTCAGGCGAGGACCATAGAACTCCGCCCGCGTCTCTAACAATTGAAAGCCCGCGCTCGTTGTATGCGGGGATTGCGTAGAGTCCATCTTCTCTTAATTCAAGATCGACTATTAAGCCTAAGGCGTTCCCGCTCTCAGGCGGTGCCGGCGGTCCACCGTTGAAAGGACTAGTAGCATGCTGCCAATCAATTATAACCGGGTCAGCTTCTCGCCGGGCATAATATACGCGCCGCATCTCTTCGAGTAGATCTGATGTGATCGCGTTCCCGATCTTCTCACCATTCATGCGGCTTGATACTTGGCCAAGTCCTAAAGTCTTGAAAGGCTTACCAACTGTTAAACCGTCGGGTACTTTATATTCTCCAACTTCACCAAGTAAAACCGCTTCACCATATGCTCTTAAAGCTTGTTGTTTTTTATCTGCATCATTCATTTGATTGACCACTTTCTGCGCCCATCGATAGCCGGCATCACCGCCCCATCCAAGCCAAGCTTGACGGCCCTTGCCGTAGTCCTTCCAGGTTGCGCCTTCTTTGTCGACTTCATGCCGGGTGAAGTATGCGAGCATGCGCCGCACGGTCTCGGGTGATAAAGCTTTACCGGCTTTAAGATCGCGAGCGCGAGCGATACCGATAGCGGTCATCCCTCTTTGACTCATCGGCTTTGATGCTCTGATTCTTAATGCTCTCTCGGCCGCATCTTGCGCGCCTTTGGGCGGTACAAAGTCAATATGATCATACTTCTTGGGAACCGCTAAAAGAGTCTCTTTATCTGCTCTATATTGCGGGTGAGCTTTAGGTAGCAAGTCAAGGTCAGTATTATAAGCTTCTTTACGCTCGCCAGTACCTACCAACTTTAAGAAAGCTTTGACACGAGCAAGGCCCCATTGATTGCGATTCATCCCGGGACGGTGAGAAGTTGAGAACGCGCCCGCACCTCTCCTAAATACCGCTTTAAGTGTCCCAAGATCGACAGTCTTTCCCGCGCCTCTATACCGTTTGTTGTGCTTATCGCGAGCATTGACTAAAGCCTTTTCCGTATCGGCTCCGATCTCAATACTTCCACGCTTACCGCTTGCGCTCCCTTTTGGATTCTTGCGCGATCCTTTGATCCTGTCTTTTTTGGGCGCCGGTGTTTGCGCGATGGTTCTTTTAGACATTGCGCCGCCTTATGATCTCTTCAGCTAAAGTTGCCGCGCTTGCGTTACCACTTCGAGCGCTCGCCGCTCTTTCCCTTGGTGTTCTTACTGCGTCTTCTGGAAGATCGCCCGCGCCTAGTCTTTGGCGTAATGCTCGCTCTAGTTCATCATCTGGAGTTAATAGACCAGACTGAACGAGTCCGGGCAACATGCCCATTGATTCGGCAAGGTCATCTGTATCAAGACCTAGATGTGTAAGCCTTGGAAGTTTGGAGGGGTCCATTGGTCCGTAATTCCATTGAATCAACCGGCCAATTGTTCCCGCCGCTCTTCTGTCTGGTCCACTTACCACCGCCGCGACTAGATCACAAAGATTAATTGCCGCTCTTCTAAATACGCTTAAGTGAATCTCACCAACTGACCTTGAGCCGGTTTCGGTGTTGCCGAGGTCTGCGAATTGGGCGAGGAATGAAGCGGCTATTTGTGAATCACATTTTGTAATTATATCAATCGGGCCTTGACTGTATAAGTTCGGCATAACTGAATAATTATCAAACTTGACCGCGGCTGACTCGACTAAATAACTTTGTTCAGCGCTTAAAAAGTTTTGCGCTTGCGCCTCAGCTTCATCAATCATCGCTTCGATGTCTGATTGAGTGTAGCCCTGTTGTTCAGCAACTGAGCGGTCGACTGATACCTTGGGAGTAGGAACCGCCCAACGATCCAAACCGACCAGCATCATATTAGATACACGTTGTTTAGTTCGCCACCACCACCAACACGAGCGCAGCATACCAACGCCTTCAAAGTTGCTACCTGTTTTATTCAAGGTGAGCAGTATCATTTTATTCGATGGTATCGGCTCCGGTACGATATGACCGACCATGTCTTGGTAAACGCCGTCCAACTGTTGGCCGTCTCGGCTCAACCATTTTTGATGGGCGCTTGGCTCCCGGTCTGCGTATCGATCGAGCCAGACTTTAACGCGTCCGTTTTCATCCGGTCCGACTTTGTAGATCTCTTCAGCGTATCGATAGCCTAGCGGCACGAACTCCCATAGATAGCTTAACTGTTCTTCCCAACTTGAAGACATCTGGCCGCTGTACCCATCAAGGCCGAAAGCCTCATTAGCATATCGCGCCAACTCATCACAGACAGGATCACCTTGATTAGCTGACTCAAAGCGCCATGATGCACTTAACAAAGTCTGCCTAAGCATGGTCCAAGAGCGGCGAACGATTGGATCACTTGATAGCATTGATTCAGCTTCGAGTACCCAATTCTTCCCGGTTAACTTTGGATTCTGTTCTTTACCAACGATTGAGCCACTAGCTAAATTGGTCCCTGTTATACCCTTAATCGTAAACCGTGGAGTATAAGCGGGCATATGCTCCGGATCGCGCTCAGTGTTGATCATATGTTCACCTCTTTTTAATTAAGTGAATATAATCGCTTTAAATGTCAAGCACCTTAAACAGCAACGCCCGCGAGGAAGGAAGCCGCGAGCGAAGCAAAAAGGAGTTGCTCAATATATACAAAAAAGAAAAGCGACCCGCAAGAGTCGCTCTTCAAAGTGGACTTTTTTTCTACCCGACTGCGGCCTCAGGTCGGTTTAACTTCTTTGGTAAACAGTCGGGATAAGCAAGGTGAACGACGATCAATCATAAGTCAATAAAAAAAAGCACCTACGCCAATAAGTGCTTTTCAAGAGCTTTGGTTACCGACCTAGAACTCTAAAAGAAAGATAAACAATGATCAATCAGAAGTCAATAAACTTTCGACCGCCAACTTTAACCCGCCGTGATCTGCTCGCCCCTCTCGCCTTCACTCTTGACATGGCTCTTTCAATGTCATCATTCCACCGCCAGAAAATACAATCATATCGTAGCGCGTCAATGGGATCTTCTCGACCGTCCTTTACTGGCTCGTCTTTAGTGTTGGCCCATGAATAAGACATGATTGATTTACGCAAGCTGTTACCCTGCGCTCGATCGCCCGCTTCCCAAACCTCACGAGTAATTAAGTATTCTTTTCTTGCGAGCGCGCGTTTCAGTTTTTGTATTCCGTTTAAAATGTTGGTTCTGATTGGGTCAGTCGTCCACTTCAAAGGAAGCCCTATTCCTCTCGGTGGATCGCTTCCAAGATGTCGAAAGGCAGATATACCAGAGTGATCTGATCGAGCGGCCCCGGCTTTGTCTGCCACTCCATCATCAAGCCAGATGCGCGGCGACGGTGCATATTGTTTGATCTTTCGCGGCCAAGCTATGGCCATGATCAATTGCGCTAAGTCATCAAGACTCACTTCGCGCGGGTTCAACTCTCCGCAGATTATGTCTGCGTTTAAGTCTGGATCGTGAACAATGATCAACACGCTAGGCTTTCTGAATCCCCAGTCTATTGCTATTCGCCCTTGAAGATGTTCGCGATATTTCCAGTTGTCTATAACGTGTCCTTCTGTCCATTCCGACAACACAAGACCGCTCGGCGGTTGCGGTTTATTCTCGATCATCGCGAGCCGTTCAGCCTCGGGTAAATGCTTGACAGCTTCAAACCATTCATCACTTAAGTTAGCTTTGTTGACGTGCGAAGAATAGAACAAGCAGCGCCCGCCGCTTTGTTCGGCAAGCTTGACCCACCAAGCATCGCTCACAGGTAAGCCGACCATCACAAGGCAAGGACTAGGGCCAGATCTTAAACGGCCTAAAGCTTTGTATGCAACCTCAGCCGATGGAAAGACCTGACATTCATCAATAAAGGCAAAGCCGGAAGTGATGTTCAACCCTTCGAGCGGGTTGCTAGTGCTCTCCTTCGTACCCGGTCGAAAGTATGAACGGCACCAAATGGAACTCCCTGTATTTGGATCTTTCCACTCCCCTTTTAGTTGATTGTATGTCCAACCAAGAGGACTTAACCACTTTTCAAGTTCCGGACCTAAAACAGAACGATAACGCGGCGCGGTGTCTGTGACCAATAGTGAACTTGTACCCGGTCGCCACGTTGCTACATAAAGAAGACCGAACACGAGCGCGCTTGTTTTACTCGCTCCCCAACCCGCGCGAACAGCTACAAAAGCATTCTTCTGAGTGATCGCCGCTATTAATTCTTTTTGTAGCGCGGTGTATTCAAGTTTCATAAGAGAGATTGTTGTTGCATGGGATAATCTTGATCATTGCTACACCATAAAACCTCTGTTGATTTTCTCTTTTTACCTTGGTCTTGCTTTCCTCCTGACAGCGTCAACAATTCACGAAACGGTAACCATTGAGGTGAATCAGTATTCTCACAAACGACCGCTTGACCCTTTCGAGATCTGCAAAAAGAAGCGAGTTGATCATAATCAATTGTATGATGATTATATTTTTTACTTACTTTTGAAGCGTACGGCGGATCGATAAACCATGACGCTTTAGTATTTACGGCTTCAATGTAACTTTTATTTATAATCCTCCAGTGCTTAAGCCTTTTTACTATTTGACTTATTTTATATCTTCTTGATCTTCCCCAATATCTTGAATCGTTCTCATTCTCTAAAATTGACTTCTTATGTACTGGTGAAAATCTGTTTTGAATTGTAGCGCTTTGCGGATTAATCCAACGACCGACAAGCTCCAAAGCGCCACCAGTTAAATTTAATTCTTCAAGATGTTGATCAACCTTTAAAAGCGGAAGCGCTAAAATGTCAGCCTCGGAAGCATTGATTAAATAATCCCATAACATGCAAACCTTTTCATCTAGTTCGTAAAGCGTCACTTTAAGGTCGCAATATCTCAGAGCATAACCCGCGCCGCCCGCGAATGGTTCAATGATATGGTCATATTTTGGCACTGGATAACGATCAATATACTTCATCTTATGTCCAAAATAAGCGAATGCAAGCCCCGCCGGCTTAATCAATGCTCTTCTATTCATCGGCCTTCATACACTCGGCGAATCCGCTCTAGTCTCTGCTCGGGCGTTAACTCCATATAAGCGATCGCCGCCCTCGTCGCTACCTTTCTATAAACATCATTTGACTTATCAATTATCGGCTTTGATGGCTTTGGCTCGTCTAGTAAGTTGGACTTCGAGCGCTTGCGGTTTCGGTACGCTTGCGCCCTTCGTTCCTTGCCGCCGTTTTCGCGATAACGTTTAAGCCTTTGAGCGCGGCGAGCCTCTTCTTTTTCTAAGTCTTCTTCGTAGCTCGTCACTTTGGCGATCCTTCGGACTTCGTTGTAACGGCTCATGTCTTTTGCCTCTTTCGATATTCCCGCTGATACTCTCTGAACTTCTTTCGTCTCGCCTCTTTCTCCTCTGGCGTCTCGTTGGCTCGCTTCAATCTCCGCTGTCTTAACTTCTTCTGATATTGCGCTTCTGACATCTTCAGATATTGCCGCTTTGCTTCGTTCATTGATTAACCGCCGTCTTTCTTTTTGATACTCTCTAAATTGTTTACGCCTTAAAGCTTTCTCTCTAGGTGATTCATTCGCCCGCTTCAACCGGCGCCGCTTAAGTATTACTTGGTAATATTCTTCAGTTAGATATTGATAACCCGGCTTATATTTACTCGTCACCTTCACTCATCAACTCGCTAGTCTGCTCAATCATCGCGCTCACCATTTCGAGCTGTTTCTTTGCGCCGTCGTTAGTCGAGACCGTCAACTCTTTCTTTTCGCCGTAATCATTCGGATGTAATCGGGACATGATCCAAGAAGACGCGCGCCAATCACCGTTACCACCTTGTGAAGCATTGCGCATCTCAAGCTCGAGCGTTGACAAGCCTTTACATTTTGCATGATCAACTAGATCTCTAATCTCCTCGTCGCTTTCCATCCATTTATACAGTTTACGCCGTGGAAAGTCTGACGCACCGCAAGCGCCGCTGATTGATTGACCAACGGCCAACTGTTCAAGGAATCGCTTGAACTTTGGATCATTCGCGCGCGCGTTGTTTGTGCCGGTTGCGGCTTCTCTCTCTGCTAGTCCTTCAAGGTCGCTTTTCATGTTATTTCTTCCTTTTTAATTCAAGCTCTTTAATGATCCGTTGCTCAACTTTTGAAGCAAGATGACTAACGCCATAAGTCATAAACGATAAACACTGCGGCGTTGTTCGCTCATTGATATTGATCTTTCGATCTGCCTTGCGTTGGTTCTTAATGTGCATGATAGAAAGTCGAGCAGATGAAATATAAGTATCTTTCACGATCTCGATAATCCCCTTATACACCGCTTCTGATTCTGCATTTCTGAAGCCCTTGCGGTGAAATATAGAGATCTCCTTCCAAATGTCATGATCCTTATTTCCGTATAAGATGCCGCCCTTTTCACTGTGATCATAGCGGAATGGATAAACTACACCGTCATCATATAAAAAGTTCTCGAACTCATCACTATCAAGCTCATCATTTGCCGCGTGACGCTTCCACATAACTTTGATTACCGGCTCGTTTCTACGCTTGTTTACTTCACGCCCTTTTACCTCGCCGCCTTCTTTCCCGACCTCTGGATTGTTCGCAACACTTCCACCGCTCGAAGACTCGCCGCGCTTCTCGTTTGATTCTGTCTCTCTCTGTTTTTTATCATTCGTTGGCGTACCGTTCGCCGCTGACAATTCACCCGGTGTAAAATCGTTGACACCTTCTGAATCAGCTACAAAGCGCTTCTCCTCTTCTTTCTTCCTTGTCGTTCTCATAGTCGAGAACATCGAAGCATACTTTTTTAAATCATCTTCGCTTGTTGACGATATTTGAGAAACCTGTTTTTCAAAAGCTTCTTCAAGTAGCCTTGCCATCATCGGCGGCTTGTTAAGATCATATGCAGTTTTTAAGTCATCATAATTCAACTCTTTAGTAGTTGTTAAAAACTCGTCTTTCAATTCGTTTTGACCATATTGACCAGTGATAAATTTTAATTGGTCGCGCGTCTCACTTGGAAACGCTCCCGAGTAGCTCCCTGTCTCTTTGTTCTCTTGAAACTCAGGCGGCGTGATAATTAGAACCGTTCGCTTTGCAACTTCTTTTTGATTAATACCAAAGCTCTTCAAGACATTATAGCCGCCTTTAATGTTGTAGAACTCGCCTCGATATTCAAAAAAAATCATCCCTTTCCTAAAAGATACAGATTGTTTGTCGGTAAGTTTCCCCTGTTCACTCCTGCTTAAAGCAACTGATGAACCTATAAAGGTTTCAACTTTCCAATCATTAAACATCTGATGCTCTGGTATATAATTACTTGCAAACAATAACTGACGAAGACCAGACGCGGGACTTTTTTTATTACTCAGAGATGCGTTTAAATCTATAGCGTGGGGCCTATAAAAACCAACACTCAACGTCTTATCTAAATTAGAGAATCTCTGAGTGTAATACCCTCGAATTTCTCGCATTGTAATCGCGTTACCGTCGGCATCATGAAAAGCAGTATTATCTTTTCGATGATTCCCACAGAGTACAACGACAGTACCGTAACGACTTCCACCACTTGGTAGGATATTCCACCATTTCACACCTTCAAAACCTTCATCCTTGTAAGTCTCTTCAAGTAGATCAAGGTCAATCACTGAATCCGATTCAACATAATTCGGTTCGCCCTCATCATCTGTAAAAGGTCTATTGTTCTCATCATCCCACTCTAAAACAGGAACTGTTCGCATAACATAAGAGTTGGCCTCTTCACTGTAAGCAAGCCAAACCATCGAATTACCTGACTTAGTATATGACAGATAAACAAGGCCGTATTTATTCCAAGTCAAGCAAGTAGCCTTTGCACCGATTCCGAAGTTGTCATGCACTCCGCTCGTTTTGCTCTTTGATGAGCTGTTATGATTACCAATGTACAACTTCAACTCATCGGCGGTCATCCCGTTTCCGTTGTCCTTCACGCATAGCCTAGAAACTCCAATTCTTTTATAAGTGTCATGGTCTGAAGTAACTTCAACGCGAGTAGCGCCGCCCTCTATTGCGTTTACATACAATTCTCTGAAGTGTTGCATTGGAGAGACTTGCATCGCGAATCTCTTCAAAGTGTTTGATGTGTTTATATCTTTGTATAGTTTCCCGAATGTGAATTCTGTTTTTGTGTTCATTGCGTTGACTCCTTTTTGCTTGCAATGTTTACAACTTTAAACGGCTCCAATTATCATTAATAAACGCCTCAACCCTCGACTCCTCCCAGTTCAAGCGCTCGGCGATCTTCTCCGCAGATTGACCGCGATATTTAAACAACTCCTCTACAATCGACAGCGTCAAAGCGTACTCAATACGAGAGAACATTTTAGGCTGATCTCGTAAA
>Ga0208149_1000292_pt1 | contig 19315 bp, 8 predicted proteins | sample DEB08_DNA_15_FD_184533 | JGI IMG/M metagenome (GOLD analysis project Ga0208149, IMG submission 184533) | Aqueous microbial communities from the Delaware River and Bay under freshwater to marine salinity gradient to study organic matter... | ecosystem: Environmental > Aquatic > Marine > Coastal ... | reverse complement strand
TATAGTAAGTTGCAGTTGCTTATGACTCCTCTACACTCTCCAAAAGAATACTTGTTTAATCTGTATACAACAAGTTCTGGGGAGGCAAAGAGATTATGGAGAAAGCATATAAAAGAGCAATGGAAATATCGATGTGCATACTGCGGGTCTGATAAAGAACTCACCATCGATCATGTAGTTCCAAGAGCAAAAGGTGGGTCAGACTTCTCAAAGAATGTTGTCTGTGCCTGCCACGAATGCAATCAAGATAAGGGTCATACTCCTATGGAAGAATGGTATCTTTCACAGGAGTTTTTTAGTATGGATAGATATGAAAAAATCAAAGAGCACATAAAACCAGAAGCATCAACACATCTTTATCGTTACGGAACAAGAAGAAATATCGTATTATAAATATATCAAAAGGGACAGTATATACTGCTCCGAAACGGTAAATACCGATAAAAGAATAAATGGCCACTCCGATTCGGATTAAGAGGTCAGCGGTTGCTGGCAAAAAACCTACGAAAGAACAACTACAGTTAGGCGAGTTAGCTGTAAACTTTTATGATGGTAAGGTATTCTTTAAGCAGGATACGCAAGGTGTTGGTATTGGAACCAGAGTTGTAGAGATTGGTGCTGGTAGTACAACATTTGTAGGTAAGACTTTATATGTTTCTAATAATGGTGATGATGAAAACAATGGATTAAATGAAAATAATGCAAAGGCAACAATCAAAGCAGCAGTTGCACTTGCATTTCCAGGTGATACGGTAAAAGTATATCCCGGAACATATACAGAAAATAATCCAATCAATCTTCCAGATAATGTTTCTGTAGAAGGAACAGAACTTCGTCGTTGTTTAGTTGCTCCACAAAATACAGACACCGATTTATTTTATGTTGGTCAAGGATGTCATATTACTGACTTAAGTTTTGTCGGTGGTCCGATGACTGATGGTGCAGCAGTCATTGCTTTTAGACCATTATTAGGTACAGCATCTGATAGATTTTTTGATGCTGCAAGATTAATTCGTCAGAATCTAGATTTTATTGCACAAGAAACTGTAGGTTATATTACAAGTACTGATTATAAAAATCCTGCAATTAGTATTGATTCGACAAATTGTGCTGATGATATTAAAGACATCTATCGTGCAGTATGTCATGATATTACAAGAGGTGGTAACTCAAAATGTATAGGTGCAGGTAAATCATATTTTGATATTAATGGAAATCTAGATCATATTGTTGGATTTGGTGCAACTACAATTGATGCATTAAATTATTCTGTAGGCATTGCAAGATCTTGTGTCAATAATTTAGTTTGGGATGGTAACTATCAATCATCTTATACTCAAGTTAGAGATAAAAGTATTCAGGCAGATAGTGCGATAGGTTCTAATGAAGACTATGCTTCTTGTGCAAATGTTCACTCTGCAATTTCTGTCTGTGTTGGTATTGTAACTGGCATTATTCAGAATGGAATTGATGGCAATCCAGCAACAACTGGATTTACGACTAACTATCCAGGTAATAATGGAGCAATTGTTTCTGGTATTCTTACTGCATCCGAAAGTCCTTTACAAGGAACTGGTATTATTACAAAAGGACCTTATGTAAGAAACTGTACTAACTTTATTCCTGGTAGTATTGGAGCAAAGATTGATGGATTTAATGCTGATGAGGGTGATCAGGTAAACAATATTGGAGTTCAGGGATCATTTAATGTTGATTCATATACTCAATTTAATCAGGGAGGTATTGGAGTATCAGTCACGAATGGTGCTTACTGTCAGTTAGTTTCTATTTTCACTATATGTAATGATACGGCAATTTATGCTGGTAAGGGTGGTCATTTAGACCTTACAAACTCTAACTCTTCTTTTGGAACTAAAGGATTAGTTGTGGAAGGGACAGGAGATCAAAATACAAGTTGTATTGATCGTTATACTGGTGAAGTTTCTGCAAGTGTCAATCAACTGCAGAATATTGTAACAGTTTCTGGTTTGGGAAATAATCGTCCTTATCAGGGACAATCACTTTATTTTGATAGAAAATATTATATTGTAAAGGATATTAAGATTACGAATGGAGGATCTGGATATACTTCAGTACCAAGAGTAACGATTGATTTACCAACTGGTCCCGGAATTGCCATTCCTTGTCAAGCTGCGGCATCAATTGAGAATGGATCTGTTACTCAAATTACTGTTTTTGGTGGTGGTTCTCAGTTTGAAGAAACTCCTAATGTAGTTATTGAAGCACCCTCAAGTGGTGTTCAGGCAACTGCAGAAGCAGAGATTGAGGCAATTTATTATGGAGTATTGGAAGCAACAGAACCCGTGAATGGAGTATCTACTATTTCATTGATACAAAATCTAAATAATAACATTGGTATTGGAACGACTGTTTTCTTTGCAAGACAAAGTTTTCAAATCGTGAGTTCACATTCCTTCCAATACATTGGTGCTGGAAATACAATTGAAACTGCATATCCTTCTAGAGGTGGAGTTACAATTCAAGAAAATGAAGTTATAAAACTTGATGGTGGAGAAGTTACGTATACAAGTACAGATCAGTCGGGTAACTTCAGAATTGGTGATGGTGTTGAAATTAATCAGGCAACTGGTACGGTGAGAGGAAACATTTATATTAAGAGTTTATTTACACAGGTTACACCATTTATTCTTGCATTAGGAGGAGATTAATCAAATGGCAGTCGCAGCAGCAGCAGTAAACGTATTCCGAACAGTTACCACAACAGTTGGTACAAGTACAGTTGGAGTTTATACTGCACCAATTGCTTATACTGGTGTTGTATTGTTAGCACAAGTTACAAATACTGGTACACAGACAGAAACGATTAGTTTTGGTTATCAGAGAGATGGAGTAGATACTCCAATCGTAACTGATTTGGCTATACCTGCAAACGACACTGCAAATTTACTTGCAGGAAAACTTGTAGTTGAAACTGGAAATACTCTGACATTAGTTGGAAGTAATGCAGTCAATCTTAAATATCTTTCTAGTATTCTGGAAACATCAAATCTCTAATACATTTTAAGTACAATGGTAGCACCAATTCGTTTTCTTTCCGGTAGACAGCAGCAACAAAAAATTGGTGTAATTGGTAGCACCGAAGACACTAAGGTATTAGAGGTTATTGGACGTGTTGGTATTGGCACGACGATTTTTGATCCAACAACAAATTTTGAGATTCGTAATAATGAAGGATCAATTAAAATTGGCGAACTTCAAGATAATCAGGGAAGCACAGACAATGGTATAGTATTTGTTGCTTCTACCTCAGGATTTAGTCAGGGTGGTATTACTTCCTATCGTGCAGGATTATTCACGGAAGTAAATGGGAGAATTTTATCTTATGGAATCAATGCTATTCAGTTAGAAACTGAGAGAGATACTAATTTTCCTGGTGGTATCTTTAGATTAGATACTAGAAATGCTGGAGGTTGGGCAGATTCTGATGCTTTTGTTATTAAAAGACAACCAGTTGGTGTTGCTACTAGTCAAAGTGATTCTGGTGAGGTTAATGGTCTTGTTGTAAAACTGACCAGTGGTAACACTTATACTGTTCCTAATGGTGGAACATTATTAGTTGGAACAGCATCCACAATATCTCTTACCGAAGGAGGACCAGCACTCCCAGTTGAGGTTGGTTCTGATATTAAATTGCAGGTTGGTGCAGGATCAACTCCACAAGGTGCATATATTAGTGGTTCTGTTGGTATTGGAACCACAAATCCAATTGCTGACTTAGATGTTGTTGGATTAACTGAACTTGATAATCTTAATGTAAGTGGTATTGCCACCGTTGGAACTTTTGGCGTATCTGGTCTTACTACTACTAACAAGTTAAAGGTAGTTGGATTATCAACCTTTGAGTCTAATGTTGATATAAATGCATCAGTAGATATTTCTAATAACCTTACTGTTGATGGATTATCAGATTTAGACGAACTTAATGTAGCAGGTATTGCTACATTTAGAAATAATGTAGAGTTCTTTGGATCAAGTTCTGTTCAATTAACTTGGGATAGTGTTGAAGATATATTAAAATTTAAGGATGATGTTGCTGCATATTTTGGCGATGGTGATGACTTAAGAATATTTCACAATGGATCGGATAGTTACATTAGTGATGGTGGAGTCGGTAACTTAAATATTATATCTAATGGACTTGGAGTTTCTATAAAGAAGAGTGGAACTGAACCAATAGCAAACTTTAATACTGATGGTTCAGTAGAACTCTATTACGACAACTCCAAGAAATTTGAGACCACTGGCGTTGGTGTTTCTATTGTTAATGGAACATCAGATACTGCAACAATCTATGGTCCATCGAATCTTATTATTGACCCAATGCCGGTTGGTGTTGGCACCACCAGTGGTATTGTAAGAATCAAAGGTGACTTATATGTTGATGGAACACAGTTTGTAGTTTCATCTTCCACTATCGAACTTGCCGACTTTGTAGTTGGTATTGCCACAACGGTTCCTAATGACATTCTCCTTGATGGTGCTGGTATTGGAATCGGCACGAACAAGACATTCCTTTATGAATATAATAGTGGCACTAATCCTTCACTGAAATCAAGTGAAAATCTGAATGTTGCTTCTGGTAAGGTCTATCAGATTAACCAAACGGAAAGACTTTCTGCTGATACATTAAGTCTTGGAACAGGAACCACAATACATTCTCCAAGTTCTAATGAATTAATTTTCGGAACTAATGGTCAAGAAAGAGTTCGTATAGACTCTTCTGGCAATTTCGGCATAGGAACTAATATTCCACAAACACTGCTTCATGTTGAGAAAACTACTGAGGGGGAGATTGCTCGTTTCCGCGCTGCCGATGCTGGTCGATATTTAAAAATCAGTAGCTTTGATTCTGGATTTAATGGTTCTGGTTTTGATTTTGATGCTACTAGTAGTGCGGGTGAGATATCTTTCTCTACTAGTGGTAATGAAAAAGTAAGAATTGATAATGCTGGTAATCTTGGTATCGGAACAAATGCACCAACTGCTAAGTTAGATGTTCGTGGAACTGTAAATGTCACTGGTGTTTCTACATTTACATCAGCAGTTGACATCAACGCTGGTTTAGATGTTGATGGATTTACTGAACTTGATGCAACTAATATTAGTGAAACATTAAACGTAGTTGGGTTAACAACCTTTGGTTCTAATGTTGATATAAACGCATCGGTTGATATTTCTACCAATCTTGTTGTAGATGGTCTCAGTGACTTAGACGAACTCAATGTCGCAGGTCTTTCTACATTTGCTTCTAATGTTGACATCAATGCCGATTTAGATGTTGACGGTAGAACAGAACTTGATATAACTAATATTTCGGAAACATTAAACGTAGTTGGTCTAAGCACTTTTGGTTCTAATGTTGACATCAATGCTGGTTTAGATGTTGATGGGCACACTGAACTAGACACCTTAAACGTATCCATAGCAACAACAACCGCAAGTTTAACTCTTGCAAATGCTGGTGTTGCCGTCACTGCTATTCTTGATGAGGATGGTTTAACATCAGATCGTGCTGATGCTCTGGCAACACAACAATCAATCAAGGCTTATGTTGATGCACAAGTAACCGCACAAGACCTTGATATTCAGGGTGATACTGGTGGAGCACTTTCTATTGATTTAGATAGTGAAGTATTAACAATTGCTGGAACCGCAAGTGAAATTGAGACATCGGGTTCTGGTAATACAATCACTATCGGTCTTCCCAATCAGGTTGCCATTACGACTTCTCTTGTAGTTGGTTCTGGTGTCACAATAACTGGAAGCACCGTTCAGGTTGGTGGAACCATTACCGAACTTTATAATGGAACTTTCTGGAACGTTGTAACACAGGCAGACGTTGGTTATGGTGCTTCTCAGGTTCCACTTAATCAGTATCTGGGTCAATTAGCATTCTTAGATGATTACCACCCTAATGGTTTAAGAAGAGATGGTGGTGGGTCTGATGATGTATTTGTTGATTCTAATGGTCTTGTTGGAATTAATACCACATCTCCAACGTCAACACTTGATGTCAATGGAACCCTGAATGTTGCGGGTATTTCCACCTTTGCTTCTGACATAGACATTAATGCTTCTATTGATGTTGATGGTCATACTGAGTTAGATAATCTTAATGTCTCTGGTGTATCAACCTTTGCTTCTAATGTTGATATTAATGCTGGTTTAGATGTTGATGGTAGAACAGAACTTGATACGACTAATATTTCTGAGACTTTAAGTGTATCTGGAGTTTCTACTTTTGGTTCTAATGTTGATATTAATGCATCCGTAGATATACAAAATAATCTAAATGTCACTGGTGTTTCTACCTTTGGTGGAAATGTATATCTTGGTGATAATGATAGATTATATTTTGGTGATAGTAATGACTTACAAATTTATCATAATGGAAGTGATAGTTTAATTAGAGATACTGGAACTGGAGATCTCTATATTGATGGTGGTAATGTCTTTATAAGATCAAATCTAAATGAAAATGCAATTTCTGCTAATTCTAATGGATCTGTAGAACTTTATTATGATAATAACAAGAAATTTGAGACCTCTGGTGTAGGTGTAACTGTTTATGGTGATTTATACTTGCAGGGAGGATTTTCTATTGGATTTAATAATGATAGTTCGATTCTTACTTTCAATGATGGCAATAACCAAACAAGAGCAGGATATTGGACTAATAAAGATGGATTTATCATTAATGGTGATGGTAATAACAAGTCAAGTGTTGTTCTCCAAACAGGAAACTTAGAGATTGATCAGAATGCTTACATTTCTGGAATACTTGGAGTTGGAAATACTGTTTATGCTGCCACAGATATTGGTATTGGAACAATAAATCCATCAGAAAAACTTGATGTCAATGGTAATGCAAGATTCCGTGGAAAAATACTTGACTCAACAAATAGTGAAGGTCTCACTAACTATGTTCTTGCCTCTAATGGTTCTGGTGGTAATGTAGAGTGGAAAGCAGTCACCTCAGTTGGTGCTGTTAGTGGTATTGATATTACTAATGATACTACAAATACTGCAAGATACTTAACATTCGCCACAGGAACTGGAAATCAGAGTGGTCTTGGAATTACTGATAGTGCATTGGTATTTAATCCATCTACAACAAGATTTGGAATTGGAATTGATAATCCAACGGAAACACTTGATGTTAATGGAACTATAAAAACATCTCAATTGAATGTCACTGGTGTTTCTACCTTTGGCGGAAATGTATATCTTGGTGATAATGATAGTTTATATTTTGGTGATGGTAATGATGGTTATATATTCTTTGATAATAACAATTTAATTATTACAGAAGTTTCAGCAACTGGAAGTCTTTTATTAAGGGGACAAAATTTAAGATTACAAGATCCAGGCGGAACTGAAAATTATATTGAATGTTTTACTAATGGTGCAGTAAATCTCTATTACGATAACAATAAGAAATTAGAGACCACATCTGATGGTGTTAATATAACTGGAACAACAGATACTGATCAACTCAATGTTTCTGGAATTGCAACTATTGCAACAATAGATGCAACTAATGCAACGATTGATAACTTAACATTTACTAGTGGAACTGCAATCACTTCGGTTGATACAGATCTATCTTCAGTTTCTGCAACAGATAATACACTTGCATCTGCAAAAGCAATTAAGACTTATGTTGATGCACAAATCACAGCACAAGATCTAGATTTTGCTGGTGATACTGGAACTGGTGCTGTTGATTTAGATTCTCAGACTTTAACAATCTCTGGAACCGCAAATGAGATTGAAACTTCTGCATCAGGACAAGCTCTTCAGATTGGTCTTCCTAATGATGTAACAATCGGTCAAGATTTAACTGTCAATAGAGACGTTCAGATTAATCGTAACTTGAATGTTGATGGTAATATTGCAATCAACCAAACAACCGTCGTTGGTTCTGCAACATCTTCACTTTCAACAGTCACAGAAACTGCGATCCATACTGGATTATCAACATCCACATATCGTTCGGTAGAGTATAACATTCAGGCAACACAAGGAACAAACTTCCACGTCACAAAGATACTTGCACTTCATAATGGAACGACTGCATATCATAATGAGTATGGCACAATCTTCAATAATACATCCGTGTCAACATTTAACGTTGATGTTTCTGGTGGTAATATAAGACTTCTTGCGACTGGTGCATCAGCATCTCAGACAGATTATGTGATCAATTTTACTGCTACTAAAATCTAATCATAAATAGAAAAAAGTAACTTAGCAGAAGGGGATAGTGAACCTTGGCTGATCAGAATTTTAGAGTAAAGCGCGGCTTAGAAGTAGGTATAGGAGCAACCGTATTAGTTGCACAGAGTAGTGGTAATATTGGTATTAATAGCACGGCACCAGAAGAAATATTAACAGTATATAAAGAAGGAGTTGCGGCACTTTTCCGTGGCGATAATTATGCTATCACTGCTCTGACTTCGACTCCAAGACTTCGTTTTGGAACTGATACTTCATATGCTGGATATATGGAGATTGGTACTTGGAATAGCGTCAACAATCTTGATACAAAAAATAGAGACTTTAAATTATTCTCAACTGCCGTAGACCCAATCCTTTATGCTCAGGAAGACACTGGCAATCTCGGCATAGGAACTGATAATCCAGGATACAAACTTGAAGTTGCTGGTGATATTAAACTCGCAGACAATGGAACATTATGGTTTGATGATACTTCTGGAAATATTGAGAAAATTGTTAATCTGGGTGGATCACTTGATTATTATTCTGATGTGTCACATAGATTTTTTGAGAGTAATACTAACGCAGAGAGAGCAACCTTTGATGTTAATAACCCTTCTGGTAGATTATATTTTGATGGTGATAGTAATACTTATTTCACAAGACAAGCAACAGACTGTCATGTATTTGTGAATGCTGGTAATGAAAGTCTTCGTATCAATGCTTCAGGTAATGTCGGCATAGGAACTGATAATCCAACAGCAACACTTGATGTTATTGGAACCGTAAAACTTGATGGATTGGTTTTTGGTGTAGGAACAACAGTTACTTCTATTGATACGGATTTAACATCAGTATCTGCAAATGATGATACTCTTGCATCCGCAAAGGCAATTAAGGATTATGTTGTCAATTTAGTTACGGCACAAGACCTAGACTTTGCTGATGGTATTGGTGGAACTGGTGCCGTTGACCTTGATAGTCAATCTCTCACTATTGCAGGAACATCAAATGAGATTGAGACTTCTGCATCTGGTCAGACATTAACAATTGGTCTTCCTGATAATGTAACAATCGGTCAAGATTTAACGGTTACAAGAGATGTTCAGATTAATCGTAACCTGAATGTTGATGGTAATATCACAATCGGTGGAACATCTGCAACTTTATTCACTCAGACATTAACGGTTTCTGATGCCGACCTTATTCTTGGTTTTAGAACTGATGCATTCGGCAATGATATTTCCAATGATACTACTGCAAATCATGGTGGTATTGCAATTGCATCAACCGAAGGAACACCACTAGTCACCATTGTAAATCCAGGTGCTGGTGAGACACTGCCTGCCACATATAAGAAAATTATGTGGTTTAAGTCTGGTTCTTTCTCTGGATTAGGAACTGATGCCTGGTTGAGTAACTATGCCGTTGGTATTGGTTCCATTCAGGTTCCTAATGGTGTAAGACTTGCGGCTGGTGATGTTCATATTACAGAGAATGATATATCAAAAGTTCGTGATATTAATGCTTCTGGTATTATAACTGCATCACAAGGTATTTCTGTTGGTTCTGGGAATACTGTAATTAATTCTAGTGGTAATGTCTATTTTGATGGAACTCCCACAATAACCAATCAAGATAGAGGTATCTATTGGACTGCCTATGATAAGGAGGGAACATCTAATTTAACAGACCTTGCACACATTAGACACACCACAAACACTGGTGGATTGGGTGGTTCTGTTCTGGAAATTAAGTCTCATAATGATGCTGAGGATGGTGTAAACTTTGTTGTTAGTAGTAATGCAAGTGGAGTAAGAATTAATGGAAACGCAGTATGGCATGAAGGAAACGATGGTGCTGGAACTGGTTTAGATGCTGATACTCTGGATACATTAGAAGCAACAAGTTTCCTAAGGTCTGATGTTGCTGACACTGGAACTGGTTTAATCACTTTAACTAATGGATTGAATGTAACAGGTGGTAGTGTCGGCATAGGAACTGATAATCCAGCAACAGCACTAGAAATTTATACTGCTGATCCAATTTTAACTATCCGAGACACTAGCACAAGTATTGGAAATGCTAATGCAACACTTAGATTGGCAGAAACTAATGGATCTGGCACACTTGACAATTATTGGGATATTGTTGCTGATACTACTGCTGGAAATTGGGGATTTACGGTTAAAGAAGGAACAACTACTAGACTAGCAATTCAACCAGCAACTGGTAATGTCGGCATAGGAACCATAACACCAACAGCAAAACTAGATGTAAGAGGTGATACTAAAATACTAGGTGGTAGGTTAACTGTAAGTAATAGTCAAACTACTGCTAATTATGGATACATCAATCATTGGGATAATTTTCACTCAATAATTCTTCGAGGATATTCTTCCAATACCGCAGGAGCACCTGTTGAAGCAAATGAGATGTCATTTGTTGAGTATGGTGGAATTTGGAATTTTTATAAAACAACTCCCAGTGCTGATAACAAAATTGTCGTTAAATTTAGGGAAGACACTGGAAATTCTTGGATTAATGTTGGCGGCAGTCTCGGCATAGGAACTGACAATCCATCTACAAAATTACATATTAATTCTGGTGGAGCTAATGATTGTTTGAGATTAGAAAGCACTGATACCGCAGTGAATTTATTGATGTTGGACGATACGACATCAACGGCTACTAATGGTGCTCTTGTAATTTCTAGAACTGGTGATGATACTAAATTTTATAGTGGAGCTTTAGAATCATTTAGAATTAATGGAAGTAATCAAAATGTTCTTATAAGCACTGCAACAGATACTGGAACCTCAAACCAAAAACTCCAAGTATCTGGTGGTGCTTATGTTTCTGGTAATCTTGGTGTTGGTGTTACGAATCCACAAGACGAATTGCATTTAGGTGCAAGTTCTAATGTTGGAATTCGTTTACAAGATACTTCTCCTGGAGGTGGAAGTTATGCAGCTATTAGTTACAATGATAATGGTTCAGGAACTAATATATTAGATTTAAGTGCTGATGGTGGAAATACTGGAACAAATACTGAAATTAGATTTTCTATTGATGGAAATGATGTAAGCAGATATGCAGTAGGTGGAGAATTATTAGTTGGTGCAGCAACAACAACAGGAACAGCATCCCAAAAACTCCAAGTTACTGGTGGTGCTTATGTTTCTGGTAATCTTGGTGTTGGTGCTACGAATCCAGGAGAAAAACTTGATGTTCGTGGAAATTTAAGAGTTGGTGGTGCAGATGCCGGACCAAATTATATCGCATTCCGTGGAACGACTGGTGATCAACCTGGAAATTATAATCACGGGTATATTGGTGAAAGAATTTATAATGCAACTGAACAGTCAGAACTTCTCATTGTTAAAGGTAATGATACACCGTCAACTGGTGGGGGAGTTGATAGAGTAAGAATTGCGGCTGGAGAATTTAGAGTAGATACTTATAATAGTTCTAGTGGTGCTTCTGGCACTTTTGAGCAAGTAGCAACAAATTCAAACTTATCCAACAGATTTGTCGTTACAAGTGATGGCAATGTCGGCATAGGAACTGATGTGCCATCAGTAAAATTTGATGTTAATGGCGATGCAAGGTTCCGTGGAAAAATACTTGACTCAGCAAATAGTGAAGGTCTCACTAACTATGTTCTTGCCTCTAATGGTTCTAGTGGTAATGTAGAGTGGAAAGCAGTCACCGCAGTTGGTGCTGTTAATGGTATTGATATTACCAATGATACTGCAAATACTGCAAGATACTTAACTTATGCAACTGGCACTGGTAATCAAACTGGTCTTGGTATTACAGATAGTGCATTGGTATTTAATCCATCTACTACAAGACTTGGAATTGGAACTGATAATCCAGGAAGCACACTGGCAGTCGGTGGAACCATTACCGAACTTTATGATGGAACTTATTGGAACATTGTATCTCAGGCAGATATTGGAAGTGATCCAGATCAAATTCCACTAAATCAATACTTAGGTCAATTAGCATTCTTAGATGACTTTAGCCCTAATGGATTGCGTAGAGAAGGTGGATCTTCTGATGATGTTGTTGTTGGTGCAGGTGGTTCGGTTGGTATTGGAACCACAAATCCAACAGAAGAACTTCATGTTCTTGGTGCGGTAGTCGTAAGTTCTGATACTGCTACAACTGGAAGTGATTATTCCACACTAACAATTGGTGAGAGACCAGCAGGTGATGGATATGCATCCCTCGAATTTAAATATAATACTGATGCGTTTAGTGGAAAGATTGATGGAACATCTGCTGGTATAAACATTTGGGGTAATAAGAACTCCATTACTGGCGATAGATTTGTATGGAATGGTGCTTCTACGACAGAATATGTTGCACTAAGACCCAGAGGACAGGATGTATTACATGCCCAACACGGCGGCATCAATGGAAGAGTCGGCATAAACATCACAGCACCGGAAGCAGCACTTGATATAAAAACAGGATATGGAACCTCTTACACCGGAACTTTTACTGCTCCTTATAATTATACCCCAACAACAAGTGAAATAAAGATTGGATCAGTCAAAGGAGCATCTGCACAAGCTGGCGATTATGTAGGTCTTAGATTTTCTGTAATAGGTAATAATAGCGGTAATGCTAATGCTGGAATTTTTGCTGTTCGTGAGCAGGCAGAGGGTAATGGTAAAACTTCATTAGCATTTGCGACTAGAAATTGGGGCGCTAGTTATAACCTAACAGAAAAAGTTCGTATTACATCTGATGGTAATCTTGGTGTTGGTGTTACAAATCCACAATACACACTTGACTTCGGAAAAACATCAGCATCCACTATTCGTCTTATAAGTGAAAACAACGGCACCGCAATTCGTGTTGGTGCTGGTGGTATTGGTAATGATGTAACATTATTGAGAGTTGATGGTCGTGACATCAATTATGATGGCGAAAGTGATTCTAGTTCTTATGGATTCTCTCTAAAATATCTTGGATCTGGTGGCGGTAATGGTAATGCATTTGCCATCTTCTCCGATAATCAAACAGGGTCTCAAACAGAAGCATTCACAATGCTTCAAGATGGTAATGTCGGCATAAACTCCACAACACCAACAGAAAAACTTGATGTTGTCGGAACCGTCAAGGCAACCGACTTTAACACAACATCCGACCAAAATCTGAAAACTAATATTCAGACAATTGAGAATCCACTTGATAAGATTGTTCAGATTCGTGGTGTGAATTTTGAGTGGAAGGAAAACAATAAACCTTCTGCTGGTGTCATCGCACAAGAAGTTGAGAAGGTTCTTCCACAACTGGTCAATGGAGAAGACACCAAGACCGTAAATTATAATGGTCTCATAGGTCTTCTGATTGAGGCAGTCAAGGCACAACAAGAAGAAATCAATGAACTTAAAAAGAGGTTAGGTTGATATGTCAGTTCGCAATACCTTTCCACAACAAAGACCAACACTCAATCTAGACTTTGCTAACTCAAAGACACTAGACCCTCGTATTACTTTTAGTAGACCTCAGACGGGTAATGGGGTAACTTATGTTGGTGAGGATGGATTGATTAAGTATGCTAGTGCTGATGAACCAAGATTTGACCACGACCCAGAGACTGGTGAGTGTTTAGGTCTTTTGGTTGAGGAAAGTAGAGTTAATTATGAAAAATACACAGAAGACCCAACACAATGGACTATTGTAAATATGATTCCTACTGGTAATAGTATTACACTACCAACAGGAGAAGTTAGCACAACAATTGAGTATAGGGGAGAAACTACTGATGCAAATAATAAACTTATAAGACCATTACCAACCAATTCTGGTGTTGTTGCTGGTGAAACTTGGTGCTTCTCCATATTTCTGAAAGCAGGAACAGAAGATACTACAAGACTACAATTCCAAAATAATACTGGTGGTGATTCTGTTGGTAGAACTTTTAATATGGAGACAGGCGAATGGGCAGAAAATTTATATGTTTCAGGTTCAAATACTGGTGATAGTGGATATGAGTATTATGGCAATGGTTGGTATCGTGTCTGGTTAGTTAATACATATTCTGCTGATGCTGGTGCACAACAAACATTTATGAGACTTTATGCAAATAGTAGTGCTGTTCCATTAACAACAAGTTTTTCTGCTTGGGGTGCTCAATTAGAAAAGGCATCATTCCCATCTTCTTATATTCCTAATGATACTGAATCTCAAAAAACCAGAAACTCCGATAGTGTCTCTATGACTGGTGATAACTTCTCAGATTGGTATAATCCAAGTGAGGGAAGTATCTATTGTAGTGTTTATAATGTAGGAGTAACAACTACAACAAGTAGATTTTTTTATGCTATTGAGGATGCTTCTGCCCCATCTTCGGATTTTATGAGGCAATGGATATGGAGTGGCAATACTTCTTTATTATTAAATAGTTTTTATACCTCTAATACCACTGGTCAGGGAAGTGTAATTTCAGCAGAATTTTCTGTGTCTTTGGAAGATGTAAATAAAAAAATATCAGTTGGATATGCACAGAGTGATTTTGCTAGATCATATAATGGATCTTTAACAACTGATACGAGTGGAAATCTTCCCACTGGAATTGATAGACTTAGAATAGGAACAAATTTATCTGGTCACATCTCCAAACTCACCTACTACCCAACCCGTCTATCAAACGATCAACTCCAAAACTTAACGAAGTAAAATGAGTATAAGACAAAATTTTCCTACAGTCTCTCCAACACTCACACTGAATTTTATAAATTCTGGTCAGTTAGATCCTCGTATTACATTTATTCGCACAGGGTCAGCAACCAGAATGAATGAGAATGGATTGGTAGAAAGTGTTGGTGCAGACATTCCAAGATTTGAACATAGATATGAGGATGGTGTCGTAAAACCTCAGGGTCTTTTACTAGAAGAGGCAAAACAACAATACGTTCCTAATAGTAATGACTTTACTTTATGGGTAAAACAAACAACTGGATCTGGTGTTGTTGGAGTTGCCGTGACTGATGCAACAACCTCTCCTGATGGAGCAAATAATTCCTCCAAGTTTTATGTTGATACTGCTGGTGGATCTTTTTATAGTATTTACAGAAATATTGGAATTAATTCAAATACTGACTATACATATTCAGTTTTTGCAAAACAGGCAGAGTCATCGGTAATGAGTTTAACTGTTTATACTGGATCAAATGGTGGAAATCAATATGTTAATTATAATCTATCTAATGGAACCGTAACTGGCATTACAACTTCTGGAACAAATGCGGGTATCAGCACGGCAGGTATCATTTCGTATCCTAACGATTGGTATCGATGCCACATGACATTTAATGTGAATGAAAGTATAACCGTTTCCTATAAACTTGATAACGGCACAACAACATTAAATGAAGGAATTTATATCTATGGAGCACAGTTAGAACAAAGATATATGACATCTTATATCCCAAATAGCACTTCTGGCACACTAATAACAAGTTCAGATAAGTGTTACATTGACAATTTAGACACTCAAGGTTTAATCAATCAATCAGAATTTACGATACATATAGAAGGCAAATATAATCCGACTGTCAAGCAAGTTTCTCCTCATTACAATAGAATGATGGAAACGAGAACTGGATTAGGAACTCAAAGAACTTCTGGATTATGGTTAGATCCAACAACTCAAACAGATATAATTCGTTATCGTGCCGATGATGATAATGAAAATAATATATTCTTGGCGACTTATGATACGACTGATACCAATGCTGTTGATACTGGAAAGGATGGATTGATCCGAGTTGCCTTTGGATTGAAGAGTGGTGATTTTGATATTTCTGTGAATGGTGGTGACTTAGAAAGTTCATCAAATACTGGTTTTGCACAAGATACTGGTCAACTTATTATTGGTGGGAGTGATACCTCTGGAAATAATATTATGAATGGAACCATAAGAAAATTATCAATCTATCCGAATAAACTTACGGATACTCAACTTATAAATTTATCAAAGGTAAGTATCTAAAATGAGTATAAGAAACACATACCCAACAATTAGACCTTCACTGAATCTTGACTTTGCAAGATCAAGAACATTAGATCCTCGTATTACTTTCAGTAGAACGACTACTGGAACTTATATGGATTCTGATGGTTTGATAAAAGTTGCGAGTGCTGATGAGGCAAGATTTGACCATAAGTATGAAGATGGAAACATTGTGAGTTTGGGTCTTTTGGTTGAGGAGCAGAGAAGTAATTTGATTACTTATAGTGACCAATTAGATGAACAATATAATTGGGTAGATTCTGGAACAAATTGGAGTGCCAATACTATAATTTCTCCAGACGGAACACAAAATGCAGATGACCCTGGATTTGTATCGGAGAAATGGGGATTTTATGATGATACTAATTCATCTTGGATAAGTGGATATCCCCAAAATTATCCTTTCACCGTTACTAGTGAGTGGGTTAGACATTCTGCTACTATTACAACTCCATCTGGATGCACAACATTAAGATTTTACCCATTAAGAAGTGGTAATGATACCTCATATATCTATCAACGTGTAGGAGTATCAACATCAACAACTTATACTGCATCTGCTTATTATAAACTTGCCGATGATGGAACGACTGTTATTGCATGGGGTGCTCAACTAGAAGCAGGAGCATTCCCAACATCTTATATACCAAATGGCACTGATTCTCAGGCAACCAGAAACCCCGATATCGTTTCTATGGAAGGTGATAACTTCTCAGATTGGTATAATCAAAGTGAGGGGAGTATTTTTATGCAATCCTCACTCTTAGATGTTGGGAATACTACCGGAAAAGTTTTGTGGTCAATAAACCAAGATGGTGTATTTGGTGAAGGTTTTTATATGGTAAATGAAAACAATCAAACATCAATAACTATCAATGCATTTTATGGAGGTAGTAATCAAGCACAATTTGGTGGACCTACTGGCATCACCACAAATCAATACCAAAAAATTATATTTTCTTACCAGGAAAATAACGTAAATGCTTGTTTTGATGGCACCTTAGGCATTGCCGATACAAGTGTTGGAATTGCAACTGTCGGTAGATTAGTCATTGGTAATAATGCTTGGGGAAATATTCTCAATCCAGGTGACTGTCACATCTCCAAACTCTCATACTACCCAAGAAGATTATCAAACTCACAACTTCAGAATTTAACGAAATAAATATCAGTATAAAGATGTAAAGTAAATGAGTATATCTCAGAATTTCCCAGAAGAAGGGCCAACACTCAATCTAAACTTTGCGGGAAGTAAGACACTAGACCCACGCATTACATTTGCAAGACCAAGCACTTCTGGTGATGCGACTTATATGGATGCGAATGGATTGATTGTAACTGCTGCCGCTGATGAACCAAGATTTGACCATCGTTATGTAAATGGAGAGATTGAGAGTTTGGGTCTTTTGGTTGAGGAACGAAGGATTAATCAAATAAGAAATAATACTATGCAAGGTGCGGTTGTAGGAACACCAGGAACAGCACCAACAAATTGGACACCGCTTAATCGTTCAAATTTAACTTGGAGTATTGCTGGAACTGGAATTGACTCTGGCGTTTATTATGTTGATTTAAAATTGAGTGGAACTGCAAATGCAACACAATCTCCAACATTTACTTTCGAATCTGGGTCTCAAATATCAGCAAGTGATGAACAAACTTGGAGCACATCTTGCTTTATAAAACTTGTATCTGGTTCTACCACTGGAATTACACAAATTATATTAGCACAGGACGAAAGATCTACAACATATTTAACTGGTGGCAATTCCAGTAACTTTTTATCATCAATAAATTCATCGACTACAAATATATTTTCATCTTGCAGATATTCTTTTAGTCGAACAAATACAAATGCATCTACAACATTTTTGCATCCTTATTTATTAGTTACTCCAACAAACGGTGCTGTTATTGATATAACTTTAAGAATTGGAATGCCCCAAACTGAATTGGGAAGTTTTTCAACATCAGTAATCCCAACATCAGGAAGCACAGCAACCAGAAACCACGACAGAGTATATTATGAGAATGTAGACCAAACTGAATGGTTTAATAAAACAGAAGGAACAGTAGTCTTTGAGCATACTGATGTTCCTTATAATTCTTCTACTCCTGTTGGATATCCCGCAGTGGGTTTTGCAAGAACTAGTGATGGAACTTCTGCATCTTCTATTCAATACTATTTTACTAAGAATTATGGTGCTGCTGAATACTTAGTAAGAATAACTCCTGGTAATGATAGTGCAAATATTACTCCACCAGGCGGCACAGGTTCGGCGGCACCTGCAAGCAAAGTTGGATTTGTATATAAAGCAGATGATTATGCTCTTGTGAGAAATGGATCTCTTGTGGGAATCGATACTTCTGGTGCAGTTCCCGATGCATATATGCTTATATTTGGTATGAATTCAGTTACTAATATTGATAACAACTGGAATGCACATCTAAAAAACTTACAGTATTATCCAACCCGTCTGAGTAACACTGTTCTCCAAAATCTAACGAAGTAAAATGTCAATACAACAAAACTTCCCAGCAATCTCACCATCACTGAACCTCAACTTTGCAAGGTCTAAAACCCTAGATCCACGCATTACATTCAGTCGCACAACAACAGCAACCAGAGTGAATGAGCAAGGTTTGGTTGAGGTTGTGAGTGCCGATGAACCAAGATTTGACCACGAGTATGATGCTTCTACTGGTGTTATAAAATCTTTGGGTCTTTTGGTTGAGGAGAGTAGAAGTAATTTATTTAATTATACCGAAGATTTTACACAACTTCCAGTATCAGGAGTGCAGGATGGGTGGTTTAGAGGAAGGGTAATTCCAACAACAGAATCCGTTACTGCACCAGACGGATCATCTGGTGTAAGTTTATTAACAGAAAACAATACTGCTTTTGGAGAACATTATGTGGCCCAAGAAGGATTTAATTATACATCAGGAGTTACTTATACTTGGTCTTGGTATGTGAAACCAAATGGTAGGGATAATGTATATTGTAAAGTATATACT
>Ga0208149_1000285_pt1 | contig 19432 bp, 24 predicted proteins | sample DEB08_DNA_15_FD_184533 | JGI IMG/M metagenome (GOLD analysis project Ga0208149, IMG submission 184533) | Aqueous microbial communities from the Delaware River and Bay under freshwater to marine salinity gradient to study organic matter... | ecosystem: Environmental > Aquatic > Marine > Coastal ... | reverse complement strand
TCCTGCACGCGGGAGTCGTAACCCGGAGCGCTCACCAATTGGAGGTAATCGATCACCGCAAGCCCGACATCTCCTTTCACTCGCTCCTGGGCGAGAAAGGCGCGGATCGAGTCTAGCGTGGCCTTGTTGTCATCCTTGAAGGTTATGGGCCATCCCTGCATTCTCTTTGTGGCATCCTCGAGCTTCTTGCGATGGGCGGGGAGAAGATCCCCTTTCATGCGTGGGCGGGCAACCCCGCTCTCGCGGGAGAGTAACCGCCCGGAGCATTCCGAGGCACTCATCTCAAGGGATGCGTAGCTTGCACGGTATCCCCTCTTCGCAATCTCATGAGAGAAATGCAATGCGAGTCCTGACTTCCCTACTCCAGGTCTTGCGGCTAGGACATAAAGCTTACCCGGTTGGAATCCTCCGCTCAGACAAAAATCCAATCGTTTGAATCCTGTGCTTACTGCGGATGATTCTCCCGCATCGATGGAAAGAAACTCAGAATGTGCTTCCTTGGTGGCGGGTCCCACTTTTACCTGTCCCTTGCCTGACGCTAATGCTTTGGCTACCCTCAGATTAAACTCTGAGGCAATCTCATCTGATTGTTTATTCTGTTTGAGCATATCCGAGGATACCATGATTGCCCGTTCCACTTCGCGTCTGTTTCGCGACTCCACCAATTGATCCACATATCTCTCCACCTGTCCTCCGCCATACTTCTCTGCGAGTTCAAGAGCTTCCGAGGAATACTCAGGTAGCTCAATTGCCACATCCACCTCGTTTAACTCGGATCGCTCTGCGATCAAACGGAATATCGCTTGGTGCGCGGGCGAGGAGAAGTCATTCTCCGTTAAGCGCTCAACTGCGGTGGCGGTGGAGAGATTTGTGTCATCCCGGAGACATGCGGCTAGGACCGCTTGTTCTGATACCAAGAAATCCATCAAAACTCTTCCTCGTCCTCATACTCAGGAATTGTGACCTCCTTGAGAATAGGATCGTTATTTCCCTGTGGCATCTTCTCCTTGATCCATCTCCTGCACGCATTCCGGTATGTGGCAATCCAATCAGCCTGGGTATGTCCCTTCCCTTTTGCCCAATCCACGAAGATGGAAACCGCTTTCTCATGATCAAGTCCTTCCTTCTCAGCAATATCTTTTGGGGGGGCAAAATTAGAGGGGATCTTTGATGCCCTCGTTTTTGATTTCTTTTTTCCACTAACCGCGGATTTTTCGCTATATCTAATATTAAAACAATTGGAACAATTGTCGCGCACGCGCGAGGGATGCCGCAGATACTCCACCAGGAGTGGAGTAATGGTGGAAACTGCGGTAACTCCATAAAGATCACAATGCTCTTTCAAAAGATCACTTATCCATTGAGGAACCTTGATGCGCAGTTCTGTCTTTTTCTGTATTTCGTCTGTCATTATAATCCTAAAATTGTGCAAACAAGTCCTATGATAATTGTGAAAAATACGATCCCACATATGGCAAATAACATGCCTTGGGCGAGTAATTTGAGTGCTAATTTTATCCCATCCATCATGCCACTTTCTCCTTTAATTCTTCCCTCGCTGTCATCACTTTTGCGTAAACATTCTCAGGGTAATTTTTACCAATATACATACCAAACTGCTCCGGGCAGGAAGCTCCATCCTTATTCATAAAGAACCTAAATCTCTCCAACTTCTCTTCTAGTTCTTCTTTTACAATACACAGTGTACTCCTAGATTTTTCCCACTTCTCAGCTAACTTATTCAGGGATACACCATAAACCATGTTTGACATTAAAATGTCAGCTTCAATTGGCGTAAGCTGATCCATGAGAATCTGAAGAGATTCCTTTTCCTCAATCGTCAATTGCTTGGTATGCGATAAGAGCCTATCAGTCTCAACATCCTTGTAGTATGTGAGATTATTCTGACGCATCTTAAACATCTCAGGCCATTCGCTAATAACATCCACAGATATTCCTGCATCGAGGAATGCTAACTCCATCCTCTTTACCTCATTGTCTGTTGGCCTACGCTTTAAGTTTATAATCTCCCCTACTCGCGATGGCTCCATATTCATTTGCCTTGCAAGTCTCGATTGACTCCACCCAAGTTTCTGTAGCGCTTCCCATATCGCACCGTGCTTTATCTTTACTACTGCCGCTATCTTCATGACGCATTGTTTAGCATATGATGCCTCAGAATTAGAATGGCATCTGCTGTTTTTAATGTGAGTCCCTTGGTTGAGGGAAAGAACTGCTTGGCGTGGTTCATGAGCGCTTTCTTGCGCTTGTTTGAGGTTAGCCCACTTAGTCCACTCAATCCCTTTTGCCACTCCTGTGGACGCACCAGGACAAACGGAATCTCCAATGCCCTGAGTACGCCTTCCAAGAATCCGCATGATTTACCAAGCTTAAATGAGGTGGAACTAGGTATCGCCTTCCCCACAAAGGGAGGAACATGTTCCACCACAGCCTCGATGCTCGTCACATCCGGATGGTCTTTAAGGTCCTGCATATGCTCCACAAACTCGAAGTCCTCATCAAGAGTATGCAACGCAATCTTATGCTGTCCTCCCCATGCGATTGCGTACCCACCGGACTTACCGGGGTCTATCCCTATTGTAAGTCTCATGTTTCCTCCTCCTCGTCTCCGCAATCTTCCTCGAAGTGCAGGATGAGATCAGGATCGCTGACCGCGTCCATGTCTTCCTTCTTTAAATAAGCCACCACTTGGCACACACATGCTTGCAGAACAGTAAGTGCCGCAAATGTATCTGCTTTACTCAAATGCTCCATACTCAATTGCAATGCCTTTTCCATATGTTCGATCTTATTCATGCTGCCTTTCCCTCCGAGTCGCGTCTCACCGCATTGGCGAAATCAGTTATGTCTATGGTACGCCTGTTGCCTACCGTTACGCTATGTAGCTCGTATGATTCTATGATCCGGTAAACATAGGTACGACTAACCCCAAACTTATCCGCCAATTGCGAAATGTTTAATCGGTTATTCGTGATCTGCGATCCGAGATCCAAGGTTTCCACCATGTCGCTATACCCTGGCCATATGCCACTTGATTGGCAGGCGGCCCACAATTGGCACGCTCTTTCCATGTTGGAGAATTGCTTATTAATATCGCTCTCCTTGATGGTGTAGGCCGCAGTAGCGTATGGTGCTGTCTTCTCAACCGCAATGAATACGAACTGCTTGGGCTTTTCTCCGAGCAATCGCAAGGCGTGCATGTACCAACATGCCTGAAATAAGTACCCAAACTGACGCACACTCTTGGTGAATCCACGATTAGATGCATCCTGTGTGCTTTTTAAATCAATCACCACACCCGCGCCGGGGATATACAAGTCAGGTCTTACCTTGCACTTGGCACCTTCCATCTCAAAGTATCCCGTGCCTTCCACTACCTTATCAATATCCGCCATGTAGTGCCGAAGAACAGGATTATCCAATGCACTTCCCGCCATTTCGAGAATCAGATCGTAATCCGCAGGAGCGAGCCATTGCTTATCCGGTTCACTCTTTTGCATAAGTTCAAACGATTCCTTGTAGTGCTTGGTTCTCGGACCCTGCCCGTCAATCTCACTTGGTTTGACCGCAAACTCATCATCCAATTTCTCAGGCTCCAGGGTAGCAGTATGAAATCCACTCCCTATCACCAAGGCAGGACTGCTTGGTTTTGGATGATTCATATCATACCTCACCTTTGCGGGGCAGGTTTGTAAGAGACTCCACGCAGTCGAGCGAGATAACTCGCCCGACCCGTGGTACTCTGCGTTAGTAATACCATCCTTTAGCATGACAATCCTTTCAGTTGGGGATACTCGCCTTCGATGCCTTCAAGCATTGCACGAATCTCGTGGTCGCACTCACGCCATTGCTTAACCTTCTTCACCGCATGTGTCACATTGGTGTGGACTCGGTCAAACTTCTCAGCCACTTCCTCCTGGGTATTGCCCAACAGATACGAGTAGAACATCGCAATCTGACGAGCTAACGCCACATTCTTGAAACGATTACGGGAGTTGATCTCATCCACCGTGGTCCCCATGAAATCAGCCACTATCTTTTTTATGTCGCCAATCGCCATCAGAATGGGTCCTCCTCTTTTGCGTTATCCTCAGGTGCAGGAGTAGGCTCCGCAAATGGATCATCTCCGGTGAACAAAGCTTCGAGGTTTATCTTCATCGCTTTTACCGCCGCATTGATCTCATCGCTACGCTTCTTATGCGGGGATGGGGTCATCGCATAGGATGTTTCCAAACCTTCACCATTGCGGACAATCTTCAAGTCATACTTGCGTGGATCTCCCCAATCCTCATCCTTCGCAAGCGTGATTAACTCCTGGCGTAACTTCGCCTGAGTCAACTCTAGTATCTGAATACGCTCCTCGTCATAGTTATATACGAGCATCGCTAAGAACTGCTTTGGTTTTTCCTCAAAACTCATCGGAGCATCCTCGCCAATCTTCCAACGATGTGGTCTTCTTCCACCATCAGCGGAACTCGCCCAACCTAGCATACCCTGAATTACTCCACCATCATCGGAAGATCCAACTATGCGAAACTGATTCGCACCTTGCGTTAATTTCATATAATTACCGCCTCCGCTCGAAGAGCTTTGCGGAACATCTTTTATATTATCTAAGAATCCCATTATTATTTTTATATTATTTGTTATTTTTTTGTTGTATTTGCATGTAGTTATCTGTTTTTATTGTCCACATGGGACGACAAATACTTACAAAGCCTGTATCTCTGAGGCTTTCACCTTCAGTCAGAGAAAAAGTTAAAGCAGTTAGTGATAGCACCGGGCTTATGCAGGCCCAGGTATTTGATCTATTACTTCAGGCCGCCTGTAAGGCGCTTGATGAGGGGGCAGAAGAACATTCTCTCCCGCTACCCCTTCATTTAAAGATGGTAAAAAAGTAAGTAGCTCTTTAATCAGAACATCTATGCCCACCTTTGTGGGCGTTTCTGCTGTTATCGTAATTTCGTTCCCGCCTTCATGCTCCAAGCGAAGACCGTCCATTACCGATGTGGTATGTATTGTAGTCATCTGTAGTTATTTTTTCTGTGGTTTTATAACGCATTGTTTCTTGGGCAAGAAATTTTAAGTCCTACTTAAAAGCTCCGTTGGATCGTAGGCATTCCAACATACACACGGGAGGTGATCTCCACGCTTGAGTGACCGAGCGCTTTACTCGCCACAAAAGCATTATTCCCATTATTCCTCATCACCCGGTGACCGCAGTATTTCCGCAGACGGTGTACGGGGCGATCATCCACCACCCCGCACCTCCGCCTTAAAAAAGATGGAAACTCGCGCGTTATGCGGTCCTCCTGCACCGGAACGATTAAAGCATCGTTCGATGTTTTATGGGAGTTGATAAGTTCCCACCACGATGGATCGCAGGGACGATCTTGGTATTCACCACCGCTTTTGGGACTATGTATCCTTATCAGTTTGTTTCCATCGAAGTCTTCGTGCAGATCATCAAACCTTGCCCGTTGGATTTCACTACTCCGAAGACCCAATCCGTACGCTAATGCGTACATCAAATACATGTGAGGGTCAGACTCCTTCAGCGCTTCGCACGCCTCTCGGATCTTGTCCAACTCCTTACGGTTCGCATCAAATGGCGTGACCTGCACGCCCTCCAAACTCAACGCGATCCAATTACTAAACCATGAGGTATCAATACCTAACTGCTTATACCTCTTTATCCACGCCTTACTGAAAATACTTCTCGCCTGACGCATCTCGTTACTCCCGCGCCGAGCTACCCAATCATCGCAGATCGGAATCCCCGCTCCCGTTTTACTAGCAAATGCGGATATGTCTGAATCCGCAGGATCGATTCCGTAATGTTTCAGGATCTGATCCATGCGCAGAACATTATTGCGCTTGGTGCGCTCATTCGCCTGTCGCTTTGCGACTAGCGTTTGCGTTATGTAAGTCTCGAAGAGTTCCGAAATGGGCAATTGTTTCCGTACACCTTCAAAGCGAATAAATCCGGTTTGAGATATCATAGGGGTGCCGGATTGTGCAACATCTTCGGAATCTTGTAAAGTATACATGGCGTGAATTTTTTTAATATGTGGTTATTGCGTATTAAGTTACGCATTCACGACCAATGCTACTTGGTACCGGGCCGGGGACTCGAACCCCGAACCAATTGATTAAGAGTCAACTGACAGAAAACTTTATGTAAGTTGACAGAAAAGTTTATGTCACATGCTCCTAATCACATGAAGCGATGGAGCAGTAAAAACAATAGATTAATTTGATGTCAACATCTTTTTAAAAAAAAAGAACCGCCTCGGTTAAAAGACGGTCCTTAAGAAAGAAAAGGTACTATGATATACCTTGTGCTAAGACGCTACTTGCTGTCTTGGATTTTGTCAATCTTGCAGTAATCCTGCCTGTAGTAAATATGCGTTTATCCTAGTATCCAACTGCTTTTGTGGCTTTGGTCTTTTTTGTAAAAGGTATGCCATAAACTTAGGATCTTGTATTGCTTTTGTTAATACACCCTGGACTTTTAATGCGGGTACTTTCTCAAGCATTCTCTGCATAGCTCTTGATCCTGCTCCTGCCATCATTAAAGGTGCGCCTTGACCCGCAACAGTCTTTGCTCCCAATTGAGAACCTGACCATCTTGCAAGTAAGTTTATCACGCCATCTCCTGTGCTAATTATGGTATCAAGCTTACGCGGATCTGTTGCGGCATCTTCAAATATCTTAGCTTTTTCCGCAATCTTTGTGAGGTTCGCAGATTGTTCAGGAGTAATAAGCCCGGTATCTAACAAATTCTGTCTAAGCGTCTTATTGCCAACCTTATTATTCAATAATTGCTCCAGGTTATTACCACTAATCAAACCCTCAAGGTCACCTTTATTTATAGTTGCTCTTTTAGTTAACTCGTCAAATACGCCATGCCTTAATCCTTCAATTGCATCAGGATTTTTTGAGCGCTTTACGGTTCTTACTAAATCTTTAAAAGCGTCCGCTTGATAATTTGAGTCAAAAGCTTTTGTAAGCACTTCCGATAGATCGTCAGAACCTTTTGCAATCTGTGCGGCAAGACTCTTCTTCTCAATAAATGCCCTGCCCTTTTTAGCGGTATCCTGAAGTGTTGTGGCGAGTTTTACCTTCTTATCAACATCAGTAATATCATCGAGCATACCAACCTCACGCAATGTAAGTTGATTATTATCCACGAAGCGAGACAAGGCCGCAGGCTTTATTTGATTCGTGAATGGATCGATTACTTCTGCCGCCGCAGACTCCATAAAGTCGCGCTGTAACTTGTTAAGGACTTCCGTAGTCCTTCCCGTCTCCATTGTATCTACGGTTCTTTCAGTTGCTCGTTTGAGCGCTTGAAAGTTAAATGCTCTTTGTGCATCAGATGCCTGTCCTGCTTTTTCGAGAAACACACCAGGTTCTGCCTCTCTCAATCCACGGATAAGCTTTGTATTAAACTTCTCGTTTAATGACCGTGAGAACTCGCGAGCTACATTTGCAGTTGCATCAGTTACTTGATTTAAATCCTCAAGCATACCATCCGCTAATTTATTAAGCATTCTTGCGTCATTAAATCGCCCGGTGGCTTTAGCCTGCCTAGCTAAGTTTAACGCCACACTTCTTTTACGGAATAATTCTTTGGCACCAACTCTTACAACAGGCTTAAATCCCTGCCTTTGTGCTGTAGCGATGAAACCTCTACCAGGACGCTGTTCCAGGGTGGCATCTTTCCTTTTGATCAATCCCTGTATGAATCCTTCAAGTGGTTTCATTACTTGCTCATTGGGACTTATCTCATCCTTAATAGAGTTAAAAGCTTCAATAGTTTTCTTTGTTGGCGAATCTACGCCCTTATCAACCTCATCCCAAAGACGGGTTTCCATATTTCGGGCAATCTTCAATTCGTCATCAATTATCTGACGGGCCTCGGCACTTGCCTTTACTGCGTCATCTTTGTTTTTAGTAAGCACGCGACTTACGGCATTTACTGCCCTGTCCTGTGCTTTTTCAACCATCCCATCAAGCTTCTTATTGGTAAACTCTATCCGCATTGCCTGCGCTTCTTTCACCACCAATGGGTTAGTCGAGTTATTTAGCTTACGAATCTTTTTATTAAATTCATCAGCCGCCTTTTTGGTTTGAGTATTAATCGCAGTCTTTAATTCATCTCCTAGATCAGCTATAAGTTTGTTTTCTGTTGCAGTAAAGGCTTGCCTTGCTTGAGGATCTAAAGTGACCTGGGCGGTAGTACCTGATCCCTCGGCTCCACGCAATTGTTCGACCAAGTCACTCATTTTGCGCTCATCCACTTCGGGATCTTTGGTAAGGAATTGGTTTTGCTCTAAAATATCGCGAATTTTACGGGATGCCGCATCCTCGCGACCTGATGGAGTAAAACCTTCTAGCAATCCCTTGGTTTTACCACCTATTGTTCTTGCAGTATTTATGGGATTTACAACCCCACCAATGATTTCGGCAGGCATTCCAACAAATTCGTTTCCAGGCGCAACCGCCTCTGCGATTGCTCTTGCCTGACCTGCCCCTACTAAAGTTCCACCTTCAAGTGCCGCCATCTTTCCAGGGCTACGGGCAGTAGATTTAACCATATCGCTAGTTAAGTTTTTTACGATAGAACCTTTAGGGACAGTCTGCATTGCCGCTTGAGCAGGAGATAATCTGCTTGCCGCTCCAAATATAGGTGTCGCCATTCCAAGACCTTGACCTACAACCCGCCCGCCTTTTGCTAATGCTCGTTGATCAAAAGGTAACTCTTCCTCATCGCGATAACCCATACCTCCGGCAACCAAAGCTTCTTTAATTGACTCACTTCCCCCAAATGGTGCTTTAGTGTCAAGCCCCGCAAATGAAAGCAAACTATTTACAGCATCAACAGGGGCACCGATGATATCAGCTAAATACCCCGTATTGAAACCTTTTGCGGGAGCATCTACGAGTTGCAACATAGATGAAGGTCTATCTAATTGCTCGAATTTCCTTAAAGCAGATAAGGCTTTTGTTTTATTTTCGCCTACAATTTTACCTTCATCAATAAGTCTTACAACAGCCTTTGCTTCCTCTCTATTGTTAATAGTTGACATCTATCTGAACCTTTCCATCAATTCCTCATCTGAAAGACTACCCTGAGACATTGATTCATCTTGTTTTAGTATCCGTTCTAAGTCTTGAATTAAGACAGGAAATTCTTCTAGGTTTCTAGCCATTCTTAATTGTTGTGCTTCTGTTCCTAATTTTTTTCCTAATGCAGAACGATCAACCCTCATTTTTTCTGCAAGCTTGTTTGGTAATTCTCGTAGAGTAGCCCTAAACTCACCATCAGTCATATTTTCATTAGGTATAATTTCTTCAGCAGTCTTCTTTGCCCACTCTGATCCTCTTTCGCTATATCCTTCAATAAAAGCAGGCAGTAAGGCATTTTTTAGAGACTTGACCTGCGCTTTAGCGTCTCTTGACTTGTCGAAAGGTGTACCTAGATTTAAAAAGTCACCAATAGCGTTAACGCTTGATTTGAATTTACCTGTAATATCTCCCTGTGCACCTTCCTCTATGCTGTCCAATTTAAATAATGTTGAGTCAGTTGTCGGAGACCCTTTTATAAGTGCATCCATCTGATCTGCCTGATTTTTAAAAAGGTTTGCCTCTTCTAGTTTATTTTTAGTGTCTGCCTCTAGATTACTTATTTGTGCCTCAAGTTTTCTTCTTTCTTCGGATTGATTAGCACCAAGAAGGCCTATTTCGGTATTTAATTTTTCTAATTGAGCGGAATTAAGAAGCACTCCTTGCATAGCTACTTGTGTTTTTAATTTATTCTGATTAACCAACTCGTCTTTTGTTAAATCAAAAATATCATTTTTTCCCTTAATGCCGCGTGTTTGCTCTCTTAGTTGAGCAATATTTAAATCATTTATTTCTTTTTCCTGACGAAGCTTATCTCTTGCGTTTTCACTCTTTGCGGTAGCAATAAGATTATTGAGCTCTAACCCACGATTCATCAAAGTTTTTGCAGTAAAATTAAGACCTGACATAGCAATTTCATTATCTTTTGTCATTTCTCCTATAAGTGCTTGATTAGTGGCATCTTTTGCTTGGGCTTGTGCTAACTGCAGTTTGGGTAATTGAAACAATCTTTTTTCCTGCTCTTCAATGAACGCAACTTTCTCAACAGAGGATTTCTTAGGATCATTTAAAAACTCTTCCGCCATTGTTTTTTGCTCAGGAGATAATACTCCTGCCTGCACAAATTCACTCATGCCATTCATTGCAGACTTAATACGAGCATCAGCTTTCTTCTGCTTCTCCTTATTAAGCCCGTACTGCTGAATCATGCCTCCTATCTGCGCGCCCATGTTTGCGTACATTTGCCCTTGCTGTTGCCCTGCCCTCGCGATGAGGTTGGCGGCATTAGCGGTAGATCCGAGCGCGGATCCGTAGTTGCCTGAAAAGAATGGTCGTCTTGCCATGATTATTTGTCTCCTATTTTAGAGTCCATCCACTTGCGGATAATTCCTTTGAGGCGAGGTTTGTCGCTTATCCAGGATGCGAAGCGCTCGCCATATTTGCGGTAAAGCTCGAAGAACCATTGCGGAGATTCGGTGAACATCCACTCGCGGAACTGCATCCATGCGGGATTTGTGGGACCATACACTTCGCGTGCTACCCAACAGAAACCTCCGAATAATGTCCCACCTCCGCTTGCGGCGGCTCCGGCTCCACTTAATAAACCTCCTCCTAGTGCGCCTAGTCCGCTCATTATACCCGAACTTCTGCTTGCATCTGCGGCTACATTTGCGGCATACATATTTGCCTGATTAGCCGCCATGTTAGAGATGTATCCTAATCCCGCTTCCGGGTTAAGGTATTGCGGTCCTGAGTTTAGCCCGTAGCCCGCCTGTCCGAATACGGACTGCCCGGCTTGCAGACTACCTCCTCCACCCCGTCCAAGTAGCGCCTGGAATGGATCGAGCATATACTGATCTTCCATCCGTGCGAGGTTACCCACCGCATTGATGTAATTAGCTAATCCCTGCTGACGGAGTGTTTCGTTCAGACGCTCCGCATCCATTTCGGCACCAACGCCAAACTGATTAGCCTGTTGACGCTGTGCTTGGTTTGCCATTCGTGCCTGCTGAGTGGATTGCGCACCAAATGCGTTAGCCTGTTGATCCATCTGTGCCTGTGTAAGGTCTGCTCTTTGCTGTAATCCTGCCTGCTCACTCTCCTGTGCCATACCGCGAGTAATGTCGCCCTGCTGTAATCCTGCTTCCTGCCCAAGTACAGATTGTGCAAATGAGCGGTTTTGCATACGGCGAGCATTATCCTCCTGGACGCGAGCTTCCGCTTCTGCGATAGCACCGCTTTGATCAAATGTTCTACCCATGAGAGTCTGTCTCGCACGGGCGGCATTTGCGATCTGTGCTTGCTCGCGATCCGTAAGACCTGTGTCTAGTGAAGTCTTTGCATCTCCTAAAAGTTTAGAGCGTAGAGTGTCCTGATTATCTGCACCTGTTGCGAGTTGTCCCTGGAATTGTGTGTTTGCCGTTAACTTCAATGGATCTGCAACTTCTGCGGCATCCATCGTTGCGGCGGTTACATCGCCTCCATAGGTATCGGTTGTGGGTATTGTGACGGGTCCGCCTGATCCGCTACCTGTCTGAATCATCTCATCCACCTCTGTTGCCAACCCTTGATCCACATCCGCTTGTGTGGCTTTGCGTAATCCTGTGAGGTTTTCGCGCTGTTGCTCAAGCAGAAGACGGGCATCATCCAATCCGCTTGTAGCGGCGGGTCTGTAATCCTCCATTACTCCCTGATAGCGATCAGATAAGCGCTCAACATCCGCCAGGTCTGCCTCGCGTTGACGGGATAAGTTACCTCGCTGTATATCCTCTGCAAGGGCGGAGAGTCCAAGGAAATTACCATCTGCATCAAAGCCTGCCTGGCGGTCTGAGGGTAACCCCGTTGCAGGATCAATCGCATTACGACTGTCGCCGAGAAGATTAATCATGCCGTCCCCTGAAAATGAGGCGGGTATTGTTTCCGTCTGTCCCGCTTTTGATTTATCTACGATTATGTTTCCGTTTGGATCTTTACCGTAAACAGGGACTGCGTCTTTGGGCGGGATTGTAGTTGTAGTTTCTATTTTATTTTTAACAACCTCCCCATACTTTAAAGTTGGATCTTTTTTTAGGAGTTGGACATCTTTTAAATCATCGGCATATCCCTTAATAGAAGATGACTGTTTAAACATTTGTTCAGGTCCACCGGGGATGGCATCAAGCTCACGATTCAAGCCATTCATATTTAATGTGGATGTAACATATTTTTTATCAACTACTTTTCCACTCTTATCCTTAAACTCTAAAACACTAAGATGGTAATCAGTTCCTCTAGCCCCACCACCTATAAAGAAGCCACTTGTTCCTTTTTCCTGTGTTGTTGCATTTCTAAATCTTGCTTCAGGCTCAATTGTCCTAGTGGTAGTTGTCGCTTCCTTACCACCCTCGTATCCAACGACCAATCGACCTTGATCATCGTAAGTACCGCTAGTTGACTCCTGGCGTGTACCCAACAATGTCTGACGCAGAACATCCGTATCCGTCTGTGCTGTCTTCTTACGGATATTCTCTTCGAGCGGGAGGAGTCCTTCTAATCCGTCAGGAGCTATCTCAGCAAAATCTCCTGTACCCGTGAGTAGCTCGACCTGTGCTTTGAGAGCATCTGCCATGCCCTCGCCGTAGCTTGGTTGTTCAGGATAGTTGTAAGTTGGTGATCCGCCGCCCATTATTTATTTCCTCCGATTAATTCGATTAAAGTCGTACCATTTAATTGGTCTTTTTTTCAGTTCACGCATCCATCCAACAAAAGGTAATGGGTATGGTATGCGTGAGATAAATTCTTTTATACTGTCCTCCCCTATAGCGGTTCGCACATACCATGCATCCGCTCCAGGTGGATTCCATTGGTCGTCAGGATGTGTATCAATGTCCGTCCTTACTGCCTTACCAAGAAGTAGTGTGGTAGGGGTAATGAATACATATCCGTTGGCAGAGTATGCCGATATATCCGCAAACATATTACCGCCTGTCTTATCGTAAAACCTCTTAGCTTGTTCTAGTATGTTCATTCTGCCATTAGGTATTCGTCTGCATCGGTGGCGCTCACCGCACTTCCGAGGTTTACGCGCAACCAATTCGTGCCGTTATCGACGGCAAGGCACGGGTTGCCACCATCGCCATCGCTGACATATATCATCCTGCCCGTTGTTCCATTTGCGGGTAGTGTGCTTACGGTGAAATTCTCCAGGGTAACGGAGGTGGCGGAGATGGAGTCTACGGTGACGGTAGGCTCGCCCAATTGATTAAGAGACGCGGCATCGGTCTCCACGCCTGTGGCGAAGGTAAAACCACGGGTAACTGTGGCGGTGATAGCCACTATGCAATCTCCCTCCTCGCATTCGCTCCGCCCGCTATCGCTTCTAGCGATACATGGCGAAAGCTAGGCCGCCCGGCTGTTACATCTACTTCTACGCTCGCGGCGTAACCTCTCGCTCTGCCACTGCCAAAGCGTATCAGTTTCTCCTCGCTCGTTGTCGCATTCTCGGTGTGTACCGTGTTCGTCCGATCCGGGTCTATTGTATTGACCTTGATCGTGAACTGATCCCCGTTGCTCACTTCGCATCCCAACTGCCCCCTCTTCCAACTCTTTACATCGATATTTCCGAATGTGAAGGAGCGGGTCTTCAGCCTGGCACTTATCGCGGTGGAGGTGGTGCTTGCGCTCCCTACTGTTCCCGTGATATCGGTGGTGCCTTCCTCGATTAAATGCCATCCCTTGTCGTTGACTGCGAAGAGTCTGCGCTTGGTGGGATCGCTACCATGTAATACGGTGACGAAATCATCTATTACAAATCCTGCGGGAAAGGAATCTACTGAAGTCCATGCTGTATTAAGGATATCATATACTAAGATTTTATTATTATCGGTGGATGAACCTGTGGGGACTGCGAGGTAATACTTATTATCAAATACAATACCACACGCTTTGTCCGCAGAGGCGAAGTTTACTTCTTTGAACTGATCCTGTATCGGGCGGGATAGCGGGATTGCTTCTCCGCTTACCTTCGAGATTGCAACTCCTAGTCCTTTGGCGGGGTCTAAGCCTTGTTGCAGGGTAAATACACCATCATCGGATAGGAAGTATATCTGCGGACCACTCGCGGCTATGCTCTTACGGGCCACGCATCCCCGTTGGCGGGTAATCTCAAAGACTCCTGCCGCAGATGATATTGCCACATTGTTAATCATGTGGATCGAGTTGCGAAAAAATACGAGTAACTGATTCTCCAGGTATGGAGTAAATCCTACCAAGCGATCTGCGGTTCCACGATTGATCCTGAACTGCGACTCTGCGGGGTAGAAATTATCCGTGTCCAAAAGGTCGGACATGATCACGGTGTACTGCGAATCGCTCGGCTGTGGTACGATCAAGCGGTTTGCAAAGAAGGTGCCAAAGTTTGTGCTAGGGCATTCCACTCTGCCTGCTGTGGGGGTTGCATTATTCTTGAGCGTAAATGCTGTGGGGGTGGTATAATCGCCATCCCATTCTAGTGGATCTTTACCGGTTCCGCGAAAAAGGATGAGCTTCTCCATTGCCTGAACGAAGCTCGCATTGTCTCCACTTGCTACCGTCTGTCCGCCAGGGTACGCGATATCTATACCGCTGTTATTCTGATCATTCCATAGGATGACTTTATTCTTTGTGGCACAGGCGATAAATTCTGTCCCTGTGACAGGATCGGAAAATAAGGTGGATGCAAATACTTCCTCTGTGCCTGCGGAATAAGTAAGGGATACCCCGCCTGCTTTAAATTCTATGCCTTTGCGGACAGATGCGATATCCCCGTCTAAACGCATATTCTCCGATGCCTCAACGGTACCCCCCTGTAGTGTGGTAGGCTCCAGGTAACTATCAATACCACGGAATCCACGATCTCCATCGGTGAGGATAGGGTCGTCCATTCTGCCCATTGGTTTGTACCTAGCCATTACTTACGCTTCCTTAATTCCTGCCAAACCTTAATTGACATGTATACAATTGTGATCGCTCCTGCGATACACCCGAATAAAGAATCTAATGTCGATAACCCAAAAGTAGCTAATGTGCCACTCACTCCGGTAACTGCGGCTCGATCAATCATCGCCTATTAGGTGATGGCCCGAAATAAAAGCCGAGGATTCCCATAAGGGCCGTTTGGCCCATGTACGAAAGGTGTCCGCTACTGAGCGTGATGGGGTCTTGGCTTGCAGGCCATGAGAAGAGTCCGAAGAGGAACTCCGTTCTCCCCTCTCCGTTTGCGTTGGTGATTGAAAGAAACTCGGCTTGCGGAAAGAGGGTACAGAGCAGGATGCAAAGGCAAAGAGTGCCAATGCCCATAAAAGCAATAATACGGCGAGAAAAATCCCTGAACTCATTATTACCTCCTTCAGCCAACTGAGCTTGGAGCTTAAGAAAATTTTCATTTGCACGACTTTCTCTTGCCACTTCGAGTTCGTGCTTTTGGCGGCGAGCCTCAAATAACATTCCAAACCCACCCTTGAGGATAGCACCCATAGCTGTACTACCGCCCCCTGTAAGTAACATAAGCAAGATTTCACCCATCTCACTTCTCCACCTTGTCGCGAAGTCGATCCAACTCCTTTTCTATATACTTGAGCCTCTCAAACTGCTGATAGTCTGATGTAATTGGAGCGTCCTGCATATTAACTAAATGTTCAAGATCCGCTTTTGCCTGCTCTGCGAATTTTTCCAAGTGCATCATCCTAGCAGATAAATCCCCAAGCAGAGTGCCTTCGTGTTGGACTCTCCCCAAACCATTGTCAAGTTCGTTAATTTTGTTCCAAATGACGGAGTAGCCCCAAACACAGGTGCCAACAATGGCGATAACTTTCGCCATAAATGCAAGGTTTGCTTTGACCTGTACATTATCTCCGACTTCAGTTGCCATTAAGGTCCGGCGTTAGGATCAGTCCACTCCTCACCCGTAAGTATCGAAAGCATCTCGGAGTGTGTGTTGGCAGTCTTACCGTCTAGGAAGCTAGGTTTGTCTCCTTCGTACTTAACAAAAGTCTGTGTTCCTGAGACATTATATCTAAGCGTATCAGCACTTGTCTCAAGCACTTGGTCAAAATCTACGGAACTTACTTCCGATGCATCAATGATTACATAATTTCTCATAGTTATTATGGTACTGTTGTTGAAAAAGTAGGACCATTAGTGAGAGTACCGTTATTACCTCCGCTTCCCTGATCAGTTATAGTCGTGCCTGTACCACCGTCGTTGTCGCCCATTCTCCACCATAAAGCGGGAGAGTAGGAAGTTAAGTCGATAGGACCACTACCACTATTGTACATAGCTAATAGATCAGCCTCAGATACCGCAGAAGTAAAGATACCTAACTCATCTATCTTACCGTTAAAATTGTTAGCTATAGCTCCACTCCTGTTTCTCGCACCCGCTGTTAAGCGTTGTGTGGTTGCCTTAGAACCCGTTCCTGAACTGTAAGTACCAAAACTATTACCCACCTTTGTGCCGTCTAGGTAAATATCATAACCAGCATTACTTGAGTTTGTAGCACTACTAGAGGATTCCCAACGGATTCCCAAATGATGCCAAGTATTAGCTGAGATAGTCACACCACTACCTGCATAACTCCATACATGATTAACATTAACAACACTTATTACTTCATCAGCGACAACACCAAACCAATCACCACCTAAAGCGATTCCTATATCAAGACCCCCGAAACCTAATAAGTAGCTTTTCACCCCTGAACCGTAAGCAAGATCAGGTCTAAACCAAACCGATATTCCTTCGACAGTTAATGAAGATGGACTTGACCCTGCGTCTATGTAGTCATTAGTACCGTCAAAGTCTACGCTGTATGTATTTGCAAAAGGAGGGGCTTGACCATCGCCTTCAAGAACATAAGTGTCCGTTCCAATCGGTATAACATTTAAAGCAGCATATTGACCCGCTGTTGAAGTTTTACTGCTCACTCCGTAAATAGTTGCTCCTCCTTCTATCTGAACTGTACCTGTGCCGCTTTGAACTATCGTACAATTAAACCCTGCGGTTAAGCCTGTGGGTATGGTCACGGTTACGGTAGCGGAGTTTGAACAAACTATAACCTTACCATTGTCGCTGTCTGAAAGTGTACGAGCGGTAGTGCTTTCTGATACGATACTAAAGAAAGCTGAACTAAAGTCTGTGCTTGCGGAAGTAGCCGCTGTGCCGAGTCCAAGGTTTGTCCTAGCTGTTGAGGCACTTGCGACATCGTTCAAGTTATTGCTTGCGACAAGGTCGCCCTGGGGGGCGGCGGCTACGAGGTTTGCTACTGTTACTTTTTTCGTAGTACCATTCACCGATCCCGTAGTGTCCGACACATCGGTGATTGGGATAATATCCGCCACATCGGGTGTTCCGCCGAGTGAGTTTAAAGATGATATCTTCTTATTTGCCATTTTGTTTTTTCTCCTAGTCGAATGCTAAAAACTGTCCTGCCTCTACCTGTAAAAAATCCTGTGCTTCAGTTTGAATAACGCCATCAGGTCCCAATGATGATGGCACTCCACTCGCAGTCGAGGGTCTGCCTGCACTTAATGATAGATCAATCGCAAACATTACACATTGTAGGCGATGACCGCACCACTACTAAGAGTGATCCCGGTTATGCGTCCGTAGATTGCTGTGTTTGCGGATAATGTTGTATTGTCCTGGGAAGCGGTGATGTCGCTAAGGTTATCCACATTACTCGTAATGCTATTAATAACGGTATCCTCAGTTGCCACTATGCAAAAAAAGTCTCCTGTATGTGCGGCAGTATCGTTAATATACTCCCCGCCGTTAAGTCCTAATCCTCTGTATTCGTTAGCCATGATTAAATATTGGTTTGGTAGGTTGTTCCGTAAGTTACGAATTGTATAAAGTTCTGCTGACCCTGTTGGCGCTCCAACTTGTCATGCTCCATAGTTAAAAGTGATTCTGCCTGCTGAAAGGCGACTCCCGCTTTATCCGTCTGCGAGTCCGCATTTAAGAAGTCCCCGTAGGCTCCGTATACCGCATACTCGCTAAAGATATATGGGAAGTCTGTACTGCTAGATGTGTAGTCTGTGTATGGTGCGCGGAATTGCAGGAACACAGGCTTCGTGCTACTGCGATTTGTAAGTACAACTTTACCATAGCCACTACTTGCGTATTCCACACGAAATGCCACCTCATCCGCAAACCCGGTGTCATAGGGATCGTTATTGGATATGCGGAGAACTTCGCCAATTTCCGTACCAAAATCGATTACATTCATAATCGTGGATACTGCTTCGGCTCCGCTTCCCCCTCCTCCTGAAAAGGATACCGTGGGGGCAGATGTGTAACCTGTCCCTCCTGCGGTGACCGCCACTCCGTTTACCGATCCATTGGAATCGATTGTCGCGGTGGCGGTGGCTCCGCTTCCTCCTCCTCCGCTAAAGCTAACGGTTGGGGCGGATGTGTAGCCTGTGCCTCCTGTGCCTACGGATACATTGCGTACCTGATTGTCAGGTGTCTTCTGTTCCAAGCGGATAGTATCGGGCCACTTGGTGCGTTCCCATGCCAATCGTCCAAAGCGATTGAAACTACGGATCGCTGAGTTCTCTTCAGTCGTAAGTAACGAGTCCACGCCCACCAGGTGCTTGAGGTTGGTGAGCATTGTACTGACCGCTACTTGTCTCATGCCGTTTTGAAACTAGGCCCGCTGAAGGACTTCTTAGTTAAACTCTCTGCCTTGAAGGATGGATTGTCGCGAAGATACTCTTTAATGAAGCTCTTATCGCCCCAACATCCTGGCTTAAATTGATGCCAACGAAAATAATCGCGGGCAGGGATGGATGCTTTTAATTGTCCAAGTCCATCTGCTTTGGCGGAACCCATCTCGCGGTTCTCCTTACGGCATTGTGCCTCACGCATAGCTAACTGTGATTTTTCCAGGTCCACCTCGTAACGCAAATAACGGTCGAGGTTCTTCATGAACTGCGATCCGTTTCCGCTTTTCCAACTTGGTAAGAATATTTCCGCCATTTTTAGTATAGGTTAGAGGGAGGTCCGCATCGCGAACCCCCCTCCGTTAAAAACCCGATTAGTTGAAGTAACCGTGTGCTTTTGGGCTGTAACAAGCAAGGCCCGCTACGAGATCCGCAAAACCTCTGCGACCTCCGCCACGATTCTCAAGCTCAGAAGTAGACTCAGCTTTAAGCATGTGGATACCTACATACTCAGGATCGATAAGGAGTCCTGCGTCTGCATCGATAGTAGCTGATCCGGATGTTCTGTTAACGAACACGGATGGCACGATTGCCACATT
>Ga0208149_1000271_pt1 | contig 20028 bp, 37 predicted proteins | sample DEB08_DNA_15_FD_184533 | JGI IMG/M metagenome (GOLD analysis project Ga0208149, IMG submission 184533) | Aqueous microbial communities from the Delaware River and Bay under freshwater to marine salinity gradient to study organic matter... | ecosystem: Environmental > Aquatic > Marine > Coastal ... | reverse complement strand
GGGTGGTTTCTATGGAATCAACCTTCACTATCTACCATATAAACTAAGAGCAAAGTTGATGGATTCTCTATACGAGATATCCAGTAATAGTAGATATGATGATACGACCAAATTGAATTTGTCATACAGATTATTGAACAGTGCGTCTAAATATAGATACTTTAAACCAACCTTTAAGAAGTATCTGAACAAGCATGTTCGTTCTAGGTTTGTAGAAATTAACCCATCCGAATGGGACATCGCTCTCTTCCTTCCAGTTGAAAGATTCGAGAAAGCGTCCAAGTCTCAGGTATGGGCAGACAGTAGGAATATGATCACATGACTTTCAGTGTTCAAAACATCGTTGCTTCTCTCAACAAAACTGGCGTTGCAAAATCGTCTCACTTTGAAGTTCAGATCACGGGTCTTGGTGACTCTGATCTTGAACGCGATATGATGTTTAGATGCGATACCGCAGAACTTCCCGGCCGAACTGTTACATCTGCTGAATATAAGATATATGGCCATGTAAGAAAAATACCATATGGTTCTCTCGTAGGAGATATCAATCTAGAATTTCTTCTCAGTGAAGATATGAGAGAGAAAGAGTACTTTGAAAAATGGATAAACACCATCTCTGGAACAAACAGTTTTGGTTCATCTAATGGTACTTACAATATCGAATATTATGATACCATAACAGGTGTTGTAAACATTCGTCAGTATGGTGAAGCAGGACAACTAAGTAGTGTACACACATTGCTAGAAGCATACCCTGTTGCAATCAATCCAGTAACAATGAACTGGCAGAGTGAAGACGTAGCAAAACTATCAGTGACTATGGCTTATAGAGATTACAAAGTTGTATTCAACCGTTCCGATCAGCCGGGCTTGGGTTCTTCTTTTGGATTCTCATTTGGGCCAGGCGGTTTTGCAGCAGCAGCTAGTCTTCCGGGTCTAGGAAATATTTCAGCACAAAGTGGACTTGGAACAGTGACCACACCTTTTGGAGCGATCAGACTTTAATAACATAATGGAGTAAATTATGGTTTTACCAGTAGTATCAACCCCGACTTTTACTACTGTTGTCCCATCGACGGGCGAACAGATTGAATACAGACCTTTTCTAGTGAAAGAAGAAAAAACTCTTCTGATTGCTCTAGAAAGTAAAGAACCAACTGATATCGCAAGAGCGGTATCGAACTTATTGTCAGACTGTATCATTAGTGATATTGATGTAAAGAAGTTAGCAACCTTTGATATTGAATACTTGTTCCTTGTGCTTAGAGGTAAGAGTGTTGGAGAAGTAATCACTGTATCTATTGGACATACTGATAGCGAGTGTACACACAAGACAGAAGTGCAAATCAATATTGATGACATCAAAGTTCAAGGTGAAGTGAAAGACAGTAAGATTATGCTCAATGATAATTTGGGTGTTATGCTTAAGTATCCGAATATCGATGCTGTATCAAGAGGAGATATGGATACTGCTGAAGAAGTCTTCAATTTTGTTGCAGATCATATTGATTATGTTTTTGATGCTGAGAATGTATATAACGACTTTAGTAAGCAAGAGATCAATGAATGGATTGGTACACTGAATCAAAACCAATTCCAGATGATTTCAAACTGGTATGCTGACATGCCTAGCTTGAAACACACTGTGACATTTACTTGTCCACAATGTGGTGAAGAGGAGACTATCGTTTTGGAGGGTTTGCAAAGTTTTTTTACTTAGGCTTGAGTCATGACTCGTTGGCCAATTACTATCAACTAAACTTTGCTATGATGCAACATCATAAATACTCATTGACTGAACTTGATAACATGATCCCTTTTGAAAGGGACATATATGTGAATTTGTTAAAGAACTATCTTGAAGAACAAGAAGAAAAACAAAAAGCACAGAAGAGGTAAGTCATATGGCTGAAGAAACAAAGACTATTGATGCTAAAGCCGTTGAGGGTATGGACACAAATGGTGATGGTCACATTTCACAAGAAGAAATGGAGATGAATTTGGAATTTAAAAGAAAGAAGATGGAAGATGAAGATGCACAAAGAGATGCAATCCGTAAGATGGCTTGGTTCTCTCTAATCGGCTTGCTTGTGTATCCTATTGGTATTGCTATTACATCACTTCTTGGATTAGATAAAGCTGCTACTCTGATTGCAGATATTGCTCCAACATATTTTGCATCTATTGCAGTGTTGGTATCAGCATTCTTTGGTGCAGACGCATTCAGAAAGAAATAGGATAAGACATGGCGCTACCACCAGCCTCTGAAGGTGACATCACGATTGCTAAGAATCAAGAGATTCAAACTGACGCAATCAACCACAACACCGCAGCGTTTGCAGCACTAGGCTCAAAACTGTCAGGAGGTTTTGATGGCTTGAAATCTGGTGTAGCCAGTTTAGGTAAAACCGCAAGCATAAATCTAGAATTCATGAAGGACAGCGCAGCAGCAGCAAGAAACCAAGCTGGGTTTGCACTAGAAGCATCTCGTGAACAAGCTAGAAAGATGGGATCGATGTTCTCCAGTATTGGAGACAAACTTGCTGGAATAGGTTCTGCATTTAAGAGTGGTGTACTTGATAAATTTAAGGCTGATGGTGGTGGTATCTTTGGTAAAATAACAAAAGTACTGAAAGGACTTCTACTTGGTGCTGGACTATTCGCTATATTCCAGTTAATCAAAGACTGGTCTGGTGGTGATCTAAGTAAGTTCAAAGAAGCGTTTGAAAAAATAAAAACACTCTTTGTAGAAAAAATCTTTCCTGTGTTACAGAAAATATACAACGACGTACTACTACCGCTCTTTGACTTCTTTATTAAAACGGCTCTACCGATATTCATAGACACCTTTGGTGGTATCTTAGATTCATTTATGAGAAACATTGATGGTGTTATTGAAGGATTTAGAGATATATTCGGTGGTGGTGAAGGCGGTATCCTTGGTGGTATCACAAAGATTGTTTTGGGTATTGGTACATTCTTGGCCGATTCACTTGATCTGATTCTTACTGGTATCCTAAGAATCTTTGGTGTGGATTTTGGTGAAGGTGGAACGCTCTTTGGTTCTATCGGAGACTTCTTTATGGGTATGTACACGTCTATCCGTGACTATTTATCCTCACTGACCTTTGGTAAGTTGTTTGAAGACTTGCTTGGGGTATTCGGTGCGCTTGGAAATTGGATTGGGGGTCTCCTTACAGCAGCAGATGAATTCTTAATGCAGTTTTCTCTGTACAGAACTGTTAGGGAAAAGATGTCAGAGATATTTGAAAAAGTTATGTCGTTATTCTCTTTCCCCTCAGAAGCAGATGCATTCCTAAGTCAATTTAGTGTATATAATTTCTTTAAGGAAACTTTGGGTGAGATATGGAATACCATATCAGGAATATTTGGTGGCGACTTCAGTAAAGAAAATCTTCTTGGTGGAGCGATGGCCCTTACCGATTTAGTGTTCTATGGTGTAAACCTTGCTATCAATTCAATTAAAGATATCTTTGGTTGGGGTAATCCAGAGGAACCGTTTAGACTTTCTCAGTTCATTGTAGACAGCTTCAATTCTGTTGTTGACTGGTTCAACAGTATATTCAATTTTGATCTTGGTAGTATCTTACCAGATATTCAACTACCAGACTTGGGTAAACTTATCAAAAGTTTTGTAGGCGGTATGTTACCTGATCCTGATTCATTTTTGGGTAAAGGTTTGTATGCATTACCAGGCACGGACTTCCTCAAGGAAGCAGCAATGGCTTCTATGCAGGGTCCAGAGGTAGCTGCTGGTGCTGGTGGATTAGCTGGTGTAGATATTGATAGAAGAAGTCAGTCAATAGATCAGATGGCTATGCGTGGCGCCGGTCAACCATCTGTGGATGCAAGCACCAACATTGTAGCAAATTCCTCATCATCTGTTAGACCAACTACAGTTGTTTCAACATCCCCACAGAGACGTATGTCACGATGGGAAACTGCTGGAGCATTCCCGTCAGGTCTTTAAAATATTTCACAAACTAAAAAAAAGAGGGGGCCGAAGCCCCCTCAGTTTCTTGCTATAGGCATCAGTCCTCTTCAGCAAGTTTTTCAAAAAAGGAGAGTGTATCATCTTCTTCCGAACTAGCACTCACCGCTTCTTGCTTTGGAGCAGGCGCAGCCTTTGGAGCGGGTGCATCTACAACAGTGCTTTCAGCAGTGGTATTCGGCTTTGGGGATGATCCATCCAGACCCAGAACACGATTCAGCTTTGCTTGTAGTTCAGCATAAGACTTGAAGTTCTTACGATCCAGAAAATCTTGAAGCGAATAAAGACCTTCGTAGACTTGTTCTAGTTGGCCATCATCACCATCAAGTAGTGCAGAAGGTGAGTCAAACTCAGACTTATCATAATTACGATAACCTTCTACGTTGCGAATCTTCAGTTTAAGATCAGCACCTTCCCAAAAGTCAAATGGGTTGATTGGTGATTCATCTTCAAACTCAGGATTCATAGCCTCGTTAAGTTTGTCGAAAATCTTCTTACCAAACTTATAGAGACGTACCTGTCCTTCATTGGACGGATTAGCAGGGTCTTTCACCACATAGATATTCGCAATGTAGGTGAGACGACGCTTCTGTTTACGAGCCTGATCTTTACCAGCATCAGTACCGTTATTCCACAGCATTGAATTGTATTCAGAAACAGGGTCCTTCTCATTGAAGGTAGTCAGAGAGTTTTCAATATACCAACCGCCTGGGCCTTGGAAACCATGATTGAATGTGCGTACCCACGGCAAGTCTTCACCGCGAGGCTCTGGTAGAAAACGAACTACCGCATAGCCATTACCAGCCTTATCGACTGTAGGAGTCCAGAAGCGATCATCAGATGATCCGCCTTCGTTAGGTGTGTTGATTTTTGTCGTCTCTGAAACGAGTTTGCTCAATGAGTTTGAGCGGGACTTTTTAAGTGCTGCAAAATCTGTAGCCATTTGTGTATACTCCGTATGTTGTGTATGTTGCGTATTTAAGTTTGTCCAATATAGCATAATGTAAGCGTTGTGTCAAGCATTATTATTTAGGTATGTATTCTACCCCATGCATATACCATTGAACATCATAATGCTTTTCACTTTGCGGGGCGACTCCTTGGTACTGTTGCGTCCAAGCAATCTCTACTTCGTACTCTTTCAGTTGTTCTTTCAGAACAGCGTTCTCCTCTCTAAGTTGCTTTAATTCACCGACATATGCTTCTACTTCATTATTCATTGAAAACCTCCAATGTTAAGTTCTTATATTTTGCTTTGTCGATATTGGTATAACTATACAGGAACCTTGGATATTTGTCAAGCAATTTCAGAAAGTCATTTAGCATCATGTCGTCTTGCTTGCTCCACAGTTTACTGTAGCCAACCAAATCATTGAGAATCACACAAGTGTTAATGTGTACCTTGTTTCTCAGATACATTCTAAAGAGTAGTGGATGTCCTTTCTCTGATGTGAATAGTTTATCAAAATCAGACTCAAAGTCGTAGATTGTCTCCAAGTCTTCCTTGTAGCTGTATGTAAGAGATTCAAGATTCTTTACATACTTCTTATATATAATCTCTCCCTTACCCCCCATCATATTACCGATCCACATATTCTCTGAATCAGCAATGATGTTAGAAATTAGATACTTTACAAAATCATCTCTATCAAATCGCTTTGCTACTTTCTCAAAGGTGTATCTGTCCTTACGAGACATGTAAGAACTTTCATTGACTTTCATCTTACCATTGTAACGAAAGTAGTCGTAGTTCTTTTGACGGAAATGATTTGTAACTGCTAGGTATGTCTGATATGCTTCAAACCCATTCATTAAAAAGCCCAGCAGACAAATGAATACCGTGTACCTTCTGTAGCTTCAGTGACATGATGTGGATATAAAAACAAACTAGGCCACACAACAATATCACCCTGTTCTAGATTAAGCGAATAGTCATCCCAAAATGTTAGTTTTGCTCCTTCGTAATCATCATTAAGCTGGCCAATTACACTTAGTGTAGGAATACCTTTTTTTTCGCCGTCAAACAGTGTATGGATATGATCTATATGGGGACGCATAATTTGACCCGGTCCATAGCGATTAAAGCGCAATCCAGCCATACCCATCAAAAAGTTAGTATTCATATGACCTCGAGTTGAAGATTGAAAGGATTCACGTTCTACATAATTTGTAATCACATCTTGTATGATTGGATAAAGCATTTGCTCATCATTTTGAGAGGGAGCAAGAACATCAAGTTCTTTTGTTTCATAAGAAGTCCGTTCTCCTTTATTATTAGACCATTGATGACGCCTCCATATCTCCTCTCTAAGAATATTAAGTAAAGATGAGCATGTTTCACGAGGAATTGCTCCACGTTCAATGTGTATCATATCTTTGAGTTGTGTGCTTGGTGCAATCATAGTGGGAGTTTTGCTCCTCTAGGTAAGAAGTTCAAGTCTTGTGCTTCGGCTTCGATCTTGGTCTTCAGAACGCTACCGATAAGTTTAGCAGCGACTTCGATCTCCACGTTTTCTTGTTCACAATACCAGACAACCGCATCCATATAAGAGATGCGCTTCTGGGATGATATCGATTCAATCATCTGTGAGAATTTTGCTGTAGTCATTACTTCAAGTGCCATTACCAAATACCTTGTTATGTGTATTGTTTACTTTAACAAAAGTTGCACACTTTGTCAAGTCTTTAATTCGTCTTGCTCCTGCGTATGTGCATGTCGAGCGGAGTCCGCCAAGAATATCTTGGATAGTAGAATTAACACTTCCTTTGTAGGGAACAAGGACTTCCTTTCCCTCTGCGGCTCTATAGTCTTTGAGTCCACCAAAGTGTTTTTCATTTGCAGCCTCCGATGACATTCCGTAGAATTGAACAAACTTCTTTTCTTCTATGACTTCCTCATAGTAGGTCTTGGATTCAATATCTCCACTATAACCATCATCAACTATTTTTGTCATTTCGTTAGTCTTGTAATATTTGGTAATTACCTCACCACCACCTTCATCGTGGCCAGCAAGCATACCACCAAGCATTACAAAGTCCGCACCACCAGCGAACGCCTTAGATACATCACCAGCAGTTGTACATCCACCGTCAGCGATAATATGACCACCAAGACCATGAGCGGCATCTGCACACTCAATGACAGCAGAAAGCTGGGGATAGCCAACGCCAGTTTTAATACGAGTAGTGCAAACACTACCTGGTCCAATTCCAATTTTAACAATGTCTGCTCCATTCAAAATAAGTTCTTGTGTCTGATCAGCAGTGACAACATTACCAGCAATAATCCGCAACTCTGGATGAGTTGATCTTAGCATATGAATAAAATTGCTGAATCTTTCAGTGTAACCATTAGCAACGTCTACATTAAGAAATGATACACCACCACTAGTCAGTTCATATACATTACGAAACTTCTCATAATCTTCATTGGTGCAACCAATGGACATAGCGACATAACCTTGTCTTTGTCCAACTGCAAGTTCTTCTGGTAGTTGATCACTATCAATGTCTCTATCAAAATATTCTACAAGTTCATTTACAGAATAAGTCTTTTTTAGACAAGTCATAATCAACTGACTTGCTAAAGTATCACCCATTTCAAATGTACCAACTCCATCCATGTTAGCTGCGATGATTGGAATACCACGATAACCTACAGGCTTTTCTGAATATGGACCTGAAGGATAACCATATGGAAGACTATCTGTATCGGTATGTTGTAGTTTATAGTTCCTAAAATAGATGACTCTTCCCAAATCTACTTCTTTACGAGATGTAAGAGTAGATCGTTTAGGACGTATTAGCACATCACTGTAGTCAAGTTTAGTATCATTCTCAATTTGCATTTTCCCACCTATAGAAAATATGATCTTCAATTTTTGCTGTACGGGTCTTCGTCTTAGCCCACGCAGGTCTTACATAATACGCATGATAATGTGTTGCACCATCTGTGATGTCTATGAAGTAATGATGCTTCACAATGAAAGCGGCAGCCAGAAACCGTATCTGCTTATAAAGGTCTTCATCTGGTGTTGGTATCTCATCAGACTTTCCATCACAATACCAACTGAATTGACAGCGATTACGAACAGGATAGTGCTTTGTCTTATCCTTCCATGAAGGACGGGTTGGGCCCTGTTCTACTACTTCACATATTGTGTTAGGAAACCTTTCATCGAATACGCGATTGATAACAACAAAAGCGACAGCGATATGAGCAGCACGAGATTGATTCCTCGCTTCCCAATAAATATTATCTGCTAGACACTTTGCTTCTTCTGCGCTATCAGAAAGTTTCGATTGTGCGTTTGCTGGAATTGAAGCTACTACAGCAACTGCGGCGAGAATCATGTATGTCAGAATCGTTTTCATGCTCATAATATACACAATCCTGTCGTCTTTGTCAATACACTTTTATCGATTTTCCTATAATATTTTCAGGCAAAGTTTTAGGAACACAGTAAGCTGTTGCTCTGTCTTTAGGGTCCAACCAATCAAGTGATTGATAGTTACCATATCTCTTTGTCATCTCACTAGCAAAATAGTTACACTCTGAGATTGAATAGAAATGCATGTCATTTGATACCAGAGTTCTAAACTCACCAGTACCTAAGTACAGTTGTAGCAGAAACACATGAACAAGTTCCATCAGTTCACCGCTGAATATGCAAGCATGAATATTAGAACACTACCACCAATCAATGCTCCAACGACAAGGATGATACCAACTATCTCCATAAACTTGCGTCGTCTCTTTGCTTGCTTGTAAATAGTTTCTTTGCGAGTTTTCCGAATTTGTCCTTCCATGCGGACCAATTCTTCCCAAGCACTCATACCCATTGTGTACTGGATGTAAGTTTTGAGTTCTGCTCTTTGCTGTTCGGCTTTTCTTTTTGCAGCAAATGTCGCCATGGCTTCCGCCTCGACTGTTTGGCCACCAAATAGCTTCTTAAAAATTGGGGGATTTTGGGCGTCTTTTTCGGCCTCTGTTAAATCAGAGATTGCTCCCATCCAGCGCGAAAGATCGCCTACCATAGATTCCAAATCTCTACCGATTTCAAAACCTTTTTTTATGGCGGCAAATGCACTAGACGCGGTGGCCGCGGCTGTGATCGGGTCCATATCTTACCTCGTAATAATATTATCAGTGAATAACAAAATCACAAAGTTTTAATTATGTATGTCCCTATTTATCAAATTAGTTTGCTAGAGGGTTATCTAATGCACGTTGAAGTTTTTCTGATATAGCGTCTTCTAGTTCTCTCATCTCTCGCTCAAGATCATTCTCTAGGCGAGTGACAATACGATCAACCTTATTGTTGAGTTCGTCCATTCTTTCTGTATTGGATTCAGACAGACGATTTGCTTTCTCATCATAGTCGTTTTGTAGCGCATCTCTCTTATTCTCAAAACGCTCTTCTGCGTTCTGTACAATCTCTCTTACGTCCGTCTCTGTTTCGCGTAACTTATCGTCCATTCTATCTACAGTCTTTTCGATGCTCAGAATGTCGTCACGCAGTCCAGACTTGATATCTCTTGTGTAGTCTATAGCTTCATCTAGCTTGGTTTCGATGATATCCATGCGTTGCTCAAATGCACCAACGTCAAGTCCAGCAACCTCTTCTATTTTCTGATACATTAGGAAACCGGCGTACAAAGCCCCGCAGATCGATCCTAGAAGCGCAAGGAGAGCGGTTATGCTTACAAATGACACTCTCATACCTAGAACACGGAATTGTTTATTCTTAAGGTTCTCTACACCTTCTTCCATGTTCTCAAGTTCTTGTCCTAAGTCTTTGGCCATCTCATCCCTCGTTTTGCAATTCCTGTAGTCTCTTCAGTTCTTGTTCCAACCTCAAGATTTCCAATCTCTTTCTCTTTAGTTCAAGCTGATATAGAGTGTTACAGTTAATTCTTTCTTTTGGTCCATCTAAGGGAATAGTAATCCTTGCATAGACACCAACATCCTTTGTCGTATTTCCTGTGCTTCTGTCTAGTGGACTTTCATAGTTATCGATGATACCTGTAACACCAAACTCTAGTTGTGTTGCTCCACCGATAGCATTCTTACAATCCATCTCTCCAGAGCGAAACGAATCCTGAGAGAAGCTACCTTGTGCATTGGGTAACTGTAAATTCAATGAACTGTTTTCTGCAAATGCTGTAGTCGAAAACAATAATGATATAATCAGTAGTCGTTTCATTTTAACCTTGAACATATTGTTGATGATATAGATGTTTTTGATCTACCATCATCTCTCAGTTTAGACTTAGAACAGATGTACTCAGCCTTGATCCTATCTTGTTCTCTGATGTAGATTTCAAATCTCACACGACTTAGATACTCTACTCTGTACACATTATAAGATGACACAAAAGGAACAGGATTCCAGTTCTCATCAAATACTGCAATCTCATAATATTCTACATCAGCCCGCTTGTTGAACATTTCCATTTCAGTGACAAGCAAGTTGTCTAGAAATGAATACCTCCACTTAGGGTAAGTTGGCGTCATCTCGTGTGCATGTACTGCGCTTGAAATGAACGCCAACAATAGTGTAATAATATATAGCTTTTTCATCTCTTATTGTGCAACACAAATTGCTTCTACTGATGCTGTATATTGACCGCCAGGAAATGCTTTGTTACCACCATTTACTGCTACTGATGTAGACTGGAACCAAGTTGAACCTGTAGCAGTCAGATCGTATTGTGTTGTCTGGCCAAAAGTGGTTTTATTTGTTTCATAAGAACCCATACCAGTTGCATCACTCACAGCACTCACTGCTGTTGATCCTGTCCATGTCACTGTCTCTGATAGAGAGGGACTTGTATCGAATGATGTAGGTGTTGTAATCTGAGCGTAATACGCATCAGCAAGCGTTACATCAAAACGAACAATAGGCTTGACACCACCATCTGTTGGACTTGTTGTTAGTGTGTATGAGTTTGGGTTTCCGAATACGCCCGGTGTATCTACGGTAATCACACAGCGAGACTGAACATTACCTGTAATTGGTACGTCTGTAGCATGAGCCGCGAAAGCAAAAAATATCATAAACAAAAAGGTATGTTTGAACATATTGTTCTCCTAGTTGTTATACTGCATGTCTACCATTTGTTCATGCAGTAATTGTTGTGCTAATCCGTTTCTTAATCCTTTTTTATTGTCTTCTAGTATCTTATCCTTCAAGACAATATTTTCTTTATATTCCCCGCCGGGAATGCTTCTCTGATATTGATTAGAGTTTACAGCCTTATCTATAGCCGCATTCATGGATTGGATTCTCAAGTTCTCAGCAACCAATGAAGCGGCTTCACTAGCAGACAAAAGTTTTTCCAATCTATACTTCCTCTTTAATTCTTCTTCCTTCTCTTCTTCCTCTTCGTCTTTATCTTCTAAGACTTCTTCGTTCTCATCAATCAATGATCTTTCATCATCGCTGAGATTTACATATTCATCTTCTGTAGCATCATATATATCATCAGGATTAATTTGTGGTATCTCTGGTAGTATTACTTTGTAGCCTGGACAGTTGGGATCAATCTGTGGATTATAGCAGGGATCAACCTTATAGCTATAAACAACACTTGCATCTTCTACTGTACCATTACCTTCAACTTCTATCGATCCCTGACCCCAAGCTGATCTTGGTATGTTAGGGATAACAGGAACAACCTTCCTTATCTCTGTTCCACTGAGAGAGCCAGGCTTCCATGAATCTGTCTCACGGAAAATAAATCCCGTACCGTTTGCATTCTCATTCTGTACATGAACATCCACAGAGTCTTCAGTCTGTTTTCGGATAGTGTAATCATATATCACAGCATTGATATCAAGACCTGGCGGTATGGGTAAAACATTCTCCATACTCCATGAATGTCCAGACGCAGCAGCATTCCCTGTAGTTCCGTAGTATGGAACAATACTATCAGAGTAAGAGTAAGAGTAGGGATAGACCACCAAGACCAAAAGTAGCAGCTTCTTTAGCATCTAATTTGTCGTCCTTTCCATTGAGTTCATTCTTATTATCAAACTCATGAGATTCCCAACCAATTTTAGCTGCTTCACCAATCTGCCCTTCGTATGGACATGGAGTTCCGGCCATCATCATAGCATCAAACACAGACTTGTCTTGACACATTACAGATACCGCTGCAACTTTCATACCCATATCATAAAGCACTTTCGCTTTTTTCAGTCTCACACAATTCTCTTCTGTAAATGTTGTTCCAGCAGAGATACCCAAAATCTGTGTCTGTACCGCACCAGCGACACCGACAGTACATAGATCATTATTATTACCAGCACTAAACTGTGGGGAAATAGCGGAAGGTGGTGGTGACTTCACCGTAGTTTCCATGTTTCCATTAGTTGTTACTGTACTATTTGTTGTTGATTCTGTCACTATAGTTTCAGCAGATGCGCTTATGCTTACCAGACTGATGATCATCGCAATTACTAATTGTTTAAACATTTTAAATCTCGCTTTTGAGGTTAAAGTTCACACCAATATATATCATCACAGAATCTTCATCTACAGGTATTTATATCGAGTCAAAAAAATGACGCAGATAATAAAATGACTAGAGGCATCGTCATTATTACGACACCCCTAGTCTTGCATTTATAGAGCAGAGCCAGCTTATATAATTACTGGATGCGTAACTTTAGTCATTGGTTAGACGATCTCTTTTTGCTTAATTGCGAGACGGATCGTATCGCCTCAAACGGCCAGAAGTAAAACTTGAACAACATTATTCATGTTCCCCGCCGGGATCATTTGGATCAAGAGTTACCTTCTTTCCGTTAACCCACATATATTGTCTACTGCGACTTACACTGTGATAGCCAGGGCGCAGATTAAAAAGTTCTGGTTTACGTTTTGCTATTTCAAATGTAGCGACGGTAGCCGCAATAGCAGCAATCAAAAAGACGTGTGCGATTGCTGTAATTCCAAATACCCACATAGAACCAAAGTACATAGAAAACGCAATGCACCACATCCATGCAAGGATTTGCAATACCATGTGTCTTGTGTTAAAGTCTGGAATATGACGTAGTGGATTTATATCAGCATCCATCACACCATTCCAACTATTGTATACAAATTCTCTCATATCTTTTACCTTCTCAAATGTAACTTGTTCTGGATAATGAGCATCAGCAGTGTCTCTAAAGTCTATAGCATCAAATCGATCATAAAACTTTTTGACAACTCTATAATCTTTAAAGTGTGCTGTTACCTTATACACCGAATCTTACCAGCAGTGCTACAAACACACTGTAAACAGCACTACCAAAAATGATCATCAATACAGTAAATCCAAAAACTGTAGGATCATCCCAACCAGTGTCATCTTTCATTCCAAGTCGTCGTGCAATCTTATCAATCATTTCACTCTCCAAAGTAAGTTGCCGGATTCTGTTTCGAGGCTCCGGCGGGCCCAGAGATTACGCCGCTAGACGCATCTCAGGTGCAAAGTTATCGTTTGCATTTACAAGTGTGTTGCGATTATGGTCGCTTCCGCACCAGTTCTCCACTTTCCTACTAACTGTCAGTCGATCCTATTTCGCCCCCATCATAAACACAGGATTGAGAAATGTTCCTGTACAGATGACTTTTCGCAAATCGAACATTCCTCTAAGCGAAAACCCTGTGTTTATGGTGGAGGCGGCGGGTATCGCACCCGCGTCCTGTCCAGCGTCCGAATTGCTTCAACGAACATCTTTATTTATACAAGAAAGTGTTGTTTTTGTCAAGGGCTAAATTACCCAAAACTTAATATTGTATCTATCCCATTCACATTTATGTGTGGTATAGGTTTGCTTAACAACCTTTGAAACTCTCTCTATATGATCACGAGGATTGTCAAAGGGGCCATAAACTAATATTTTGCAGTTACCATCTTTTATGAGGGTACTCCTTGGGATCATAAACTTGATGCTCCTAGTAGTCCCATAATAAGTTCATCATGATCGATATTTGAATCAAAACCACTACCAAGAGAAATGATACATGATAGAGGACCAGCCCCATCATCAGTAACATTAATTTCAACTAGCATCCAGCGACCCTGATCGTCCATAAAGAATACAACAGGGACAGCCATGTTGTTAAGTCCGATGTCTTTTGAATTTGCAACACCAGTAAACATAGGTATCATATTATAATTGATCACATACCTATTGTAGATTTCTTTAATATCTCCACACTGAACTGGCTTTTCTTTCCATGATGGTTCAGCCTGTGCAAATGCTGTGATAGGAAGACTACATAGCGCGACCACTAAAAAAGTCTTTAGTAGATTTTTGTACATTATACTGTTCCTTATACATAGCAATCGTATTCATACATTCGTGAATATGATTGTCTCTTTTCTCTATGAACACCTGAGGCTCTTCGTCATCGACTGCAATGAGAATTACTATTTGATCGATAGGAGTTCCTGTACGCTCTTCGTACATAACACAATAAGCAGATGCTTGTTGGAAGTAATTAGAAATCCATTCTTTCTTTTTAAGTTTGCGAGATGTTTTAAAATCAATCACCGACAAACGGCCATCAAACTCTGCTATACAGTCTACTCTCCCCGCAACACCAAGATAGTCCGAATACAACGTAGCTTCTTGAGTGTGTACATTATTTATACGTTGATCTAAAATAGGCTTCAAAGTTGCAAACATCTGCTTGTCAACTGGCATGGTCTTATGATTAATGTATGGCTTGTTGTTTAGATAATCTTCACACATCTGGTGGACATTCGTACCTCTACGAGCAGCCTGTGTTGATATCTTATTTGCTTGTTCCTCACCAACTCTCTTTCTCCATTCCATGATTGCTTTCTTGGATAGGATTGAAAGAACAGTAGTGATGGATGGATACTTCTCTCCGGTGGGCGTCACATAATAACGCCCACCGTTGATATTCTCAGTATTGATTTCTGGAATCTTCACATTCACATGATTAAACATTTTTACCTTCTAATGCATACCTAGTTCTAGCTTGTTTATTATATATTCTTTTACTAGGTCGCTCCTTACAATATCTTCTTTCTGAAATTCTACAAAATCGAAAGACTTCATACTCTTGATGATCTTCATGAAGTTCAAGATTCCTTGACGCTCATCGTCCCATTTAAAATCAGATTGTCTAAAGTCACCACAGAAGATGACACGACAGTTATCACCCAAGCGAGTGATGATTGAATCCAATTCATGGTATGTCATATTTTGACATTCATCTACTATAACAATACTGTCGTTAAATGTCAAGCCTCTAACAAATGATGTAGTAGTAAACTGCACTTGGTTCCTAGACTTCAGAACTTCATATGCATCACCTCGGCCAAACAACTCTCCAAAGATGTTATAGTATGGTGCTTCGTAAACTCTTGACTTTTCTTTCTGTGAGCCGGGAAGAAATCCCATGTCTCTTGTGGGTACAACGCTACGAACTATCTGTAGCGTATCCTTGTCATCATATCTTTCTAGGATGTCTCTAATCGCTAGGTATGATGAAATAAATGTTTTGCCTGTTCCTGCAACTCCGTGACACATTAGGTTCTTACCACTCAGGTATGAGTCGAACACTTGTGTCTGCGTGTCTGTAATCGGTTCGATATCTTGCAATCGTAAACCGTTTTGCTGCTTTCTTTTTTCTAGTCGTCTTCTCTGTCTTTTAGATAGTGGGATGATAGTATCATCGTAATATTCATTAAATGAGAGACTGTCAGGCATGTGTACTCCTTTAGAGGTCCATGTTGTACTTCCCCTTCTTCACACCATGCTTTTCAAGGACAGCCGAAACCTTGGCCTCTTTTGAGGTCCGGCCACCATGTCTGTCTGCTAGAGTAGAATTGGGATGAGCCTCAGCGATGCGGGACATATTCTCTTTCCATCCTTCATCGTTTTTAGGCATTCCAGCTATCATATTCATTCGGGAAAGTTGTTGTTGAATGTGAGGATTGTCAGCCAGAAACTTCACTCTTTCACTGTTGCTCATAGCTTCAGTGAATTGCTCACCCGTTTCATTATTCATAAAATCATAATTAGGCATAATATCTCCTGACTATACCGTTATTTAGTAAATCTAGAAGTGTCGTTAGTGCGACTTTTATTACTCTTAAAATAAGAATATCTCTTTTTCACTTTATCAATCCATTTTGTTGCATCTGTTGTGCTTTTAGTGTACTGATTTTCAAACTGCCAGCGAGTTAAGAAATTTCTTCTGTCGGAACCAAAATATGTCATTATCTCTAGAATGCGTGATAGTATCTTTCGTATTCCATCTACGTCAATTTGGTTAACATCTGCTTCTTGCAAATCCACACTCTGTTGTCCAAAAGGAATAAGCTGAAGTAAAGGATCACCTTTCTTAATAAAGGTTCTAGTATTTTTTCTAATAAGAAAATTTGGAACAAGACCATGACCCGAATCTGCTGGGTAAATTTCTGGACTTAGTTGTATTGTTGCTGGTAAGCAAACAACATTATGAGAGAGAGAAACGTGTGACCAGTATGCAGGAATTACCATCAGATTAACAGGTTCGTCTGATACTAATTGGATACCTGTATTCAATTTAAATGTTCTGCTTACATAAGGACTATCTTCATTTTCATGCAAAGATTCATATTGTTTTATAGTATGATATCCAAATATAGAATATGCTTCATTGAGGTCTACTCGTCCTTCAAGTAAAGTAGAAATCTTTACGCCCCAATCATAATCATCAGCCCATATCTCCATATCAAATGGAGCAGTAAGAATATATCCTGCTTGAAACTGTGTATGAACAGCAGGACACACCTTAACTGTAGGCATTTTTACTGTTAAGCGTTCATCAAAAGATTCTGTGTCTGATGTTTCTGGATCAACGAATGACTTCTGTTTCTTCCACCAGTCCGGTTTATATTGAGAGGCCGGAATAATATCTGCCATTTCAGCAAACACTGAAATACCATATGATCTCAATTTTAATTTATTCGACATGTTCATACCACCATTCTGGAATAGGCCGATTTGTCCAGTTGGCCATTGTGTTCTTATAGAATATGTAGTAATTGCGATAAGCAATGATTGCACTATCACCACGCTTGACATCTTCTGGCATTGCTTGTGTCGGTTCTGTGAACGGTACATCAGGAATGTTCTTGGGTGGTCGTGCTAGATAAGCATACCGTTCTGTACACTTATGTGTCTTCCCATAACGATGCGTATACTCAAGTAGTAGTTCTCTCCACAGCTTGAACAACCAATCATAATTCTGACTTGACAATCGCAGCCATTTGTTGGATGGATGATTCACATGAGACGCTTTCATCAAGTTCTCTTCCATCTTCTCAGAAGGATGCTTCCATCGTTTGATACGACGATTGTTCGCTGTACGATCATAATACTCATCCCCATCTAACACACGATGTGCAGTAGACATGAGTTGAGCATATTCGATAATCATCTTGACGACATGTTTGTCGTTGTGCATCTTCACACAGGTTTCTGGATCATTATGTAAATAGAAGATGTTCATCAATCTCTCTCAGATTGTTTCAAGGGGCTTACTGTTGATGAATCAATGTAAGAATCACTAGTCCAGTGTCGAGTGTATGTCTCTTCGACAAGCTGGCCGTCACGCATCGATAGTCGGGTATACGTCTCTCGTATTACATCCGTATGAGGTTTTTCTACACCATCACGAAATGGTCCATCAGAAATATTAGTCATGTTACCACCCCTCTTGCATATCCTTGTACTCGTGCTTTACGCAATCAGCAAAGAAAATTCCCTGATGCTCGTGAGCATTCTGGTAGAGTTCTACTTCAGTACAAGTCATTTCACCATTCTCAGTCATATACTCCAGAACAAATTCTTGTGCTTCGATCAGCACATCGCTTACCTTACCCATTTCTTACTCCTTCTGCCGAATCGCAAATCATTTTACTTCTAGTTATAGCACTATTCTTCTAGTTCGTCAAGGGCTTTTTTCATTTCTTCTGAAAGAAAAAGGCCGTGCTTTGCAAAATGTTTTATGGTGCCGTCGATACCCTCGACAACACCATTGTTAAATCCAGCTTTATAGGAAGTGTATGCACACAATCCTATCACAAAAAGAAAGCCTGCTTCTATCATAGAGTGAGTTCCAATCCGTATTGTAGTTTCCGATAGCTATCAACAAACTGCTGAAAGTGTTTTTGGATTTTAGTCTGACTCTTTTCATAAGGACTTATGCTAAGAGTCTTGATACGATCATACATGATCTCTGTTCTACCATCATCATAGTCACGCATCTCTGCAAGTTCAAAGACTTCGTAATCATGCTTCTCAAATCCATCAGAGTCATCATGAATAGTCAAACCAAGAAGATAACCCTGATACTCAGAAACAGGATTCATATCACGACCTTTTTTATACAACATCTGTCAACCTTTCAATTTTGATTTCTTTCGCAGATTCTTTCTGCAACTCAGACACGAGAGTGAAAGCCTCTTTCCAAGAAACACACCGAATGAACTTAGGAACCCAAAGACCTTCTAGAACACCATCAGTCTTCAATTCATCCCAAGAAACTTTTGCTACATATCCCATCAGGGCCTCCTTTGCGAATCACTTACTATTGCATCATAGCACAATTACAGAAAATGTCAAGGGCTAATATTTTTTTGATTCACCATTACCTTTTGGCATCTCATTAAGAAAACATTGAATGTGTGTTCTACATCCAAGCCAATTATCACCATCTGTATGTGTCGTATGCTTAATACTTCTTGGATTACCCTTGAAGTATAACAATCTATTTTTTATTGATTCAATCTTATTACCATCAGGTAGCTTTACATATCCATTGTTGGTATCTAAAAATAAAATTAGATTATCGACACTGCCTTTTGAGTGAGAGAATGTATCATACTCTTCAATCTCTGAAGTTTTAGGATACCAAAGTTGCTTGATATCTGATAGTGCATCCATTCGTAAACCAGTTGGATTGTTCACAAATATTTGAAGAAATAAATTAAATACCTCTGAAGCTGGTTTCATTTCAGTAAAAATCATATGAAAAAAATAATTATCATTAGAAACATCCACTCTAAGCGTATTAGGTGCATAGAACATGGGTACTTTACCTACGGCAACATCATACCATTGTTCAAGATACATATTTTCTAGAAAATTATCAATAACAAGATGCTCTCCATCTTTTAACATAGCAGTCATTTATGCTGCCTCCTTTATTTCTGTGCGTTCATCGCCCTCAATCTTAAGGACACATTTACCTGTGTTCAGATTGTCCACCCAACCGTAAAACTTACCAGCCAAGTGAGCATACTCATCAAGGTCATGCTTGACACACTGGCCGACAATGTTACCACGCTTCATGTACCAGTGAGAATTCTTACCACGACGGATAACAGGATCAAGATAGAGAGTATCCCAACCATCAGGATCATACTCGCGCTGCTGCTTGACGTAATCCGTTTCATGTTCAGATGAATCAACCATTTCGATTGACTCGACTTTCTCAATGTAGGTATCTGAATCCTTACAGATCAAATCCATGACCTCACGAACCGATACCAAATCAGCAGCTTCGACAATGTAGTTAGAGCCAGGCTTGTTCTTCCAACGGAACGTCGTGCCATCCCAATGGTCACTGTGAGATGCGTAGTTTTCCATAGTGTAAGTCTTCACAACAAAAGCAGTCATTATACAGTCTCCATCTCATTGATCATTTCATTGACAATCTGATTAGCACCGTCCCAAGTCTCAAAGCCATACTCATCAGCAAAATCCATGCTGCTCTGGCAGAACACAGGATCGTTCATCCAATCGATATTGTGTGTGTCGAGAATATACTTGAGTGTCTTACCGTTCTTAGCAAGACCGACAAGATTTGCTACACCTTTGTAGACAGCAACAGCACCGTTCTGGGCGTCAAGGAAGATTGTCTCTTTTGTCATGTCTCTCTCCGAATCACTATCAACTTACATATACTTTATAGCAATTCTGGAAAGGTATG
>Ga0208149_1000267_pt1 | contig 20120 bp, 13 predicted proteins | sample DEB08_DNA_15_FD_184533 | JGI IMG/M metagenome (GOLD analysis project Ga0208149, IMG submission 184533) | Aqueous microbial communities from the Delaware River and Bay under freshwater to marine salinity gradient to study organic matter... | ecosystem: Environmental > Aquatic > Marine > Coastal ... | reverse complement strand
AGTTAGCACTCTTAAACTTTAGGTGGATTCCAAACGGAACTCATGGTAAAGTAAGACCATATTCCATTAGCAAATATGTTACAATCCATCCAGAAAACTGGGAAGGAAAGTGGGAAGATTGGCCAGAATGCCGTATTCATTTTAAAGATGGTATGCTTCAAGACTTTGAAATTTTATCTAAAGGAAACCAAAAATGAAACTAATCACACTTAAGCATCGTGAAGATTATGGACATGATTGGTATGTTCAGTTTTTGATCATTAAAGGTTGGGCATTGTTTCAAGGTTCTGTGAGTTGGAATGATTATGCCAGTTGGCCTTATCTTCAAATCAAATCAGGCAATGGCAGCACATTGAGTATCATGTTCTGGGCACATCGATTTGGTATTGATGTTGGATTCATCGAGCGTTATTGGAACTGGGATTACATGAAGAATGATGCGAATGGAGATCAGGATATCTACAAAGATTGGGTAGATCATTATTATCCAGAGGAAAGTGAAGATGTTCAGCACACCACTTAAAGGAACAGCACCAAAGAAAAATAGAACTACCATGAACTGGTTTGAATACTGGTTTGGTCATGCCTGGATGACAGGATGGCAGAGTATGCGAATGACATTCCGCATCTGGGCAAATCTGATGACATCAGATTATGATGGGTATGCTCTCATGAAAGAGGACGACCCTGAAACAGAATGTGTGGAATGGTTCTGGGCATCAATAAATGAAGATGATGTGTATCCCAAAGAGTTCCTGGAGTATTTGATGCAAATGGTTGAGGACATTGAACTGGGCAAGGTAGAGACATATTCTATGGATGAAGTAATGGATCGACTCAAAGATAGGTGGGATGATGAAGATGACTAAACGAAACTTTACCAAAGAACTCCTATACACATGTTATGAAGATATGGAGAATGGAGATGACTGAAGAATACGGACACATTTCTGATGCCTTTGATAATCTACCAGAAGAGGAACTTCTTATGTCTGAACAAGAAAGAAAAGCATTAGAAGCACTTGATAAACTCTATAAAGAGAATGGTAATGCGATGACAAAACTTGCTAAATTAGATGACTGAAGAACAAATCAAAATGCTCCGTTGTCTCATCAAAGATGAGATTGAATGTGCTCAAATTGATGGTATGGAGCATGGTCAATGGGGATGGGCAGAGAAACAACTTGATGAAGGATGGAAAGCATTTCAGGAGAGTTTTGATGACTAATGAGTTTCGTAATGGTGTGGCATTCAGTATTGCTCTCACTGCCTTTGCTTTTGTAGTGATTGCCATGGTTGTTGGTGATGGCAAACAAATCAGTGAATCATCATTTGAGGTGGTTGATAAGTATAAAGAGTGTGATGTGGTAAGATATGCACCACACCAAGTTGCCGAGTACAAGTATTTCATGTATTGTGAGAAGAACAAATGATTGACATTACAATTCGCCAATCAAATCCTAACTGTTTGGTGTATTATACTATCACGGTAGGAGATTGGATCTATGATGGTGATGCCCTTGATATTAATTCGGCACTCACAATGATTCAACACAATTTACAACACAATTGCCCTAAAAACAAATGAGTATCCCACATTTCAAAAGCAACCACGACTGGGAAGCATTTACCCAGATCTTTGATAGTCAGTGGCATTGTAAGAAAGCCCTATTAGATAGAGTCAAGGATGATATGTTCCCTGGATACAACTGGGATCAACTTCAACCACATACAATGGAAGTTATCAATGACATTGTATCCAATCTTGTGTATGAGGTAGAGCGTCAGTTCAAAGAAACACACCAGGACTACAAAACTGATGATGATGAGATGTTCATTCCGTATCGTTCATTCAAGGAGAATGTATTGGAAGCACTCAAAGAAGCAATGCCGTGTGCTCTCGAAAAACATAATCAGGAAGTTCTTGCTAAACTGGAATGTCCTCCTTGTGATACACTACAATGTGCCGATCACTTAACTGACGAATAAAATTTTGATATAATGGGGATCGCAAGATCCTCTTTTTTTGTCTATACATATATTAGAATATTGGTAAGTATGAAGATTGATTTTAAAAAATTAGGTACTATACCTTATATGAAAGATTATTCCTGCAATGATCAGTTTCAAAAATGGTTTGATGAATATAGTGATTTTTGGAAAGAACAAACACCTGAAGGTCTTGATAGCGTTGCTCTTATTCGTGCTATAGAGTGTACGAATGGGTGTGTGCAGTATGCTTTTAGGGATGAAGAACCATATGCACTAGATCTTGAACAGACAAGAATGTGTATGAAAACATCGATGTCATTTATAAAAACTAAAAAATTAGAATTGGATGATGGCACCGTTGTTGAATGTGATCCATCTATTATCAATGCATTGAATAATGTGAGAGATCTTTATATTAGGGGATTTAAGAATGGAGATGATTCTGCAATGATGGAATTTTATGCACAATCAATAGCACAATTTTATGTGATTGGTAAAGATAAAATGAATGAAAAATTTGATTGGATCGAACAAAAATTATCTAATGTCTTTGGTGAATTATTTTTAAAAATAGGGAGACAATATGTTATGGGGTATATAAACGCAGTCGCATGATAGATATTGGAATTATTGGTGCTGGAAATGCTGGTTGTATTACAGCATTAACTTGTCAGTTGTTTAAACGAAATAACCCAAATACTATTGGAGATATTTTTATTTACCATGATCCTTCTATACCTGCAGAAATTGTGGGGCAGGGTACAACACCTCCAGCAGCATATGTTATTGGAGATATGTTAGATATTGATTACAATAATAATTCAATACTTTATACCCTAAAAAATGGTAATATGTTTGAGGGATGGGGTAAAAAGAAAGATAAACATTTTCATCCTTTTTTTCTAGGTAGTAATTCTATACATTATGTCCCAAAATTGCTTTCTAAGGAAGTTTTAAAAAGTGGATATTTTAGAGTTATTGAAAAAAATATTTCAAATCCAGAAGAAGAATTGTCTCATGATCTTATTTTTGATTGTAGAGGTAAGTTAAATCGAGATAGTAATTTTTATGAAAAATTACTTAATCCTTTGAATGCCGTAATTATTTCAAATAAAAAAACTGATTCTATGATTAGAAAAAATAATTCTAATTGTAAATTAGAAAATGACTTTGAATATACACGAAGTGTTGCAACTCCAGATGGATGGACTTTTGTTATTCCAAATCATGACAGTGTTTCTTATGGATATTTGTATAATTCTAATATAACAAAAGAAGTAGATGCTAGAAAAAATTTCAAAAAACAGTTTGGAATTAACTCTGGATTAAAGATTAACTTTGATAATTATATTGCAAAAGATGTATTCTCAGGTAAAAGGACTGTTTTAAATGGAAATAGGTTATTTTTTTTAGAACCTTTGGAAGCTACATCTGTTTCTGCATATAATACTATTTGTGAATGGATTTTAGAATCTGTAATAGAAGGATATTCTCGCAAAAAAATTAATAGTGAAGTTAAAAAATATATAAAGGAACTAGAAACTTTTGTCCTATGGCATTATCAATTTGGTTCTAAGTATGATAGTGATTTTTGGGATTATGCAAAATCTTTATCCTTTAAACCAGACTCTAATTTTAATGAGATGTTTGATGTTAAAGATGATAGAATTTATGGAGCATGGAAAAAATTTAGTTTTGATAACTGGTTGCAGGGAGTAACATGATAAAAGTTTTATATTTTTCTAGAGAGAATAGAGATGGTGTTTGGGAATATGATTATATAAAGAATGAAATATTGAACGGAATTGAATTCAAAGCATATTTTCTTTCAATGGATGAAGTTAAGAAGACTTCTGAAAAATTTGACGTGTTTATCTATAGTTGTAGAGATCCTGAAAAATATCATTGGGGATATATGCCATCTTATGAAGATGCTTTAGAATGTGTTATAAAACTACAACCTAAAATTGTCATACAACTTTCGGATGAATATTGTCATGAAGATTTGGGTAATCATAATGAATTGTCCAAACACTGTAATTTGATGTTACGACAATATTGTCATGATAGTGTAAGAAACGATCTTTTTGGTACACCAATTCCCAAATATGAAAATATGGTTCATATACCTTTGGGATATTTGAATGATTTTATTATTGATAGGAAAGATATTTTACCGATTCGTAACAGGAGATATGCTTGGTCTTTTGTTGGTAGAGTCAAAGATCATCAATTTTATTATTACAACTTTGATTATAAAAAATGGTTACCAACGACTGATCGTCAACAAATGCTTGAAATTTTTTCATCTAGTATTAATAGATTTTATTTTAAGGAAAATGGTGTTGATAAGAATGAATTAATTAAAGTATATAATAATTCAATTTTTGTTCCCTGTGGTAGAGGAAATACATCATTAAATTGTTTTAGAAATTATGAAGCAACTATTTGTGGTGCTATTCCTGTTGTTGTTGGTAGAAATTATGAGGAGATAGGTAACGCTTTTAATTTTACAAAATTACCTCCTTGGTTATATGCTGATACGTGGGAACATGCCACAGTGAAGTGTAAGTATTTGTTGAATAATCCTGATCAATTGCAAAAAATGCAAAATAGTATTCTTGAATGGTGGGATGATGTAATAAATCATATAAGAAATGAAGTTTCAAATAAGCTGGAAATAATATGAATAAATAAATATAAACCTGTTTTAGTTTATGCATCCACTCCATTCTTCTGAGCATTACTTGTTTAATTTATATACAACATCATCTAATAATGCAAGGAGAATATGGAAAAACGCTATAAAAGAAAAATGGAATTGGAAATGTGCCTATTGTGACTCTGATGAAAATTTAACATTGGATCATGTAATTCCTAGAAGTCTTGGTGGTATAGATGCAACTCCTAATGTTGTTGCCTGTTGTGAGTCTTGCAATCATGATAAATCTCATAACAAATGGGATGAATGGTATAAGAAACAAGATTTTTTTAATATTAAAAGATATCGCAAAATACTAGAGTGGATTACTCCTGAAAAAGTATCAAACTTATATTCTTATAAGAAAAGGAGGAATAATTGTACTTAAATAAATACCAAAGAAGATTGATTCTTGACCCAACTGAGACTTAAATCGAAGAATGGCAGACATAAGAGCTCGTGTAAATACTCAAAATCAATCGAACGTTAGAGTCGGGCAGAGTAATGCCGTAAGGGTTGCTTCGACTAGTTCTGGATCGCAAGGTGTACAGGGTACACAAGGTGTTGGTGTTGATGGTGCACAAGGTGCACAAGGTACTCAAGGTGTTGGTTCACAGGGTACACAAGGTCTTGATGGAAGATATGCTGGAAGAGGTGATGATGGTGCACAAGGTGTACAGGGTACACAAGGTGTTGGTGTTGATGGTGCACAAGGTTCGCAAGGATTCCAAGGATTACAAGGTCTCCAGGGACGTGATGGAGCAAACGCTGGACAGGGTGTTCAGGGATTGCAAGGTACACAAGGTGTTGGTATTGATGGTGCACAAGGTTCGCAAGGATTCCAGGGATTGCAGGGAAACCAGGGAACTATTGGTGCTCAAGGATTCCAAGGCACTCAAGGAGCTCAGGGATTCCAAGGCACTCAAGGAGCTCAAGGAAGGCAAGGTGCACAAGGATTTCAGGGAACTCAGGGATCGCAGGGATTCCAGGGATTGCAGGGAAACCAGGGAACTATTGGTGCTCAAGGATTCCAAGGAACTCAAGGAACACAAGGTTTACAAGGTAATCAGGGAACTCAAGGATCTCAAGGTTTACAGGGACTCCAAGGAAATCAAGGAACTATTGGTGCTCAAGGATTCCAAGGAACTCAAGGAACACAAGGTTTACAAGGTAATCAGGGAACTCAAGGATCTCAAGGACTTCAGGGTACTCAAGGGTCACAGGGATTCCAGGGAACACAGGGATCTCAAGGTCTACAAGGAAATCAGGGAACTCAAGGTTTACAGGGTAATCAGGGGTCTCAGGGATTCCAAGGAACTCAAGGAACACAGGGACTCCAAGGAAATCAAGGAACTATTGGTGCTCAGGGATTCCAGGGAACTCAAGGATCTCAAGGACTTCAGGGTACTCAAGGGTCACAGGGATTCCAGGGAACACAGGGATCTCAAGGTCTACAAGGAAATCAGGGAACTCAAGGATCTCAAGGACTTCAAGGATCTCAAGGATCGCAGGGGTTCCAGGGCACTCAAGGTTTAAGTAATCAGGGTGTTCAAGGAAACCAGGGAACTCAAGGTCTTCTTGGACAAAAAGGTGATAAAGGTGATGATGGAACTTCTGTTACTATTATCGGATCGGCTGCTTTAACAGAAGGTAATGAAGATTCTGAGTTAAACAGTGCATTTCCAAGTGCTGGAAATGGTGATGGTGCAATTAACAGCAACACTGGTGATCTTTGGGTATATGATGGAGCTGATTGGAATAATGTTGGTAGTGTTAGAGGACCACAGGGTGTACAAGGATTACAAGGTTTAAGTAATCAGGGTGTTCAAGGATTACAGGGAACTCAAGGATCACAAGGTTTTCAGGGAACACAAGGATTCCAGGGACTCCAAGGAAATCAAGGAACTATCGGTGCTCAAGGATTCCAAGGTACTCAAGGGTCACAGGGATTCCAGGGAACTCAAGGAACACAAGGTCTTCAAGGCAATCAAGGTGTAATTGGTTCTCAAGGATTCCAAGGAACACAGGGACTTCAAGGAAATCAGGGAACTATTGGTGCTCAGGGATTCCAGGGAACTCAAGGTTCTCAAGGTTTCCAAGGAACACAAGGGACACAAGGATTCCAAGGCACTCAAGGATCACAAGGACTTCAAGGAAACCAGGGAACTATCGGTGCTCAAGGTTTTCAAGGCACTCAGGGAACACAAGGTTTCCAGGGTGTACAGGGATCGCAAGGATTTCAGGGAACACAAGGTTCTCAAGGATTCCAAGGAACTCAAGGATCTCAAGGATTCCAAGGAACTCAAGGAACACAAGGTTTACAAGGTAACCAAGGTGTAATTGGTTCTCAAGGATTCCAGGGTGTTCAGGGATCTCAAGGTTTCCAAGGACTCCAAGGTAACCAAGGTGTAATTGGTTCTCAAGGTTTCCAGGGAACACAGGGATCTCAAGGTCTTCAGGGGAATCAGGGAACCATTGGTGCTCAAGGTTTTCAGGGCACTCAAGGATCGCAAGGATTCCAGGGAGTTCAGGGCACTCAAGGATTAAGTAATCAGGGTGTTCAAGGTAATCAAGGAACTCAAGGTGTTCTTGGTGAGAAAGGTGATAGGGGTGATGACGGAAGTTCGGTCACAATTGTTGGATCTGTTGCATCAGTATCTAATCTTCCATCTAATGGTGATACTACTGGTGATGGATATATCACAACTGATACAGGTCACTTACATGTTTGGGATGGTAGTTCTTGGGTTGATGTTGGTAACGTTACTGGACCTCAAGGTGTTCAGGGTCTTCAGGGATTAAGTAATCAAGGTGTTCAAGGTTTACAAGGAAGACAAGGTGCTCAAGGACTCCAGGGTCTCCAAGGATCTCAAGGTTCTCAAGGATTCCAAGGAACTCAAGGAACACAAGGTTTACAAGGTAATCAGGGAACTCAAGGATCTCAAGGTTTACAGGGACTCCAAGGAAATCAAGGTTTACAGGGACTTCAAGGAAACCAGGGAACTCAAGGATCTCAAGGTTTACAGGGACTCCAAGGAAATCAAGGAACTATTGGTGCTCAAGGATTCCAAGGAACTCAAGGAACTCAAGGTCTTCAAGGCAATCAAGGATCTCAAGGTCTTCAGGGGAATCAGGGAACTATTGGTGCTCAAGGATTCCAAGGTACTCAAGGGTCACAGGGATTCCAGGGAACTCAAGGAACACAAGGACTTCAAGGAAACCAGGGAACTATTGGTGCTCAAGGATTCCAAGGTACTCAAGGAACTCAAGGTTTACAGGGTAATCAAGGAACTATTGGTGCTCAAGGATCTCAAGGATCTCAAGGACTTCAGGGTACTCAAGGGTCACAGGGATTCCAGGGAACACAGGGATCTCAAGGTCTACAAGGAAATCAGGGAACTATTGGTGCTCAAGGTTTCCAAGGAACACAAGGTTCGCAAGGATTCCAAGGATTACAAGGTTTAAGTAATCAGGGTGTTCAAGGTAATCAAGGAACTCAGGGTGTTGTTGGGCAGAAGGGTGATAGAGGTGACGATGGAACTTCTGTTACTATTATCGGATCGGCTGCTTTAACAGAAGGTAATGAAGATTCGGAATTAAATACTGCATTCCCAAGTGCTGGAAATGGTGATGGTGCAATTAATAGTAATACTGGTGATCTTTGGGTATATGATGGAGCTGATTGGAATAATGTTGGTAGTGTTAGAGGACCTCAGGGAACACAGGGAACACAGGGTCTTCAAGGACTTCAGGGAACTATCGGTGCTCAAGGTTTCCAAGGCACTCAAGGATCTCAAGGTTTGCAGGGACTCCAAGGAAACCAGGGAACTATTGGTGCTCAAGGATTCCAAGGTACTCAGGGATCTCAAGGATTCCAAGGAACACAAGGTTTGCAAGGATTCCAGGGAACTCAGGGATCTCAAGGATTCCAGGGAACACAAGGATCTCAAGGATTCCAAGGTACTCAAGGAACTATTGGTGCTCAAGGATTCCAGGGAACTCAAGGGTCACAGGGATTCCAGGGAACTCAAGGAACACAAGGTCTTCAAGGCAATCAAGGTGTAATTGGTGCTCAAGGATTCCAAGGTACTCAAGGTTCTCAAGGATTCCAAGGTACTCAGGGAACACAAGGTCTACAAGGTAATCAGGGAACTATTGGTGCTCAGGGATTCCAGGGAACTCAAGGTTCTCAAGGTTTCCAGGGAACTCAAGGTCTACAAGGTAATCAAGGAACTATTGGTGCTCAGGGATTCCAAGGCACTCAAGGTTCTCAAGGATTCCAGGGAACTCAAGGAACACAAGGTTTACAAGGTAATCAAGGTGTAATTGGTTCTCAAGGATTCCAAGGAACACAAGGACTTCAAGGTAATCAGGGATTCCAAGGCACTCAAGGGTCTCAAGGATTCCAGGGAACACAGGGTCTTCAAGGTATACAGGGATTAAGTAATCAGGGTGTTCAAGGTAATCAGGGAACTCAAGGTCTTCTTGGGCAAAAAGGTGATAAAGGTGATGATGGAAGTTCAGTTAGTATTCAGGGTTCTGTTACAACATCTTCCAATCTACCAACAGAAGGAAACACTAGTGGTGATGGATATATCACGACTGATACAGGTCACTTACATGTTTGGGATGGTAGTCAGTGGAATGACGTTGGTAACGTTACTGGACCTCAAGGTGTACAAGGATTACAAGGATTAAGTAACCAGGGTGTTCAAGGTTTACAAGGAAGACAAGGTGCTCAAGGACTTCAGGGATTCCAAGGTACTCAAGGTTCTCAAGGTTTACAAGGAAACCAGGGAACTATTGGTGCTCAAGGTTTCCAAGGCACTCAAGGATCTCAAGGACTGCAAGGAACTCAAGGTTTACAAGGAAGGCAGGGATTACAAGGCACACAGGGAACTCAAGGTCTACAAGGTAATCAAGGAACTATTGGTGCTCAAGGATTCCAGGGAACACAGGGAACTCAAGGGTTCCAAGGTACTCAGGGATCTCAAGGATTCCAAGGAACTCAGGGTAATCAAGGTTTACAGGGAAATCAGGGAACTATTGGTGCACAAGGGTTCCAAGGTACTCAGGGATCTCAAGGTCTACAAGGTAATCAAGGAACTATTGGTGCACAAGGGTTCCAAGGTACTCAGGGATCTCAAGGATTCCAAGGATTACAAGGTTTACAGGGTAATCAGGGTATCATCGGTTCTCAAGGATTCCAAGGTTTACAAGGTTTACAGGGTAATCAAGGAACTATTGGTGCTCAGGGATTCCAGGGAACTCAAGGAACTCAAGGTCTTCAAGGAACCCAAGGACTCCAAGGTGCTCAAGGACTCCAAGGCACTCAAGGATCTCAAGGTTTACAGGGAAATCAGGGAACCATTGGTGCTCAAGGTTTCCAAGGCACTCAAGGATCTCAAGGTTTACAAGGACTTCAAGGAAACCAGGGAACTATTGGTGCTCAGGGATTCCAGGGAACACAGGGATCTCAAGGATTCCAGGGAGTACAAGGTTTAAGTAATCAGGGTGTTCAAGGTCTTCAGGGAATTCAGGGTGTTGGATTCCAAGGATTGCAGGGAACACCAGGAACATCTGTTAGAATTATTGGATCGTTTGCTTTAACAGAAGGTTCAGAAGATTCTCAGTTAAACAGTAACTTTAATAGTGCTACTTCTGGTGATGGTGTAATTGATACCAATACTGGTGATCTTTGGGTATATGATGGAGCTGATTGGAATAATGTTGGTAATATTAGAGGACCACAGGGAATTCAAGGAACACAAGGTTTACAAGGTAATCAAGGTGTAATTGGTGCTCAAGGTTTCCAAGGCACTCAAGGATCTCAAGGTTTGCAGGGACTCCAAGGAAATCAGGGAACTATTGGTGCTCAGGGATTCCAGGGAACACAGGGATCTCAAGGTCTACAAGGTACTCAAGGTTCTCAAGGTTTACAAGGAAACCAGGGAACTATTGGTGCTCAGGGATTCCAGGGAACTCAAGGATCTCAAGGACTTCAGGGTACTCAAGGATCTCAGGGTTTACAGGGACTCCAAGGAAATCAAGGAACTATTGGTGCTCAAGGATTCCAGGGAACTCAAGGATCTCAAGGACTTCAAGGATCTCAGGGAACTCAAGGATTCCAAGGTACTCAAGGTTCGCAAGGATTCCAAGGAACACAAGGATCTCAAGGACTTCAAGGATCTCAGGGAACTCAAGGATTCCAAGGTACTCAAGGAACACAAGGATTCCAGGGAATTCAAGGATCTTCTGCAGAAAATTATTGGGTATCTACTGAAAATGTTGGACTGCATACACTTTCAGCAGTTGGTATTGGGACAACAAATCCATTAGCAGAAGTTGATTCTGGTAATCAAACAATTCTTGCTGCTGGTATTGTTACAGCGTACAAGTTCTACGGTGATGGATCCGAACTACAGAATGTAGGATCTACATTAACTGTTAGTACTAAAGCAGGATCTAGTGGAATTAATAGCACAGATGCAGTCTCTGATGTAACTGCTATAAGATTTGATAAAACAACTGGTTTCTCAGTTTCTGATCTTGGTTCTGGTGAAGTATTTGTTGAACTTGGTAGTACCTTTAAAACTTGGACAGTTGATGGGCAAACAAGCTTAGTTGCGGTTGGTGAAGATGAAATAGAATTCATTGCTGGACCAGGAATTGCTATTACAACTAAAGCAACAGATCCAAAAGCAATTACATTCTCTGTAGATGAATCTGAATTAACATTAGATACTCCTACGGATGGATCATTAGTATCTCCAGGTGCTCTCAATACTTTCGATAATCAAACTAAGATTATTGATAGTATTGATGATCTTAATGAACTTGCACTCAATATGATGAAGAATACTGCTGTTTCAAATCTTGACTTCACATCATCTACAACAGCTGGTGGATCACCACTTAGTATTTCTGCCGTAGCAACTTTCACTGGTAGTGCTGATAAATTTGATGTTGATTGGGGTGATGGAACAACAACATCTGATTATACAAATACTTCTATTCCGCACACATACACTCAAGCAAATGGTGGGCAGTTTACAATTACAATGACTGCTAAGAATTCTTCTGGAATTGGTGCTGGTAGTTCCTTTACAACAACTAAACAAAATTATATTACTGTTTATACTCCAGATCCTGTGGTTTCTTTTGCTCTTTATAGAGGTGCTAGTGGTGGATCAGCAATTTCTGGAAATAATTTATATGTTATTGAGGGTGATGCAACATATGGAACATTATATATGGATAACAATACAACAAATACATCGGGTGCAACTGTTGATTACACTATGAATTGGGGTGATGGATCTACTAACGATTCCATTGCCAACGATAATGCTAATGGTGGTGTAAGTGGATCTAGACTTTCTCATAGTTGGAGTGAAGGAACATCTTCAGGTACATCTAGAGATACTTTAAGATTAACTTTAAACAATCATAATACTGCAGATCCTAATGTAATTCCTACAAATTCAATAGTTAATCTTAAGGTATATGATGATGCTCCTACAGCTCCAGATGGATTAAGCACGAAAACATTAACGATGATTGTTGATTCTCAATCAGGTCCATCTATTGGTAATTTCCCTCTCCTTGCATATAACTTTACAGATAATGTTTCTGGTGGAACAGCATTGAGTGCTTCTTCATCTGTTAATCGTGCAATTCCTGGACAGACAGTTAATGCTGGACCATTTAGTGGATATGCATACGATGCTTCTGCTGGAATTTTAACAGCATATGTTGATGGAAGTGCTGATGGTGATATAACATTAACTAATACATTACTTACAGATCCAGTGACTGATGCAAGTCTTCAAATTATTGCCGAATCTGATTATCAATTATTAGATTCTTCTGGAGAAGCAGAATCATTTGCTCAGAGTATCTACCACCCAGATCTATATCAGGGATTTTTAGCAAGAGTTAGAAAAGAAACAAACAGTATGGCAACAGGTGCTCACAGTATGCAATTAGTGCACAGTACTACTGGATCTACAAATACGATTTCATTTGTTAAAGATAATATGACAAATAATCCAGTGGTAAATATTTCTTCTGCAACGATACAAGAAGATACTTCAGGTACTTATCGTTATATTTCTGGTATACCTTATTATAACTCTGGAAATCCATCTCTTACATTATCAAATGTAACAGTTACAAATCTTGTTGGACAATGTTATACAGATCAGAATGATATTGTTGAGGTTGATCCAGGCACAACTTCTGAAGGAACTGGTGGTATTATAGATGAGACTGGATTTGCATATAGTGAAATTAATAATTCGGGTTCACCAATGCTTAATGGAACAACACCTATTGCAAATACAGGTATATCATCTGCATACACAATTGGAGATTTAATAGTTCCAATTACGACTGTAAATGTTAGATCTGTTGGTAAGGTGAAAGTGCGTGCTAAGAATGTGAATGGAAATAGTAATTATACTTCTAGTATTAATACCAATATTCAGGTTCATAAGTCTAATCAAAGTGGAATTAGTGAGATTGGAATTGATGTTTCAAATTCTCTTGGTAATGGTGATTTTACTGATGATGGTATTAGAATATTTGATTTAAGTAGTGAAACATCAAATACTCCTGCTTTTAGTAGCACTACAAATTACTACAGTACAACAACTAATCACTATAGTGAAAGTTCTGACCCTGGAATTTCTACAACAAGAGAAAGTGTTGTAAGAATGGGTGTAATTAAGCACGATACTAATAATTATTCTTCTGGTTATTTACCTGTTGGACCCGATCTTTCATCAACATCATCCCCAGATAGAACTCAAGTTCAGTACTTTACTTTTGCATTCAGACGTAGAAATGTTCAGAACTTTGACATACAGATTGCGAGTGGTAGTACTGGAATAAAAGGACTTTGGATTGCTGCTCCTGGAACCTTTATAGATAGTACTAGTGGATTAAATGGATGGCTAAGAGCAGATACTGCATATGGAGGATCTGGTACGCCAGGAAGTGGAACTGGTGGTAATAATAGTGATGGATGTGCTTATAATGATGGTGATAGGATACTAAATGATACTCAGTTGTTTACAACAAATAGTCATACAATGACTCTAGGTACTCAAAACTCTACATCCGCACAAGATAATGTTATTTTAGTTAGAATTGCATTAGCATCGGGTCAGACAGTTACAAGCCTTAGCATAGAGGAGCCTAGCATAGAATAATGTCGATTAACAACAACCAAAAGGTAGATTATCTCTGGAAAAAGTTAGGGTATGGTAAGGCTAAAACTGATACCAACTCTCAGAAAAAGGCTGTAAATGAATCTATAGCAAGTCCTTTATTAATTAGAGGAGATATTATATGGGCTGATGCTGGTCTAATTCCATCTACAATACCTTCAAGTAGTTCTGGTGTTGTAACAGTTTATAGTGGAACTTCTCCAGTTGAATGTTCTGTAGATCAAAATGCATCTACTAATAGAACGTGGTTAACTAATATTACTGATTGGATTAGTACAGAGTTTGGTGCAACGTATATTGTAAACGTCTATGTTCATGATGAAGGTGATGCAGCAAATGCAGTTAGTAGTGGAGTTAAATTAACTGCTACTGGATCAGGTAATGATGATGAATGGTTTTTTGATTATCAATCTGGTGTTTTAAATTTTATAGGTGATAATTTACCAAATAATATAAACTTCAGTGGTAAAAGTGTTTATATTACTGGTGCTGTTTACAGTGGTGATATTGGACTTGCTGGAGCTGGCGCACAAGGTGCTCAAGGTATTCAAGGTCTCCAGGGATCTCAAGGATCACAAGGTCTCCAGGGAACACAGGGATCGCAAGGTCTTCAAGGAACTCAAGGAACTCAAGGTTTACAAGGTGTTCAGGGATTAAGTAATCAAGGAGTTCAAGGAACTCAGGGAAATCAAGGAACTCAAGGTCTTCTTGGACAGAAAGGTGATAAGGGTGATGACGGAAGTTCGGTCACAATTGTTGGATCTGTTACATCGGAATCTAATCTCCCAACTAGTAATAATAGTAATGGTGATGGATATATTACATCCGATACGGGACATTTACATGTTTGGGATGGTAGTCAGTGGATTGATGTTGGAAATATTACTGGACCACAGGGCACTCAAGGTATCCAGGGTTTAAGTAATCAAGGTGTTCAAGGTTTACAAGGATTCCAAGGCACTCAAGGATCTCAAGGTCTACAAGGACTTCAGGGAAATCAAGGTGTAATTGGTGCTCAAGGATTTCAGGGAACGCAGGGTACTCAAGGTCTTCAAGGACTTCAAGGTAATCAAGGTGTAATTGGTGCTCAAGGATTCCAGGGAACACAGGGTACTCAAGGTCTTCAAGGTCGACAGGGTGCACAAGGTTCCCAAGGTTCCCAAGGTTCACAGGGATTTCAAGGCGTACAGGGATCTCAAGGATTTCAGGGATTACAAGGATCTCAGGGATCGCAAGGATTTCAAGGCACTCAGGGATCACAAGGATTCCAGGGTGTTCAGGGATCACAAGGATTCCAGGGTGTTCAGGGAACTCAAGGGTTACAAGGAACTCAAGGATCACAAGGATTCCAGGGTGTTCAGGGATCTCAAGGTTTGCAGGGAACTCAGGGATCTCAAGGTTTGCAGGGAACTCAGGGATCTCAAGGTTTGCAGGGAACTCAGGGATCTCAAGGTTTGCAGGGAACTCAGGGATCTCAAGGATTCCAAGGTACGCAGGGCACTCAAGGATTCCAAGGTGCTCAAGGTATTCAAGGTATTCTTGGTCAAAAAGGTGATAAAGGTGATGATGGAACATCAGTTACTATTGTTGGATCATTAGCACTTACTAATGGGAATGAGCAGACTGAATTAAATGATAGTAATAATAGTTGGTATCCAGCTGGATCGGGTGATGGTGTAATCGACACTAATACTGGTAATCTTTGGGTATATGATGGTAGTCAATGGGGAGATGTTGGTACTGTTAGAGGACCTCAAGGTCTTCAAGGACTTCAAGGTAATCAAGGTGTAATTGGTGCTCAAGGGTTCCAAGGAACACAAGGTTCTCAAGGATTCCAAGGATTGCAAGGTTTACAGGGAAATCAAGGAACTATTGGTGCTCAAGGATTCCAGGGAACTCAGGGAACTCAAGGATTCCAAGGCACACAGGGAACACAAGGATTCCAGGGACTTCAAGGAATTCAAGGAACTATCGGTGCTCAAGGTTTCCAGGGAACTCAAGGTTCTCAAGGATTCCAAGGCACACAGGGAACACAAGGTCTTCAAGGCAATCAAGGTATAATTGGTTCTCAAGGATTCCAGGGTGTTCAGGGATCTCAAGGTTTCCAAGGAACTCAGGGTAATCAAGGTTTACAGGGAAATCAGGGAACTATTGGTGCACAAGGGTTCCAAGGAACTCAAGGTTCTCAAGGATTCCAAGGTACGCAGGGTACTCAAGGATTCCAAGGTACTCAAGGACTACAGGGTATTCAGGGTAAAGAAGGAATTCAAGGAAGACAAGGTGTTCAGGGTGTTATTGGTGAACAAGTTGTTGCACAAACATTTACAGTTACCATAAGTAGTGGTGATTTTGTAATTAACGGTGTTGTAAAAGATAGTTTACATCTTATTCGTGGTCAAAAATATATTTTTGATCAAACAGATAGTTCAAATCAATCACCAGCAGTTCATGAATTACTGCTTAGGGAAGTTGGAAGTTCTTCACAATATACTGATGGATGGACTGATAATGGTGGATCTATTGGATCAACATTGATTTCAACTTTTGTTGTTCCTTATGATGCACCTGATAATCTTGAATATTATTGTTCACAACATTCAACTGGTGATGAGAAGGGTGATATAATCGTTAGAACTTTAAATGCTTTAGATCTACAAGGTCTTCAAGGATCTCAAGGACTCCAAGGAACTCAAGGATCTCAAGGACTTCAAGGTACTCAAGGATTACAAGGTGTTCAGGGTCTTCAAGGAACTCAAGGTTTGCAGGGATTCCAAGGAACTCAGGGTACTCAAGGACTTCAAGGACGACAGGGTGCACAAGGACTGCAAGGTACTCAAGGACTGCAAGGTACTCAAGGATTACAAGGTACTCAAGGATTACAAGGTATTCAGGGAAGAACTGGACCTGTTGCTGGATCTGCAGATCAAGTAATTTACAAAAATAATTCTGATCAGGCAGTTGGATCTAATAATTTAACCTTTGATGGTAATACACTAAATGCTAATGCATTAACTGTTTCAAATAACGCCAGTGTTGGTGGTGATTTGACTGTTACTGGAAATCTTTCTATAGGTGGTACTGCATCAAACGTAAGAGTGCAGGACTTGAGGGTTACTGACAAAGATATAATTCTTGGTGTAACAACTTCCTCAAACTCTGAATATCCATCTGTTGATCTTTCAACAGATACTACTGCTAATGGTGGTGGTATTGCTATTGCTTCAACTGAAGGAAGTCCTTTAGTTACGATAGATGTTTCTGGTATTGAAACACATCCTTCCACATATAAGAAACTTATGTGGTTTAAGGCTGGCACTTTTGCTGGACTTAATACTGATGCATGGTTAAGTAATTATGCAGTAGGTATTGGAACTACACACATGGTTTCTGGTACCGTTCTTGGTGTTGGTGGTGATGTTTCTATCAGAGGATCTATAGCAGATAGTAGTGGTGATAAGGGAACATCTGGTCAAATATTGACCTCCACTGAGACTGGTATCAATTGGATTGATCCTTATGCAGCAGGTTTACAGGGTTTACAGGGATTACAAGGAACACAGGGTGTTCAAGGTTTACAGGGTATTCAAGGTTTAAGTAATCAGGGTGTTCAAGGAACCCTAGGAAATCAAGGAACACAAGGACTCCAAGGTATTCAAGGACTCCAGGGAACGCAAGGTACTCAAGGTTTACAAGGAACACAGGGGACACAGGGATTCCAGGGAGTTCAGGGCACTCAAGGATCTCAAGGATTCCAGGGAACACAAGCAACACAAGGACTTCAAGGTCTTCAGGGTAAAATTGGATCTCAAGGTTTCCAAGGACTTCAAGGAACTCAAGCTACTCAAGGAAACCAAGGAGTTCAGGGTGTATATGGTGAACAAGGTAATCAAGGCGCCCAAGGTATACGCGGCGTTGATGGTATCATTGGTGTTGATGGTGCTCAGGGTGCTCAGGGTGTTCAGGGATTAACTGGTCCTATCGCTGGATCTGATACTCAGGTTATATTTAATGATGGTGGAGTATCTGGTGCAACATCAGACCTCGTATTTGATAAAACAAATAAAAGGTTGGGTATTGGAACCACTGCTCTATTTTCAACTCTTCAAGTTGATGATTATGGAGTTGCAGTTGGAACTGGAACTTTTATGGCTTCAGCTGGAACTGAGTTTGAATTGGATGATTATAATTTCTTGCAGAGTGATAATAGTATACATAAAGTATTTGAATACACAATTTACATAGAAAATAGTGTAGGAATTCAAGTTCAAAAGATTTTATTAATGACTGATGGAACTAATGCCTATCATCAAGATTATGCTATCATGAATACATCTTCTTTGATAGTTCAGTTTGAATCTGGTTTGCAAGGATCTGGAACTACTCAAGAGGATATATATTTGGCTGCAGTACCTGAAACTGGTGTCAGTGGAATAACTACTTACAAATATGTGAGAAAAGTTTTAATTTAATTATGATTAAAAAATATCAAATAAATAACTAATAAAACATATATCTAATGGCAGATAAGAGTTTTGGTGTAAATAATCTAGATATATTTGGGGATTCCATTAGAAGTGTAAATTCTGATGGGACGTTAAATATTGAGTCAAATACTCTTGGAATCAGTACAAATTTAAATGTAACAGGAGTAACAACATCTTCCAGCTATAGAATATCTGGATATGGTGAAGTAATTGATTCAAATGGTAATTGGGTAGGCGAGGGATCTAATTTACAAGGAACTCAAGGTCTTCAGGGTTTACAAGGACCTGGTGGTGGCACAGGTGTTGATGGAGCACAAGGAACACAGGGAACACAAGGACTTCAAGGAAACCAGGGAACCATTGGTGCTCAAGGTTTTCAGGGAACACAGGGATCTCAAGGATTCCAAGGAACTCAAGGTTCTCAAGGATTCCAAGGAACTCAAGGAACACAAGGTTTACAAGGTAATCAGGGAACTATTGGTGCACAAGGTTTTCAGGGACTTCAAGGTACACAAGGTACACAAGGATTACAGGGAATTCAAGGATTTACTGGTGGTGTAGGTAGTGATGGTGCTCAGGGATCTCAAGGAACTCAAGGTCTTCAGGGTCTCTTTGGTGCTGTTGGTGGTCAAGGTTCTCAAGGCACTCAAGGATTACAAGGAACTCAAGGTTCACAGGGATTCCAGGGAACACAAGGATCTCAAGGATTCCAGGGAACTCAAGGGTCACAGGGATTCCAGGGAACACAAGGATCTCAAGGATTCCAGGGTCTTCAAGGAAGAACTGGTCCTATCGCTGGATCTGATACTCAGGTTATATTTAATGATGGTGGAGTATCTGGTGCTTCTAGTGATTTAACATTTGATAAAGATAATAAAAAACTTACAATAGGTTCAAGTAATGGTATAGGTATTAACACTAATACTATTACTGGACCTTCACAAATAACAATTGATCCTGCTGCTGTTGGTGATGATACGGGATCTGTTAGAATAAGAGGTGATCTTTTTGTTGATGGTGAAGAATTTATTGTTAAGTCTGGTACTATTGAGTTAGGTGATCATGTTGTTGGAATTGCTACAACTTCAACAACTGATACATTAGCTGATGGTGCTGGTATTGGCATTGGAACTAACAAGTTTTTCACTTTTGATAATACTAATACAGCATTTAAGTCTACTGAAAACTTAAACCTTGAGACTGGACACACATATAAAATTGATGGAACAGATGTTCTTTCCAACAAAACACTTGGAACTGGTGTAACAATATCTAGTTTAAGATCTGTTGGATCTGGTTTAATTAGTGATAGGCAAGAAGTATCTCCAGAATCTTCTGATTTTATACTTTATTATGATTCTTCTGATCAAACTCTTAAAAAATCTACAATTGAAAATGCTGCCCTTCAAGGACTTCAGGGACCACAGGGGGTACAAGGATTCCAAGGAACACAAGGCACTCAAGGATTCCAAGGTACTCAAGGATCTCAAGGACTACAAGGTCTTCAAGGTTCTCAAGGTGATGCTGGTATTGATGCTTATGGCATTACATACAACTTTGATAGTTCCACAACTGCTGCAGACCCAGGAACGGGAGATTTTAGATTTAGTATTGATTGGACAACAGGATCACCAGGAAATTCTTACAATGCTTATGTAAGTGAAACTGATAATAATTCTATAGGTATTGGTCCACTTCTTGATACTTTA
>Ga0208149_1000265_pt1 | contig 20138 bp, 32 predicted proteins | sample DEB08_DNA_15_FD_184533 | JGI IMG/M metagenome (GOLD analysis project Ga0208149, IMG submission 184533) | Aqueous microbial communities from the Delaware River and Bay under freshwater to marine salinity gradient to study organic matter... | ecosystem: Environmental > Aquatic > Marine > Coastal ... | reverse complement strand
TAACTGACAGAGGGTTGCCCCTCTATATTCTATCTCTTTAACTTACACTTTGACTTGGTGTAGCCATTTGCAGTAAGTTGTTTAGGAGATGAACAAGCTACCATAGTAGTAGCAATAACAAGTGTTGCAATAATTAACTTCTTCATCTTAAAAAGGCAATAAAGTGTTAGTAAATTCAGTTCCGTTGATTCTCATATCAATCAATCGTTTCAAAGGTATTGTTCGGTATCCTTTCACTTTGGTATCCCATACAATAGCATTCTTTCTTGCTCTTGCATCATACTTCAGTTCGCCACCTTGCAAACCTTTGGTTACTCCCGTACGACACACCATCTTTCGAGTCGTGCCATCCTTCTTGATAAATGTAACGGAGAAGAATCTGCCGTTGCTATTGTCAATTTCTGATTGTAACCTTTCGCACCACACATCTTGTGGTATCATAACTTTGTTCATAGTAGTATATTTAAAATTTGTAACTGACCCCTCGTAAGAGGGTAAATGCATTACACATTTGTTGGCTGAAGGATATACTCACAAGAGACTTCGTGGTACTCGATAGTACCCTCGAAAGTTCTGATTCTATTCTTTTCTACTGAAACATATCCAGTATCTTCAGAATCATCTCCTTGCCAATACATAATCCCTTCTGCGTAGATAGGAGTTTCCTTACTACACTCGATTAGAAACTTGAGAAAGTGTTTTATCCATCCGATACCTTCGTATGTCTTCTCGGTTTCATCCCAAGAAAACAAACCTTTGTTGTCGTGGTTACTGATTTCAAAATTACACCATATCGAAGGAAATTCTCTTCTTTGGTCATCATAGCCATATTGACTATCGTGCCTTTCTCGAGTCATTTCATTCCAAGTATCTAATTCAATTTCTGTGAATGGTCTACTTGTTGTAAGTACTCCATTCCATTCGGTATTATAACCCATAATCGTAGTTTTAATTGTTCGTAACTGACACCAATCATAAGATTGGCTCATTAAAGTCTTCTCCATAGTATTCAGATGTGCAGAATTTACTGCAAAACCTTCCAGATTTCTCGATTGGCATATCCTCTTCACACCACTTACATTGCTTGGTATGATTGTCATCCCTTGCATCATCGTTTGGTCTGTCGTAAAGTGAGTCAATAAAACTTGCGAATCCTTGTAAATCATTATCATTCATAGTAGTATAATTTTGGTTTGTAACTGACACTCTCTATCTACAGAGAGTTGTAAAGTGATTTGATATGCTCTAACTCTTCCTCAAGAGATATGGCATCATCTTCTGTTACTCGTTCTCCAAGTAACCATCCGTTCATATCTAATGCCCAAAGGATATCTCCAAGAGCATTCTCTACCTTATCCATCTCCTTATTAAGAAATTCCTTTCTCTTGGATGCAGATTTTAACTTGGATAAAGCATCTGTGTAATAATCATTCATAGTAGTATAAATTTAATTTGTAACTGACACCCCTCGTATGAGGGGTATTTTTAATTGTCTAATTCATTAAACCTAATTTCAGCATCTTCGCATTCTTTACAACAATAGTCGTAATTAATATCAGTTTTTTGCTCTTCACAATGGTAGCAATAACCTTTGTGATTTGTTTCATTACCTTCAATGATGAACTTCTCCATAAAGTAGAAGAATGTACCAAAGATTGAAAGAATAATAATAATTTCAAGGATGTAAAGTAGCATAGCTTAAAGATTTGTTAGATTAAACGATTCGATTAATAGTCTTCGATTCTCTTCCTCGATTAACATCTCTGCGTGATATATGCTATCAACATTCGAGAAAGTGATGTGCTTTTTTTCGCCAATGAATGTATGCATTGTACCTTCATTATCAATAAAATAACTTGTAATCATAGTAGTAAATTTAATTGTTTGTAACTAACACAGAGGAGTTACCCTCTGTTTTTATGCACAACAAAGTAAGAATCAAGTTCTTCTTCTTGGTCATCTTGTGTGCCATCTTCAAAATATATTACGGGAAATTTCACATATAAAAATTCCCATCCATCTTCGTAATCTTTAAATGATTCTTGAGGAAAGCAATGGTTTCCAAATTCATCTTCTATTATCCAATTCTTATTCATAGTAGTAAATTTAATTGTTTGTAACTGACTACCGATGTCTCTCGACATTGGTATTTTACTTTACACTAAATCTCCATTCTCATCAAGACTTCCCATAACAAATTCTGTTGGCATTGTGAAAAACTTGATAGCATCTAAATCTTTAGATGGTATTTCATCAAACATTAAGTTGCCAATCAGAGACATTGTATCAAATTCAAGATTCAAAGGAGATAGTATCTCTCTCAATTTAGAGTAGTATTTCAATCCTAATTTAAGTCTTGCTTCCTCCTTATCAGATTCAGTAGGATTATCCATTTGATAAAGAAATGAATTGTACTCATTTCTATACTCGCTTACAAGAGATAATACTCTTGCTTTCATTCCTATTGTCATTGTAGTAAAAAATTGGTTTGTAACTGACTACCAATGTCTCTCGACATTGGCAATGGATTATTGAGTTAATTCAGCATTCATCTCTCGTATATCAAACAAGGCAATTCTAATTTGACTCATAACTCCTCGATTGAAAGCCATTGCTTCTTTTTTATATGGAGAATCTTCTTCTCCAATCCAAGAAATGTACCTATCTTCTGCTTCTCGAAAATCTTTTAGTAATTTCTTGATTAACTCATCTTGAAAATTGTTCATAGTAGTATATTTAAAATTGTTTGTAACTAACACCCCTCAATCGAGGGGTAATCTTAATACAATTCAGATTTCTCAATCTGTGCTTGTTCTCTCTTGGGTAATTCACTCATATAATCCAAGTATTTATCGAATGCATTCTCACATTTTCTGTTGATTGCTTTCCATTCTTTAGATTCATACTCTTCACACTCTAAATTATCAGAGATAAAATCTCTTTGAGCATTAAATTCATTGTACTTAATTAACCAATTAACTGCTCTGTTTACCATAGCTTGATTCTTCTTTGTAATGCTTGTAATTTTCATCGTAATAAATATAAAATTGTTTGTAACTGACACAGATACATTCTCAAGTGTATCTGTAATTTGTGTTTCGACTATTTAAAGTAGATGCTTGAGCATCCTCCAGAGTTTATACTCTCTGGCATCATCAGAGTTACCTAAACTGCTTAAGGCAGTTAATCTGTACTACATTTCCCATTGATTGCTCTGTTCTGATGTGCTTCTATCTGATTCGATTGCTCTGTACCTTCCTATGCTCTATCGCTCCCTAAACTAAGAGATTTCACATCTGTATCATTGTTTGCTACGATAGTAAGTAAGATAGCCATTAGGCATCACCATAATTGTCAATCTGTCAAAGAACATATCCCTCACTCGTTCGTTTAGGATTTATGCAAATATCGTTTATATTTTGTTCATACGCAAATAAATATCAAATAAATATCAAATAAAGTTTACTTTATGTTTATATCTCTGATTGTCAGTCAGTTACGATGAGTTTTTGGGGCTGAAATGTATGGAATGTAAGTGATGGATGGGTTATTAAAGAGACTCTCTTCCCTTCCAAAACGTCAGATTTTGGTTCACATATTGTGTGAATCTTTCTTTTCTTTGTCTGTATCTGTAGTGAGATTGGTGATGCAGTGAGCATTGAATCGTACAACAGCTAACACAACAGATGCGCTCCAGCATCGCATTAGTTACTAAAGGTAACCGAGTCTACACACCCTATACAAAAAGCCAAAAACTTTGGATGAGGATTTTGAAAAGCACATCCCCCCCTCAAAAAAAAAATCGTTTTCCATAACGCAATGTGTGGCGCAGAACGTATAATAACCCTCAACCCCCAGGTATCTGAATATTTTTATTATCTTTGTTTCAGACAAAATATTTTCCCATTTGTTCTGTTTTGATTAGTTGTGAGGGAGGTTCTCTTTTTGAGGCCTCTCTCTTTTTTATACCAATTATGTTAAACTTTAACACTTTAATGTTATTCTTAAAATTTTTTAACATCTTCTAACTTACTGATTATTAATACTTTATATTCTTTTATGTTAAAATGTTAAAAATATATATAAAATATAGAGTATAGAAAAAAAATAATAATAGAGAAATATATATAGTAGTATAGTGCTGATGCACTTTAACATTTTGTCATTACAATTTATTTATTATATTTGCCCATATTAATTAAATTCAATACTAAATGGAACAGCAAGGTTATATACCAAGAGACCTCTCATTCGATGAGGATGCCCGTAAGAAACTTATTAGCGGGATTACTAAAATTTCAAAAGCAGTTAAGAGTACACTGGGCCCACGAGGCAAGACAGTTCTTATTGAGTCTACTGACCACTTGCGTGGATTAACTGTAACTAAGGACGGAGTTACTGTAGCTAAGTCTATATTCTTAGATGACCCTATTGAGAACTTGGCGGTAAGTATGATGAAGCAAGCTTCTGAGAAGACAGCCTCAGTAGCTGGAGATGGAACAACTACAGCCATTGTGTTGACTGAAGCTTTAGTGAAAGCTGGTATGCAATGGATAAAGCCTCATAATAATATCACAGAGGTTATTAGAAACATTCAAGCTTTGAGTGAGGATGTTGTATCTAATTTAAACAAGATGTCTAAGAAGGTGACTAAGTCCAGGCTACTTGACGTTGCTACCATATCTGCTAACAACGATAAGGAGATTGGTAAGATTATCGCTGACGCTTACAACAAGGTTGGTACTGATGGTATTGTTACAGTTGAGCGTTCTCAAAATGATAAGACGTATGCTGAGGTAACCCATGGTATCAAGATTGACAGAGGATACTCATCGCCCTTGTTTATTAATAATCAGAAAAAGGATGAGTGTATACTTGAGGATGTCAAGATATTGGTGGCCGACCAGGACATCAACAACATCTTGCAAATTGAAGGGATACTTAAACCAATCATCAACGCAGGGGATAAACTTTTAATTATAGGATCACTATCAACTAATGTGGTCAATACCTTAGCGGCTAATGTGGTGCGCAACGGATTGAAGTTCTGCCACATCCCAGTTCCATCGTTTGGTTACCGAACTCACGAGCTGATGCAGGACATTGCCTTGGCAGTAGGAGCTAAGTACTTTTCTGAGAAGACAGGAGATGACCTGTCAATTGTAGCAGCACAAGACTTAGGTCGCGCTGATAAGATTATAGTTGGTAAGGATACCACAGTTGTCATCAAAGAGAATCAAGTTACTGAAGAGATTAGTAAGAGAGTCGAGGAGCTCAAGGTTCAACAGCAGTTACTAACCAACAAAGGAGAACGTGACTTTGTGAACGAGCGTATCGCATCGCTGGTCGGTGGTATAGGTTGTATCTACGTTGGAGCTAACTCTGACATTGAGCAGAAAGAAAAATTTGACAGAGTCGATGACTCTGTCTGTGCAGTGCGTTCCGCCCTGCAAGAAGGGATAATCCCAGGTGGGGGCTTATCATTATTTAATTTACATTACAACTACGGCTGTGATTGTACTGATGATATGGATGATATGCAGGTTGCCGCTAACATTGTACGTGATGCTTTAATAGCACCTCTATGCCAGATATTAGATAACGCTGGTAAGAACGCAGCTAACATCATGCATGCTGACTTAATTCCTAACGAAGGGTTTGATGTCAAGACAGAGAAGTATGGTGATATGTTTAAGATGGGTGTTATTGACCCACTCAAGGTTACTAAGAATGCTTTTATCAATGCAGTAAGTGTTGCTGTTACTATTCTATCTACTAACGCTATTATAACACACGCAAGAAAATGAAACCAATAGGAAAGTATATTATCATAAAACCAATTGAAGAGCAACTCAAGTCTGACTCAGGCTTGTTGTTGACTTCAGAAGACGCTTCTAACTTTCGATATAAGAAGGGTGAGGTTATAAAACCAGGGACAGACGTAGATGTTATATCATCTGATGATGTAATATATTACGATGGGTCTGCTGGATACACGATGTTTATTGAGGATACTGTCTACACAGTTATTCTTGAGAGAGATGTCGTTGTTGTTTTATAAACTTATTCATTTCGATTATCATATCTCTGTGCCTTTTATCCATATAAGATGCACTTAATTTAAACAGTGGGTTGATGTTAGGGGATTCCCCTATCTCTTCCCCGTTTAGTTTTCTGTACACTGTACGTACTAAACTTTTCCCTTTGTGAGACAACTCATATAGTGTTGTATTCTTACCAGCTCTCTTACGCCAGACATGAATCCATCCGTCTCTCAGTAGGTTGTTAAACCTTTTCTCATCCCAAGACATTATCTTTTCAAACTCTAAGAACTTAGACTTGTTGAATATTTCTTCGCTATAAAGGAATAGCATCATCTCTAACTCTGGTGTGCCTAAACCATACTTAGCTTTGACCCAGTACCTGATAACTCTCCAGTATTTTAATTGATTATCCATTTGATTTTATTTGTATCTTTGTGTTTACAAAAATATACAAAAATGCCAGTATCAAAAAAAATTAATAGATTAAAAAAGAAAGAAGCTCGCATAACAGCAAGGGGTCAAAGAATTACTGGACGTGCTGAAGAGAAGATGGATAAAGTGGTTAGTAAGACAAACAAGAAAGTCAAGAAAGCCCAAAAGAAATATGCTAAAGCTCAAACTCCAAAACAAAAAGCTCGTGCTACAAAAAAAGGACTAAAAACCACTGGACGTGCTTATATAAAGCTGGATAAGATAGCATCTAAAGCAAACAAGAAAGTAAAGCGTGTTCAAAAGAAATATGCTAAAGTAGCATCTAAAATTAAAAAGAAAAAATAATTATGGCTTACAAAAATAATAAATCAAAAACAGTTCCTACAGACAAGCAGGCACGGACTGCTTATAAGAAAAAAGTTTCTAAAATGAGAATAAGAGTTAAAAAGAAAAAATAATTATGGCTTACAAAATGAGAGGTTGTTCTTACAATGATGATAAGAACAAAAATAAAAACAAGAAGAAGAAGAAGAAGAACGAGTTTGGCGCTTACAACTATCCAGGAGGACCAAATAATCCTTTTGTAGACGAAATGTCTGTAGTAAATAAACCTAAGCCTAAGTCCCCAAAGAAACCTAAGAGGTGATTAAGCACAGTAAATATTATTACGATTATACAAGAAACATGAGTATAGAACAAATCAAACAGCATTGCGGAAGACCTAACTGTATTAAAGAAAATTGTGTTTGTGAACCAGGACCATCTTTAGAATCCTGGAGAGCAAGTATAAAAAAAGAGATTGAATCCATAGGATTTGATGCTTGGATAGAAGACATGGAGGAAAGCGAACAGCCAGCATGTAATATGGATAACCCAGAAGACTGCGAGAACTGTGGAAGCTAAAGAACCTAAATACATACACCCTGCTATAATATATTTTATTGTATTGGGTTTATTTTTATTATACGGATTATATGGCGGGTAGAACTAAAAAGAAAGGAAACACAATTTGTGCTGCGGGCAAAGCTTGGGCTAAGAGAACTTTTGACAAGTGGCCATCAGCTTACGCAAGTCTTGCAGCTTCTAAGTATTGTAAAGACCCTAACTACGCTAAAAAGAAAAAGTAATGGAAGAAGTTTTTAAGTTAATTGAAACATACGGACTATCAGTAGTTCTACTAATAGGAGCTTTGTATGTTCTATATAAGTTTACTTTTTTTAGCATTAACGAGGTAAAACTTGGTTTTGAAAAAAGACACGAAGTATTACACGAACAAATGAATGAAGTAAAAGAAAAGTTAAATATTATATTAGAATTTATAAAAACTAAAAAGTAATGGGAGCACTTAACAAGTGGCTAAAACAAAAGTGGGTACGCATAGGTACAGACGGCTCTATACTTGGTGAATGCGGAACAAGTAAAAATAAAAAGAACCCAGACAGATGCTTGCCTTTAGCTAAAGCCAGAAGATTAAGTAAAGCCCAAAGAGCTGCTACAGCTAAAAAGAAAAAGAGATCAGGTGGTAATACACAATTTGTAAGTAACACATCAGCCGCAAAGGTTAGTTTTAAAAACAAAGCATAATGGCCAGAGTCAGCAAGAAAAATATGAAGTGCAATGTGGTTCGTCCCAGCACAAGACCTGGCAAGAAGAAAATGGTAAAAGCCTGCGAAGGTGGTAGAGAAAAGATTATACACTTCGGAGCTAAGGGTTATGGACACAATTACTCTGCAGCTGCTCGAAAATCTTTTAAAGCAAGACACAAATGTGGTACAGCTAAATCAAAACTAACAGCTCGGTATTGGGCTTGTAAAAAATTATGGGCTGGTAAAGGCGGCTCCAAAAAATCAAGTCCTAAAAGTAGAAGAGGAAAATATTAGTATATTTGTAAAAAAATTAAAGATGAAACATCAAGGATATAATTCAAGACTTGACGAGTCATTAGGAGCTCGAAACGGAAATAAGTCTCAGTCATACAAAGACCGTAGAGACGAATCAAAAGCAATGTCTAAAAAAATGTATGGTCACTCGTACGGTGCTGACAAAGGAATGTCTTACAGACACCGCTGTACTTGGAAGACACACGACCACTTAAAGTAATGGCTGGTCGTACCAAGAAAGGAAAATTCCCAGAGATAAAAGAGTCCAGAAAAGGAGCTTTTACTAAATGGGCAAAGAGCAACGGATTTAAAGATGCGTGTAGCGCAGCTTCAGTTGTAATGAAGAATACCAAAAAGTATTCTGATAAAGTAGTAAAAATGGCGAACTACGCCAATAACTTTGGATGTAAACGATGAAAAGAACAAAGGTATCAAGAGGTTTTGGTGACACTGTAGAGAAATTTACAAAAGCAACAGGAATAAAAACTGTTGTTGATAAAGTTTCTAAAGCAACAAATACAGATTGTGGTTGCGGTGCACGTAGAGATTCTTTAAACCGAATGTTCCCTTATAAAAAATAATTATGGCAACTATACCAGTAACACAAAAATTTCACACTGTAGCAGCAGATGTTGATACAGAAAACAAAGGATCAGCTTTAGCTAATAGCGACAGAAGGTCATACACTATGCAGGACATTCTTGATACAGTCTCTACAGGAGGCGGTGTTGATGGTTCAGGTACTGCAGGAACTCTTCCTCTTTGGTCAGACTCTAATACCATTGGTGATAGTTCTGTTGACGAAAGTGGTTCTGATGTTCAGGTAATTCAAAAAAACTTTTTGGTTACACCTCTACCAGGTGGAGTAAATAGAATGGGACTTACTGATGGAAGCCGAGATTCAAGACTAACTGTTGGAGCTCCACAGGATCCTCAAGCTCCTTCTACTGCAACAAGCGCAGGAACTGTAGGTGATATATTGTTTACATCAGATTATATATATTTTTGTTGGTCACCAGATAAATGGAAAAGAGTGGCATTAGCAGCTTGGTAATAAAAAAATAAAAAGAAATGGCATATCAAAAATTACAAGTATCCTTAGTAACAGCTGTTACACCAGGTACTCTTACACAGAGAATAAATTATCCAGGAGTTACTAACCCTACATCTCAAGGCGAAAGCAACGGTTGTATACTATATATTGGTACAACTGGCGATGTTGAGGTTGTTACAGCAGCTGGAGACAATGTCACTTTTGTTGGCGTAGCTGGTGGTACATTCTTGCCAGTACAGGTTTTGCAGGTAGTTGCTACAAGCACTACAGCTACTAACATTTTAGCATGTTGGTAAATGAGCACAGCGATAGGAGCAGGAATAAGTGGAGTCTTTGGTGAGAAGCCAGGTAGCGGAGTAAGTGCGTATGATAATATATACTCAGTACACTTTGACTCTCCAGCGCAGCGTATAAATTGCGGAGATAGCTCTTCGTTTTCTTTCCCAGGTACAGTCGCTTCAGATCGTGCCTTTTCTATTTCAACATGGGTTTACTTTGTCGACACTGCTCAAAGTGTACAGATATGCGGTAAGGGTGATGTTGGTACTGCTGATGCTGAGTATAATTTAGAGACAGATTCAGCTGGTAGGGTTCGTATTAGACTTTACGACAGTAATGTTTCATCCACCAGTACATCTTACTGGCAAGGTAGAAATGATACTGTATTAGAAACTAACAAGTGGTATCACATTGTTGCTACTTTTGATGGTACTACTCCAAACGCACAATCTAATTCCATACGAATTTACGTTAACAATCAGTTGAACAATGTTGTCACAAGAGTCAATACTCCTGGTCCTTTTGTTCAGATGTTTGACAATGGGGGTAAGTTTATTTTAGGAACTACTGATGGCGTAAATAGTAAGAACATATATATGGATGAGGCTGCTATTTTCAATAGAGCTCTCACGCAGGCTGATATAAATTATCTATATAGTATTCCTTTCACACCCAACCTTACAGTAAACGGTAACTTCACAGAGCTTGGAAGCGAGCTAATACTCAATGGTGATTTTGAAGAGTTGGGTGATGAAGATGCAAACTATGCTGATGGTAATGTGGCTTTTACAGACCTTAACGGAAGTATTAGTACTTCTTTAGGAGCGAATAATTATAGGTCGCAAGGAAATGCTACAACAAACGACTCAAGACCAAGAGTAACTTTATCTAACTCAGGTTTAAGTAATGGAAAAACATATAAAGTAGTTTACACACCAACTTCAGTTACAGGCAGTACTGTGTTTGATTTTTTTGAAAATGGAACAAGAAGTGTAAATAACCACGACATATCACAACCATTAACCTTTTATTTTACTTCTGTATCATCGGGATTGCAAGGTTTTGATTTTGATGGTTCACAAACATTTAGCGTAGATTATACATTATCAGTAAAAGAAGTAGACCCTAATGGAGATTGGAGTTTAGGAGGAGCAGCAACTATAGAAAATGACGCTTTACATTTAGAAAGTGCTACTAATGAGTATAGCTATGCGAGACAAGACATTAGTAGTTTAGCAGCTAAAACTTATAAAATACAGTTACAAATAAAAAACTATGTTAGTGGTTCTTGTGAAGTAGGATTTTCAGGAGCAAGTTCTAATTTTGAAAACCTTAATGTTACATCAGATGGCACATATACTGCTTATGTATCTCCTAACACAAATGGAGATGATTTAGAAATATCAAGAGAATTTGGTGGTGGTAATTTTAACTTTGATGTAGACAACGTTTCAGTCAAAGAAATTTCTGACTGGACATTTGGCGATGGATGGACTGTCAACTCCTCTAATCAGGCTGAATATGATGGTACAGGAACAACAGCATCTGCTTTAGAACAGACTGTTGCTACCTATGAAGATGGTAAAAAATACCAAGTACAATTCCAACTTGACGGTTCACTTAACGGTGTGGCTGTTAGTATCAATGGAGGTACTGCTGTTAATGCACTAAGAAGTACAACTGACAACTCATCACGCTCTGTTACAGTTATCGCTGGCTCTGGAAGTAACTCTTTGAAGATTACTCCATTAGGCGCTACTGATACTTTCACAATATCTGATATTACATCAAAGCTTATTACCAGCCTTGCAGCACCTAACACAGACAAGGATGATGCCAGAGCTATTGACCTAACAGGTATGAGTGATTTAGATCACTGGTGGAGAATGGGTGATACTCAAGGCCCAGCTACCTACCCTGTTATACATGATGTTGTGTACAATCCATTTGGAGAGGAACGTGTTGACAACGGAAACTTTGACGAGCTTGGACCACAACTAATTAAAAACCCACTATTTGGACTTGGACCAGAGTTAGTTACTTGTGGAGATTTTTCTTGTGCTGACCCTAATGACTCTTGGGATTTGTATGAATCTGGTTCGTCTACAGTTACATTTACAGATGTAGCAAGTATAAATATTGATGGGAGTAATAGTAATGCTGGATTGTATCAACAAAATATCTTTGAAAATAGCAAAACATATAAGATAGTATTAACAATGAAAGCTACTGCAATATTCGATGCAGAAATATTAGAAACAGAAGGAGCTGCTACAAGAACAACTATTGGAGATGTAAGTTTGACTACATCATATCAAGAATTCACATTTTATTTTATTGGTACTGGAAATTATGATTTATTTATACATAGAAAATTTGGACAAACTGCTGGACAAAATCAACAAATTTTAATTAGTAACGTATCAGTCAAAGAAGTTCCTCATTGGACTTTGGCAAGTAAGTGGAGCATTGAGGGTGATTCAGCAAGGTTAATTAGTAATGACTCTAACGGAAGTGGTTTATATCAGGATAATATTTTTTCTGCAAATAAAACTTATCTAATAACTTTTGACGCAGTAGTTAGAGAAGGTGAAGCTAAGGTTGAAAAAGGTGGAGGCCAAATTTTACAGAGAATAGATCAAACAGGATCTTATAGCGTTTACCTTAGAACAGTTGGTGCTGATGCAGGTGTAACCAGATTGTATTTTAACAGACTTACATCTATTGCTGATGTTTCAATATCGAATATAGTAGCTAAACAAGTAGACCCTAATAGTGATTGGATTTTAGGTACAGGTTGGAGTATAGAAGATGGTGTTGCTAATTTTAACGGAACAAATAGTTCTATTAGACAAGCTGTAGGACTGCAAACAGGCAAAACATACAAAATAACATTCACTACAAATGTTAATCAAGGTGGAATTGCAATAGTTTTAGGTGGTTCTGTTCAGCTATCATCTGTAACTGCAAGTGGAACGCATACTTTTTATGGAGTTTCGGGAGTAAATACTACATTATATTTTCAACCTACAAGTTTTCAAGGTCAAGATTTTCAAGGCTCAATAGACAACGTATCAGTACAACAAGTATCTGACACATCAGGTATTATGGAGAATATGAATCCTGATAATATTGTGGCGTTCTCTCCACCAGACCCAGATCCTTTGGTAGGTGATGAATTTATATTCAGTGTGAACACAGCTCAATCAGGGGTTAGTAATTCTGATCAATTCCAGCTACCTTTAATCTCAGCAGGAACACTGGACTTTACAGTGATATGGGGCGATGGTACACAAGATATTATTACATCGTACAATCAAGCTGAAACGCTTCACACCTACCCATCATCAGGAACATACACTATAGGTATTCGTGCTAACACAGAGCCTTTAAAAGGTTTTAAGTTTGATTCGGGTGGTGACAAATTAAAAATGTCTAACATTGTTAACTGGGGCGGATCTAACTTTAAGCTTGATCAACAAGAAGCTTTTTATGGATGCAGCAATATGACCTGTACAGCAACTGACGCTCCGCTTATTACAGCAACTGTCTTTTATAGAATGTTTAGAGGTTGCAGTAACTTTAATGGAGATTTATCAAATTGGGATGTAAGCGATGTAACCTCCTTCGCTCAAATGTTTTATAGCTGTAACGACTTCACAGGGAAGGGCCTTGAAAACTGGGATATATCTTCAGCTAACAGAATAGATTACATGTTTTATAACTGTCCTGTTTTTAACGGTCAGATTGGAGGATGGGACACTTTAGGTGTAAGCAACATGGGGAATACGTTCCGACATTGTAATATATTTAATCAAGACATTAGTTCTTGGAATACTTCTTTGGTTACACGAATGAATAATATGTTCGAAGATGCCGATGAGTTTAATCAGCCTTTAAATAGTTGGGATGTTAGCTCTTGTACTAACTTTGCCAGCATGTTTAAAAACGCTACTAAATTTAATCAGCCACTAAACAATTGGACTATAAAGAATGACGCTGAGGTAGATATGAATGCTATGTTCTTTAATGCTAATGCATTCAATCAAGATGTTAGCATGTGGGATGTAAGTAGGGTTCGTTATATGCAGTATATGTTTTTTAACTGTAGAGATATGTCCTTTGGCTTTGATGGTTGGGACACTTCAAGTGTAGATAATTTCTTTGCGTTTGCTGATTATATGGATGTTTTAGATACTTCTTTTGGTTACCTTGATATATCTTCAGCAATTAATATTGGATCATTTAAAAACAATGGTCAGACTATCTCTACAGACAACTATAACAACACTCTAATAGGCTGGGCTGCTCAGACTGTCAATCCTAATTTAACAACATCATTTGGTAGTGCTACTTATTCTTACAGCGCCTTTGATTCCAGGAACACACTTACCTCAGCACCTAACAACTGGACTATAACAGACGGTGGATATGTGCCTACAGACAATGCTTTTCAGTTCACTGTCAACCCTAACCTAATAACCTTGGGTGATGAGTTAACAGACATTACAAATGGAACACCAGACAACCCAACACATTGGGCAAACGTAACAGCTACAAGCGTTGATTTTATTGAGGTTGCTACAACTGGCGTTAGTTATTATGAGGATGTTACGCCTTCTTTAGAGGCTGGAGAAAAATATAAATTAGAACTTACAATTAGCAATTACAATCAAATAGCACCAGGAGGAAACATGGGTTGGTCAAGCCAAAACACAGGATCTCTTGGCGGATTGAGTCTTGGTAGTAACGGAACAGTTTCAGCTTATTTTGTTTCTCCTGGAGGTCCACTTAGAATATATGGAAGAGCAGGAGTTGCTACAGCATCTATGAGCTTTTCATGCAAAAAAGTAAATTCAGACACCAACCAGTTTGAACTTCCTCTTATTAACTCAGGCACACAAGACTTTGTGGTAGACTGGGGTGATGGAGAGCAAGATAAAATCACAGCATGGGATGACGCTGCTAAACTACACAGCTATTATACTTATGGTAGTGAACTTCTAAACGTATCAAGTTTAAGTGGTCCTAATTGGACTGCTGATGGTAGTGGTGGATTTACAAATAATGGTTCAGGTGGAGGTTTATCAGGAAGTCTTAATGTAATTACAACACCTGGAGCAACGTATAGGCTTACTTTTGATGTTACTATAAGTGGAGTTGCTAACGCTTCGTTTGGAGGCGTTACAATACCTAACTTTACCACTTCAGGCTCTAAAGAATATTACGTTACTGCTACAAGCTCTTCTACAAGTTTTAATTTTTATTTAGCCACTGCAGGTAGTCCATCTATGTTTGTTAACAACATATCAGTAGTAGAACAAACCCCAGACACTACACCTAAGACTATATCTATAGATGGTACTATTCAGGGATGGCAGTTTAATAACGCTGGAGATTACCTCAAGCTTAATAACATCAATAGATGGGGAGCTTTAGATATACATAATACTGCAATGTTCTATGGCTGCTCTAATATGACTTGTACCGCTACAGACGCTCCTGTTGTCACAACTACAAACCTTTATAGAATGTTTAGAGATTGTACTAATTTTAATGGAGCTATTGGTAATTGGGATGTATCATCTGTATTGTTGGCTGGAGGTGTATTTTTCGAATGTTCTTCGTTTAACCAACCTTTAAATGATTGGGACACAAGTAATATCACTTTTATGAATGCAATCTTTTATAATGCTTCAAGCTTTAACCAACATTTGAACTCCTGGGACACCTCTAAGGTCCAGTTTATGCACTACGCTTTTCATGGTTGCGTACAATTTAATGGAGATATATATAGTTGGGATTTAACTGATGCTCAAAACATGAGCTATATGCTATACAACTGCGATAGCTTCGACCAATCCTTAGCCGCTTGGAATATAGAAAACGTAACTAACTTAAACAAAATTATGCAGAACGCTACTGGTTTGAGTACTTCTAACTACAACCTAACTTTAGTTAGCTGGGCTCATCAGAATGTAAATAGCGGACTATCAGTGGACTTTGGAGGTTCTCAATATAGCGCAGGTGGTGCAGCTGAAGCATCAAGAAACATACTCACATCAGCTCCTAATAACTGGACAATTAGTGACGGAGGATCTGTATAATATTTTTTGTAACTTTGCCACTATGATTTGGACACAAACTACAACATGGATGGGGGACTTTACATACGTCTCAACAAATACAAATGCATAACGAAGTGAAAGATACCGCAACAGTAGTAGGTGCCAATGCAGGGGCGCTTGGACTTACATTAACAGAGTGCAACGAAGTTCTAACATTTATATCACTACTACTCGCAATAGGGTATACCGCTTTTAAAATATACCGAATACTTAAAAAGTAAAGTTTGGAATTAGAAGTATTAAGATTTAGTTCAGAAGCAGACTCTACAAGTGGTCTGCTTTTTGAGTTAACGCCACTGGGTAGACGATTCCTTTGTTATACCTTAGAAGACGAAAGAAGAGTATTAAAAGTTCGTGGTGAAACACGAGTGCCTGCTGGAACATATTGTATAGAACTAAGAAAAGAAGGAGGGTTTCATGAAAGATATAGTAAAAAGTATCCTGGTCTTCATCGTGGTATGTTGCATATCGTTGATGTTCCTAACTTTGAGTATATCCTTATACATACTGGCAACACTGACGAACACACTGCAGGATGCCTTATTGTGGGGGACGCACAAGAAAATAATCAAATCCTCCCTGATGGATTCGTTGGTAAAAGCGTTAATGCGTATAAAAGGATTTATCCGTCTATCGCAAAAGCAATAGCTAACGGAGAAGAGGTAACAATAAAATATACTGACTATGATTAATAAAGTATTAGGAGGATTATTCGGAAAGGTAGTTGATAATGCTGAGGGCATACTTGACGAAATAATTACTACAGACGAAGAAAGAGAAAAAGCTAAATTAGAGCTAAAGAAGATAATGTTAGAGGCCGAGCGTGAAGCTTTTAACAAAGAGGTAGAAGACAGAAAAGACGCACGTTCTTTATACAAAGACGATGCCTTTATACAAAAGATATTAGCTGGTCTTTTTACTGTCGCATACTTTGCTTTAACATATGTTATGTTTCAATACTTTGTCCTACACACTGTTGTACTAACAGAATATGAGATAGGATTTATATCAACAACCTTTGGAGCTATGTCAGCAAAAGTCAATACCATTATAGACTTTTTCTTTGGAGGCAGTAGTAAACAACAGCAGTAAATAAATTTCTTATCTTTGCATTATTATTAACTTTTAAATTTTAATGTAATGTCAAAGAAATTAACTAAACAGGAATTAGAGGACCTTCAGTCTTTAAACATGGAGTTTAACAAGATTAAAGGTCAGCTTGGAGATTTATCTTTACAGGAGTTCGCTCTATGTAAAAGAATAGAAGAAATCAAAGTTGAGTTTCAAATTAACGAGAAAAACCTTATGGACAAGTACGGTTCTAACTCTGTAATTAATCTTGAAACTGGAGAGATAAAAGAAAAAGAAGAAGAAAAAGAGTAATGGCAAAAATTGCGAACCAAACAGCTTACCCTCTGGTACAACCAGCCGTAGGAGATTATTTTGTAATAACGGATGTAAATGATTCAAACAACACAAAAACAGTTTCTATCGGTTCACTCCAAGGATTTATGGGTTCGCAGCCACCTGCCGAAATTACTCTGACAGATGTTCAACTACAAGACTTAGTTGGCAACCCTGTATCTCTTAATGTAGATAATCCGAGCAACGACCTGATAATACCAGTTAGTTGTTCGGCTTACTACACGCCTTCTGGACTTCCTTTTAATTTTGCGCCTACTGATGTTATTAGAATACAGCCGTCCACATATTTAGGGACAACCGTTAGCTATTTTGAGTTTAACGCAAGTCTTCTAAACTCAGTAACACCATCTATTATTTCTCCTGTTAATACTTGGGAAGCTACTTCTCAAGCTTTTCCTTTAGCTGTAGCTGGTACTGACTTATCTATTAGTGCAAGTCAAATATCTGCTGTTGGTGGAGGTAAATTAAAAATAAGTGTTCAGTACAGACTAATGTCTACAACATAAAAAAGAAATGGCAAAAATTGAAAATATTACAGTATACCCTACAGTCGTACCATCGGCTGAGGATTTATTAATAGCAACCGATGTTAGCGACAATAATAAGACCGTTACATTTAAGGTTAGCTCTATACTGGGAACATCTACTTTACAAGGACTTCAGTCTGTTTTAGATGTAAATAATTCAGCCATTCAAAACATGACGCTAACTGGCAACGCTACTATTATAGGAAGCGTTATACCAAATAGTATAACCGCTGGAGGCAGCACAGGTTTAGTAGGTCAAGTACTAACATCAACAGGTTCAGGGATACAATGGTCTTCAGTGTCAAACACTCAGACACTTCAACAGACATTAGATAATGGAAACTCCGCAACAGGAGTAAACATGGATATAGACTCTGGAGTTATTAATGTAACTAACGGAGGAGTCGTATTAGACAATCTATCGTATTTAACTGTAGGTGGTGTATCTACTTTTAATAGCGATGTAAATTTAAGCACAACACTAAACCTTGGGGCCACAACCACTATCAACGACTATAGTGGTAGCGTAGGTACTCCAGGTCAAGTCCTTACTGTTAACTCAGCAGGAACTGGTGTAGAGTGGTCAAGTGTAGCTGGTACAACACCAAGCTTACAGCAAGTTTTAAATGTAGGCAATACAGCAACCAACATAGGAATTAATATGGATGGTAATGGAGCGTTTACTACTTCATCTACCAACACCATGACACTGGCTTCTGTCAACACGTTCTCAGGAACTAATACATTTACTGCAGACATTGAGGTTGACGGAACAATAGAAGATGGGACTGGTTCCGCTGGAACAGCAGGTCAAGTCCTAAGCTCAACTGGAACAGGTGTTCAGTGGGTGGATGCAGCTTCTGCTACAGACCCAACTTTACAATCTGTCTTAACCGCTGGTAATACTGCTACAGAAGACATAAACCTTACAGGTGATATAGACTTAACTGGTCAGTTAAAGTTTCAAGCCAGCAGTACTATATTTGCTGGTGGAGGGATAGGAACAAATGGACAAGTACTAACCTCAACTGGAGGCGGCGTAACTTGGTCTGATCTTTCTGTGAATCCAACCTTAAACGATGTATTAACTAACGGCAATACATCAGCATTAAATTTAACGCTGACAGGTTCAGGAGTTGTGACAGCCCCTACTGTTGCTCCTACAAATATTGAGGATAGCACAGGAAGTACGGGTACAGCAGGATTTGTTCTTACATCAACAGCAACTGGAGTTCAGTGGCAAAGTGTTTCTGGAGCATCTGTAAGTTCGGTAACGGCAGCAGCTTCTGGGACATCAACTGGTAATCCATTAACAATAACACCAAGCACAGGAGCAGTAACAGTTGCTTCTAATGCTTTTGCTGGTGGATCAAACGTAGGTCACGTTCCTTCTGGCGGTCTTGTAGGGCAGTACTTAGATGGTACTGGGGCTTGGGTTAACATACCTTCAGGCGGAGGTTCTATGAGTAGTTTTGATATTACTGATGGCACAACAAGTCAAACCATAACAGACGGAAATACAATAACATTTAGTGTAGGTACTCCTGCCTTTTCTGCAGGTACAGGGCTTTCTGCTACAGTATCTGCTACAGATACTTTAACGCTTGTTAATACAGGTATTACAAATATAACAGCTGGATCAGATATAGGTGTGTCAATTAATGCCACAGGTGAGGCAACTATTTCATACACTGGAACTGCAGGAATGACAAGCTGGAATATAGGTGATAACTCAACTACATCAGCTATAACTAATGGCGATACCGTAAACATAATCGGTGGAACAGGAATTACATCTACTTTATCTGGTGATGATATAACCTTAAGCACAGCTGCTGTTCTTACAGAGTCAGTCGCTACATCAACATCTACAGGGTTTCCTTTGACTGCTTCAATAACTACAAACAACCTTCAGCTTACGTCTCATGCTTATATGGGAGGGTCTAATGTTGGTTATGTTCCAACAGGTGGAACTGCAGGTACTGTTCTTGCTGGAGATGGAACATGGGTTGCTAACTCAGCTGGTATGGCTTCATTTGGAATAGCTGGTGATACAGGTTCAGACACTGTAAACACAACAGATAACACATTAAGTATATTAGGATCAGCTCCTATTAGCACAGTAGTTAGCACAGTAAACAATGTTACTGTTTCTCACGATACTTCAGGAGTTGTAGCTAACTCTTACGCCTATCCTTCTGCTGTTACCGTAGACTCTTACGGACACATAACAAACATTACTGCAGGATCAGCTCCAGGAACTATGAGTCTTTGGAAGCTTGCAGCTGGTGCAACTGGGGTTTATAGCGATGTTGAGGATAGCGACTATGTTACTTTCAACGCTATAGGAAGTGGGATTACTTGTGTTC
>Ga0208149_1000247_pt1 | contig 21083 bp, 19 predicted proteins | sample DEB08_DNA_15_FD_184533 | JGI IMG/M metagenome (GOLD analysis project Ga0208149, IMG submission 184533) | Aqueous microbial communities from the Delaware River and Bay under freshwater to marine salinity gradient to study organic matter... | ecosystem: Environmental > Aquatic > Marine > Coastal ... | reverse complement strand
TGACGGTCGCGCGGGATTGATGGAAGTCAAAAGTCGCAAAGGAAAAAGAGTTCAACTTGGATGCGTCGGAACTCCTCAGTCTGAGGCACTCGGTCAAATGGTAGCCTGGGGTCATCTCGCTCTCATCCTTGTTAGGCTCGCGGGAGAGTGGTATCTTCTCGATTTCCGAGCGTGGCATCATCCCACAAAACGCTCGTTGAATGCGGAGGACTTAGAGACACGGGGAGCGCGTGTGCATGAAACTGAACACGGCTTCCCCGATTATCTCGCCTCCCTTGATATCGCGATACAAAAGGGGTCAGCGTACCTCGCTGATCAGGAGAAGAGATATGACACACCAAACGAGGACACTTGACGACCCTCAACGCAGAGCGCTCGCCGATTTCAACTTCACCCAAAAATACGCGAGATATCGCGCAGATCTGGGGAGGCGCGAGACGTGGAGCGAGGCGACCTCGCGCGTGATGGAGATGCACCGAGAGTTTCTTGGAGAGCGAGCTGACGACCTCACAGTTGAGCTCTCCGAGATCACGCGCTTGATCAACGAGCGGCGCATTCTCGGGTCGCAACGATCCCTCCAATTCGGAGGTGACGCGGTATTAAAGAAACACGCGCGATCATACAACTGCACATCGTGCTATGTGGATAACCCTCATCGATTCGCTCAAGCCTTGTATCTGTTGTTATGTGGCGCGGGTGTTGGTTACTCCGTCCAGCGCCATCACGTCGCCGCGCTCCCTGAGATCCTAGGGCCTAGCGCGATGAGCGGGAAGCGTCATCAGCCTCATGTGATCCCCGACTCGATCGAGGGATGGGCGGATGCGCTCGACGCTCTGATCATGGCGTACGTCGATCCCGACGCTTCGATCCCGTCGTTTGACTTCTCTCTGATCCGAGAGAAGGGGGCTCCGATTGCGAGCTGCGGAGGTAAGGCTCCCTCGGCTTATCCGCTCAGAGTCGCGTTGACACGAGCGGAGGCGCTCTTAATTTCTCGGGGAGGTGCGAACCTTCGCCCCGTCGATGCGAGTGATCTCATGTGCATCCTCGCGGATTGCGTGCTCGCGGGAGGAGTGCGTCGCTCTGCGTTGCTGTGTCTCTTCAGCGCTGATGATGAAGAGATGGTCGAATATAAGAGCGAAGCGGGATGGTGGGATCAGTACCCTTATCGCGCTCGAGCTAACATCTCCGCGCTTGTGCTCCGTGACGACGATGCAGCTGAAGCCAAGTTTGAGCGCATCTTCAGATCAACGCGCAGCTTCGGAGAGCCTGGGGTGATTTGGGCTGACTCGACGGAGATCACGTTCAATCCATGCGTCGAGATCGGAATGTGCCCTGTTTACATTCGCGATCCCGAGGGTACTGAAATCTGTGAGTATTCGCTAGACCTACTGGACCCCGCGCTTCGGGGAGCGTGGGAGGAGCAAGGTTACACGTTCGAGAGCGCGTGGCAGTTTTGCAATTTGTGTGAGGTCAACGCGAGCGCATGGGAGAACATGAGGGACGCTGAGACCGCCGTATATTTCGCCACGATTCTCGGGCTCATTCAAGCGAAGTACACAGGCACTGAGGGAGACTATCTCTCGTCTACAGCGACCCGACAAATCCTCGAGAGGGAGTGTCTTCTTGGCGTATCGTTGACGGGACTGAGCGGTGCTCCTGCATGGGCTCGGGATCGCGCAACCCTGCGACATCTCGCGGAGATCGCCTCGCGCACAGCCTCGCAGAGTTGGGAGCGCGTCGGTCTCGCCAATCCTCCCGCACGTGTGACGTGCGTCAAACCGAGCGGCAACGCGGCTGTAAATCTCGGTTGCGCGAGTGGCGTTCACCCTGAACATTCGCGACGCTATATCCGACGCATCCAAGTCCCGAAGCATTCAGCGATCGCGCAAGCATTTGCTCAAGCGAATCCCCATGCGGTGAGTGATAGCGTGTGGAGCTCCTCGGGAGAGGACTATTGTATCGAGTTCGCGATTGAGGCTCCCTCGGGAGCGCTGACTCGCGATGACCTGAGCGCGACAGAGTTCTTGAGCTGGGTCAAACGAGTTCAAAAGAGCTGGGTACATGTAGGGACTTCGCGCCCGAATAGCGTCGCGAACCTAACTCACAATGTCTCGAACACATGTACAGTCTCGGAATCAGAGTGGGACGACGTGGCTCAAACGTTACTCGACGGTCGCTCAGACTTCGGGGGTGTATCGTGTCTCGGAGCGTCAGGAGACTATGACTATCCTCAAGCCCCGTTTCAAAAAATCTATGATCCCGATGAGATCGAGATCGCAGACCTTCATCGATTCAAAAAGATCGAGGCTGTTGAGCGGTGGCAAATCCTCCGAGATCTCTATCAACCCGTTGATTACTCTGAGGTCTTTGAGTCAGAGGATAACACGGAGATGATGAGTGAGGGAGCCTGCGGAGGAGGTCAGTGTGAAGTTGGCTTTGAGCGACGAGACATTGATTTACGTAAGTAATTCAAACGCTTACTGACTCTCCGAGCATAGTCTCTTGAGCGTGGTCCCTCTCCTCCAGCGTACCACATGAACGCTTTACTCTCGACCCCTCGAGCACGCTTGAGATAATAGGCCATCGCATCGAGGCCCGCCTCGATTTCGTTGCAGTTGCCTTTCTTGGGACACCAATAATGAGGCAACACTTGAAGTGGTCCCACTGCGCCAGCGCTGCTGATGGGACGAGTGAATCGGGATTCTTCGGCAGCGATCGCCACCGCGATCATCGGATCCAGCTCTCGCGCCTTCGCGCGGTGTTCGACCTCGCGACATATATCGAGCGCACGTTGAGCGGGGTCACTTCCGATCTGCGCCCCATAGATTGAGATAACAGCGATTAAGCAGAGCATCGAGTTCCTTCCTGTGTGTGTTATGATACGATTGACATATAGGAGAGGAGTCAAGATGTCACGAGTTTTATTACCCTCGAGCCCAAAAGAACGTCGCGCACTGTCGCGCATGTCATGTGTCTTCTTCGACTCGTATTACTGCGGGATGAGATACGCTGCGCATCGCTCGAGGTGGTTTGATCAACTCGATCGCACATGGGAGTCCGCCCGAGAGCAAGGCGACAAAGGGCGTCAGCTTGTGCTCGCGCCTCGCGATCACGGGAAAACTGAAGCCGCGATCTCTTACGCAGTCCGCGCGATCGCTCTGAATCGCGACGTGCGAATCCTCTGGATCTGTGAGTCATCGAGCCAAGCTGAGAAGAGGATGAGGCGAGTGAAGGCGCTCCTCCGCTCCGAGCGCATCGTCTCGGATTGGGGATCAGATGCTTCGATCGGTTGCCTTCCCTTCGAGGATGAGAATACGCCCTGGACTCAAACTCAAGTGTATGTCCCTCGCAACCTTGAGAGCGTCGATCCTACGATCACCGCGATCGGCTCAGGGGGAGCCGTGACGGGAGCGCACTTTGATCTCGTTCTCGCCGATGACCTCGAGTCTGATATGAGCTGTCACACCGCAGCACAACGCGCGAAAACTAAGCGCTGGTTCAAGGCCACAGTCCTCCCGATGCTCTCGCGTGGAGGCTTGATCGCCGTTATCGGAACTCGCAAACATTATGATGATCTCTACGGGGATATGATCAATGATCCCTCATGGGCTCTGATCGAAGACCCTGCGATTAAGCGCATGCCGACCTCATACAGCTACGAGACGGAGACGCGCGAGGGGAGAGAGGTAATCTGCGGAGTCAGCATCGAAGGAGAATCAGAGGTGCTATGGCCCGAGGAGCGTCCGATCGAATACCTGCTGAGGGAACGGCGATCGATGGGTGCTCAACTCTTCAGCCGCGAGTTTCAGCACGCGGTTCAAGATGACTCGGCTTCTGCGTTTCGATTCGAGTGGCTCAGTGATGCCAAAAATAGAGGGAGCGAACTGTCGATGTATCAGATCCCGCCGCACGTAGAGCGCTTGGAGATCGTGCAGGGATGGGACTTCTCACTCGTGCAGAGCGTCGCCGAAGCAGAGGCACGAGACACAGACTTCACGGTCGGGACGACCTGGGCGAGAGACCTCGACTCTGGAGATCACTATCTCCTCGGACTCTACCGTAAGCGAGGTCTAACTCCCGCGCAGCTCAAGCGAGCAGTCCTCGAGGAGTTCAACCGTTTCGGGGGGCGCGTGAGCTCCGTGGCTGTCGAGCGTAACGCTTTCGGAGAAATGCACTACGTGGGCTTGAAGTCCTCCACCGATCTTCCTCTCGTTCCTCATCTGACCACGGGCGCGAAGAAAGCGGATCCATGGTCGGGTGTTGCGTCGCTGAGCGTCCTCTTCGAGAATGGCAAAGTCATTCTCCCATCCCGTACCGAACATGATCGCCGCATGATTGAGCCACTGATATCAGAACTTTGGGGACTCGGTCGCGAGAAACATGACGATACAGTACTCTCCCTCTGGATTGCTCACTCAGTATTGAGGCGAGATCGCTTCTCACATTCTTATGTCGATTCTTTCGGCTCGATGATCGATGAGCGCGGAGACATCATCGAGGACGATTCACCCGAGCTCGATGGATGGTGGCTCGAGGTTGTGGGGAGTGAGTATCATTGATCTGTTATACTGCCGTTAAAAGGAGCTAGCCCATGAGCGCATACAAAACAATTCAACTCAGTCGCACAGGCGACGGAGACATCATCTTCGACTCGAGCGTCACACGTTGGAAGATGGATTCATATCCCGCGAACGCTCAGATCAGCGTAGGGGATTTACCCGTCGGCGCAACGTTCGACGTGTCACTCCGTCCCGCAGGGCACGTCGAGTTCAAAGAGCATATTCTGGCGTCGGGTGCGGATGACCTGGTGATGCTCGCGGGCAAAGAAGCGCCCTTGTTCAGTGCCTTGAAAATCTCAATCTCAAACTCAGGGGGCGCGGAAGTTACTGCGTACCTCACTCTATGGGAGCGCGGAATCTAATGAGCGTAATTTACACATCAGGGGGAGCGGCCTCCATCGCTGACGCGACCACGACCACATCAGGCAAAGTTCGACTCGCCACGATTGCCGAGGCGGGAGGATCAAGCGAACTGATCGCCGTGACGCCCGCAGGCCTCCAAGCAGAGATCGCAGGGATCGTGAGTGGAATCACGTATCGCGGGACGATCGATGTCGCGGACTTTGGGACCACACTCGCGAACGCCACTCAAGGGGATTATTATAAGATCTCGACTGGGGGGACGAGCGGCGGAGTCACTTATGACGCAGACGACGCGATCATCGTTAACGCAGATATGGGGGGCACGTTCGACGACGCGAAGCTCGACCGCATTGACAACGTAGACTCTGAGCTCATCGATGATACTACTCCTCAACTCGGGGGTGATCTCGATGTGAATGGACACAGCATCACTTCAGGAGTCGGCGACATCGTCATCGATCCAGGAGGCGCGGGAGAGATCACAATCGGCGCTGACGTGATCCCCGATGCAGACGTGACTCACTCTCTCGGATCCGAGGACGAGCGCTATCTCACTGCGTGGAGTAACCTTAATGGAGCCGTCCAATTCAAAGCGCAGAACGCGAGCGGTGGTCCCATCAATAAAGGTGACGCTGTTTATATCATCGGCGTCTCGGGATCCGTCCCGACCGTGGGACTTGCACGAGCAGACTCCGCCTCAACGATGCCCGCGTTTGGCCTCGCTGCACACAACGCAAACTCAGGAGCCGAGGTACAGGTTGTCACCTTCGGAAACTTGGAGGCCTACAACACAACGACATACTCTTTGAGCCGTGGGGATACGCTCTACGTTTCTGAGACGACTGCGGGCGCACTCACGAACTCAGCTCCAGCGGGAGAGGCGAACCTCATTCAAAACATCGGGCGCGTTGTGCGTGCCGATGCGAGTGCGGGCATCCTCAAAGTAGGGGGAGCGGGTCGCAGTAACGCTACTCCTAACCTCGATGACGGAAAGATCTTCCTCGGCGACGCCAGTAATCAAAGCGTGAGTACTGCAATCAGCACTATCGATGTCGGACGCTTCAACGATGATGGCACCTATCTCACGAGCGCACCCGTCGATTCTGTGAACGGTGCAACTGGTGTAATCACGTTGAGCGCGGATGATTTGAGCGCGGATCACACAGCCACCAACTACACAGCAACAAACTCTAATATTGACGGACACTTGAGCGGAATTGATACCGCACTCGCTTCGGTCGCGGTTAGCGCGGCGAGCGAGACGACAGCGGGAATCATCGAGATCGCGACCAACGCAGAAGCAACAGCCGCAACAGCGACAGATAGAGCGATCGTTCCCAGCAACTTGTCCTCGATTAATTTGAGTACGCTGAACAATGACGCGGGTTACATCGCTTCAGCGCCCGTCGATTCTGTGAACGGTGCAACTGGTGTAATCACGTTGAGCGCGGATGATTTGAGCGCGGATCACACAGCCACCAACTACACAGCAACAAACTCTAATATTGACGGACACTTGAGCGGAATTGATACCGCACTCGCTTCGGTCACGTCGAGTGCTCCAGATGTGACCACCGCTTCACCTGGGGCCGCTTATGACATCACCACGCATGCAGGAATTGAAGAGATCTATCTGCTGACACCTAGCGCCAGCGTGGTGGTAAATATCCCTGCTGCGAGTGCGTCGGGAACGGGCTTCAAATACAATATCAAGAATCTGTCGGGCTCCTACAGCCTTACCCTCACCCCAGCTTCAGGGACGATTGACGGCGAATCTACACATGTCATCGATGTGCAATTTGAGTCTATCACTATTGTTAGTGATGGCACGAATTACCATATTATTTAAGGGTTTAATCGATGACATATGTTTTAGGGCCTCGGGCGGTCCCCAAGAAAACGCGGATACATGAACTCACGCTGAGTAGCTCACAGACCGTGAACTCAGGCGATGTGATCAAGTTCGATACGGTGCGCTCAACGTCAAGCGGCGGTGTGTCGAATAACTCCAGCACTGGTGAAATTACGCTATCTAGTAGCTACCGTTACACGCTTATAGCGTCGCTCGACGTGAGTCGCGCTGCTACCACAAACTCGGTGCGCGTGGCGTGGTTTGACGGCGCTACAGAACTCGTTGCATCAACCGGCGGCTATGACGCGACATGGACTTATCACGGGGCCGCCGCCACGAGTAACCTGACTAATAACACAATGCAGGCGTGGTATATCCCAGAGGGAGCTCCTGCAAGTCCAGTAACATTGAAGGTCTTCGACGTGGGCAATAACAGCACTATCAACACGTCGATGAGCGTTCTAATTATTGAAACGGAGGTGTAACAATGACTTATAGGCCTGCATCCGCGCCGCTCACGAACCCTTTTTGGATCGCGAGCAGAAGCACATCACAACAACTACCATCAGTTCCAAACGACTTCAGCGCGAATACGTTCGTAAATTGCACCGAAGCGACAACATCAGGGCGAGCGCTCACGACCACCAAAGCGTTCTGTGTCGGGGAATTGCGGGTGCAGGGAGATCCCGACTATAATCTCTTTGATACAGGCATAGAAGGCGGGGGCACTCAGATTTCGCAGGGGTACCAAGTGCGCAGCAATGGAGCTGGCTCTGTGCTGACAGACGATGCGTGTTATGGCACAGCGGCGAAGAATTCCGAAATACGTATTCGGGCGCTAGATGGTTCGACAGCCGACACGTCAGCGGGAGAGCTTAGGATTTTAGGAGTTAGGACTAAATGACATACGTTGCAAGTATCCAGCAAATCACAGAGATTCAGTCTGCTGTCATTAACTGCCAAACTCCAAGCTCTGTCGCCGTCAATGGTGTTTTCTCGCTATCGGGTACCCCCACACCAAACTCATCAATCTCATCAAATAGCTTAGTCCTCAGCGCGGGGTATCATTTTTACTTAGAGGCTTCGGTCTTGGTGCAGAATTCTGGCACGAATGGTGCCCTAGAGTGGTCTTTTCACGATGGCTCTTCGTTCATCGGTCAGGAAGGGTTCATGAATTTTGCCACTTCGTTTGGCAGCGTGTCGCGGGTGAGCCGAAGGGTTGCGCGTGCGCTGATCACAGATACAGGGTCTGATCAGACGGTAGATTGTCGAATCAAATCGTTATCGGGTTCAAATTGGAATATGACAGTAACCGCAACAGGGATCTCAACATTTTCTTATGTAGGCTACCCTTCCCTGAGAATTTTGGAGCTGAAAGCGTGATGATCAAACCCTATCAAGCCGCCGATGTAGCGTTATTACTCATCACCCTCTATCTCTTCACACGTAGCACACAGAAGGCTCAACGCGAGCGTAAGCTACTCAATATGATGCTCTGGAGGTTGGGATGAAGAATCTCAGTAACATTTCTCCCGAGTACGTGTGGTGGGGGATCGGGTTTCTTTTCTTCTCGTTCTCAGTGACCGTGTACTTATGGGGTGTGAGCGTGGGAGTCGAGGAGGCTGAGCGCCAATGTCTCGAAGACCGCAGACCGCTTCTCGACGAGGTTGCGAAGCTCACAGAAGCTCGAGACTCGCTTAATATCGACCTCACGATGACGAAGGCTCAGTGTGCGGCGAACTGCGCGATAAACTGCGAGGCCGTCTGTGCGCGTGAGGTTTCGCGAGCGCTCGAAGACGCGACTGCGTGGGGGTGTCAATGAACCTCCTCGTCACTTCGCTCATGGTGATCCTTCAGACATCGACACCTGCCTCTATTCTCACACTCGACTTTGATCCCTCGGTCCGTCCGATCGTCGCAACCCGTTTGACGTTGGGAGCTCCCGCGCCGAGTGACGGGGCATTCGTGAACCGAGTAGAGTGGTTAAGGATTCGGTCAGCGATCCGCTCGCTGAGAGACACCTGTGATCTCGGCGTGACAGAGGCGCTCGGTGCGTGTGCCGATGGGATTGATAGAGATAGAGCTCTTCGAGATCAGAGCACCGAGACACTGAAGGAGGCGAACGCGCAGTATGTCGCTCGACTCTCAGAGACTCAGCTCGCTCTCGATGAGATGACCGATCGCGCCCAGGTGGCGGAGAATCGGGAGTCTCTGTGGATGTGGATCGGCATCACCTCGCTCTCCGCTTCCGTCGTTTTCACTTTTGCGATGATCGCGAGTCAGAAATGAATGAACTCACATTGACTCAGCTCGCAACGGTCGTCGGGCTCGGTTATACACTTTGGCAGATCTCGGGATCGCGAGCCCAGCAAGCTGCCGAACTCGCAGAGATGCGCACGAAGCTCGCTCAACTCGAGCAGAACGTCGCGAACTCCGAGAGAGCGTGGTCGCGAACAGAGGAAAAGCTCAATAACATCGCGACGTTGCTCGGTAGATTAGAGGAGCGCATCGAGTCCTTGAGCTCTCGACTCTAGGCCCAGGGGATCAGACGCCCCACATCATCATACTTCGGATCAGCGCCCTTGAGCCATCGAGTTGCGAGAGCAGGAGAAGCGCTTGAGGGAACATCGGGAGTCGCCTTGTTCATCGCGCTCTCCATGATCTCTTTGACTCGCATCGCCGCATCATGGGCTTGATCCTCGCGCACGTCTACGATGATCTCATCATGGATGAACGCGACGGGTCGAGCGCCGAAGAGCGGAGAGTCAGGATCGCTCCAACACTCGCGAGCGACCTCGAACAATGCTTGCTTTGCTCCGTCTGCCGCCATGCCTTGGAAGGGCATGTTGCAGGCTTCAGTGTACGCGGGACGGCCACGAAAGCGCCCAGAGCGAGGACACTCGACGCTCCCTCGCTCCACAGCTCGATCGGCGGCGCGGAACCAAGGCTTCATTTCATACGTCGAGATCCATGTCTCTCTGAGCTCCTCGGCTTCTTCCGTTGTCAGATCCACGCCATAGGAACGCGCATAATCGATGAACGCTCCTGCACCCATTCCTCCCGCGTATCCGAAGTTAGCGGGCTTCGCTCTTTGTCTCATCGACTTCGCCTGTTTGTCTCCGCGTGCAACACGCTCAAGCATCTCCTCATAAGTGATGTCGAGGAGCTGAGCGCCGAGATACGAGTGAGGATCAAACTTCGGATCTCGTGCATACATCTCTCCGAGAGGGGAGTGCTTTCCGACAATATCAAGGTAGCATTGGGCGAGAGTCCGCATCTCCGCCGCGTCATAATCGCAGAGTATGAAGACGCTCCCGTCTCTCGGCACGTAGCAATCACGCACCCCTCCCGATCGGGGGAGGTTCTGGAGATTCGGCCCCTTACATGAGGTGCGTCCCGTCTTCATGAGCACTTTGTATTCAGGGCGAATGATCCCCCCGTAACTCGGCGCGGATTCCAGAGCGCCGACGTATGTGCTGAGAAGCTTCTGCGCTTCTTTGTATCGTAGGTAAGTGAGCAAGTCAGGATCCTCGGTGAGCTTGAGCGCGTCTTTGCCTGTGCTCACTGCTCCGCTCGCGGTCTTCGGTACTTCTATCCCGCGCGAACATAAGAGCTCGTCAACGCGATCTTTGATGAAGGCTGTATTCGCTTTTCCTCGAGGGTTTAGGATTCCCGCTCTCCTCAGAGGAGCACGCAGCTTATCGATCTCAGCTTCCAGCGCTTCCCGAACTCCCGCAACGGCTCCCTCGTCAACGCGGATCCCCTCAGTACTGAGAAGCCCGAGCGCGAAGTCGGCTCGCACCTGAGCAGTCTCGTCTCGGAGCTCGTCGGACTCAATGCCTACGCACTGAGCGAAGTAAACGAGGCCCGTGAGGATAGCATCTTGCGTCGCGTACTCAATCGCCTCTGCTCCCCATGTCTCGAGAGGTTGGTCATCGAGGTCATCGTAAGATCGACGCACGTCGCCTTTTTTCGCGGCGCTGATGTCTACTCCATAGTACTTGTAAACGAGACCCGCGAGGCTCAGTTTCGCGGCAACCTTGACCGCATTACCGCTCTCATCCTCTCGGAAAATCATCCCGTCCCCGCTTCCCCCCGAAGCGATCTTATGGAGTTTTTCTCGGATCCCTGTGTCGTGGACGCGGTTGTCCTCGAGCGCTGTGAAGATGAGGGGGAGCAACGAAGGCCACGCTCTCGCGATCACGAGGAGATCAAAGCGGGCATTGTGCATGATGATTTCGTGTCTCGCGAATGCGGAGCGGAGGTATTCGTACGCATCGTTACCTCGCATCACTCCGCTCTCCCAAGTGTTCCCCTCACACTCCGCATAACTCAAACACACGAACGGCGGGACGTTCGCACCCTTAATCAAGTAGGTTTCGGTATCAATGGCGATCTGCATGATATGTGTCCTTTACTGGTCTTAGAAAAATGAAACCCTCGGCATCTTCGACACCGAGGGCTCATTACCAACACACACACACAGAGACCGAGAGGCTCGTGCTGTGTGTGTTGAATACAGTGTTTTCAAAACGCTGTCAACGGCTTTTCTCAGCGATTCTCAGAACGGGATATTCCGTTGAGATTCGTCGTCGTCGGAACCCTGCGCGTTGCCCGTAGGCCACCCGTTGTTCGGTAACTCTTCTTGAGCCTCTTCGGGAGTTACCTCGGGTTGCTCGCATCGCACGAACGAGTAATCGAGATATTCTTTGCCTTGTTTACTGGTCTTCTTTTTCACGATCACCTTCAGCCAAGCTCCGAAGAGTTGATCTTCATTGAATGCCTTTGCGACGATGTCGGGCGTAACTTTGCTTGTGTCAATCTCAGGAGGTAGCGTTGCGACGACCACTGTTTTCAGTTGGTTCAGGTTGCGTTGCGTTTTCCACTTCTCACAGCCTGAGAGTTGCCAGATGTGCTTTACGAGTTCGCGATTAGCCATTGTATTCGAGGACACGATGACACCCTCAAGGATAATGAGGTCGTTTCCTGTGTTGCTCGAGTTCACGCACACAGTACCTTGGATCTCGATGATGTGAGAGCCAGGCTCCAAGAACTCGCGGTCCACTCGGTCGAACTCAGCGTTCGCAATTTCAGCAGCATATTTATTGATGTCAAAGGTCATTTCGTTTCTCCGTGATCTTTGTTCGTTGTTCGTTGTTGTGGCTCAGGATGAGCCGACTCTTCAGGGATAGTAGACGCGGTCTAATATGTCAACCGCTTTTTACATTTAATTCCAATCAGCATAAATGAGGCGTTGTTCTTGCCCTGTCGTCTCATAAATATATTGTGCGTCGTTTCGGGCTTTACGTAGCGCCCGACCAAAGAGTTGATGTGAGTAATAATGGACGCGCACAGAGTCCGCTGTTTGTCCGTTTCGGTGTGTCCTCGCGACCATTTGCTCCCATCGTGCGGGATGGCTGAGGGGATGCGCGACGATCTGATTTTCCCAGGCCTGAAGGTTCTTCCCTGTACCGTGAGCCGCGATGCTCATGATACAAGGATGAGCAGTCTCCCGAGCATCGTTGAGTTTTTGAGCGTCTTCGGCCCCGCTACCATAGGAGGCGAACCCCGAAAGCTCTTTCAGCTTCTCCGCTACCGCTCGGAGCTGAACCCATATGATGGGCGGTTGCTTTTGAGCATGAGCCCAAGCGACCACATCACGGACCCAAGATTCATCGACCCACACAACTTCAGTATTGGGGGGCTCACGGTCTGCGACGGCATCCCATCGAGAGAGTGCTTCGACGATGCGCGGGGATGTGTAGCGTCCCGCTCGGAGATCTCGTTTGAGCAGCGCCTCAGAGTCGTATCGCCCCGAGTCGAGGACATGACGAACAGCAGCTCCCCAGCCCCGTCGAGCCTCGACCCACTCGTGATCAGGGGCTCGATTTCCCCACTCCCACACATACACGCAACCCATGAGCATCTGAGCCCATACTCTCGAATAAATGGCATCTTGTGGCGACCACAACGCAGATGAGCGCAACATCATATCAACGGTTTGCTCGTCAACGATCTCATGTGTTGCGGATACCACGTCTTGAGTCGCCAATAACCGAGAGATACTCGTCTTCAAGTTGTCGGAGAGTTTGAACTTCCGACGCTCAAAAACGAGAGACGCCGAAACTCTCTCATCACTCGAGATCACAACTCCCCGAGATCCTCTCAAACGATGATGAAACCGATCTTCGAGCGACGAACCCGGGGGGAGGCGTTCATCGACCCATGCTCTTTGGTCCTGTGGCGCATCACCCTCCTCGATCACTCGCGCCCATACTTCGATCAAAGCATTCGAGCGAGGCAACGGAGACCACATTTTTAGAGCCCAATTAAGGGTGTGTGCATATTCCCGCAGACTCCGAGAGACGAGCGTTCCCGAGAGTGCGCAGAAACGCGCTTTGCTTTTCAACAAATAAGCTTCGATGCGACGGACTCGGGCGCTCTTGAGGTTGCGGAGATAATGAGCCTCATCGCATATGATGAGGTCAGGTTGCATCTCATCAAGAACAGCTTGTTGCTTCGGGGAGCTGATCGACTCATAGCTCATGATCTCAACGGGTCGCAGACTCCAGGCTTCCGCGTATTCTCGTTGATCACTCAGGTTCTGCGCTCGCATACTCGCGGGGAGAATGAGCAGAGGTCTCTCAGCTCCAAGAATCAGCGGGAGAAGGAGAGAGGTGAGTGTCTTCCCGCTCCCGCATCCCGCGAGCGCTACGAGTCCATCTGCTCGCACAGCTTGAACGAGCATCGCCGCCTGAAGCGGTCTCAAGGTCATCCGAGGTGCTTCAGGATGCAGGGAGAACATGCGCGTCAGCTGATCAACATACTGCGCTCCATCGACTTCACTCTCGAGAGGGAGTTCTCTAAGCCGCTCTAGCTCGATCATACACGCCGAATCACCACGTCCGCGAGCTCAGTGAGCGGAGTAATGAGGTGTTCATACTCTTTCGATATGGGGTCAAGATACAATGCTCCACCGTCCCAACCTTCAGCGCTCACTGCTCCCGCGAGCATGGCCCAACCTTTGCCGTAGGGCGCGAGGCCCAAGTGAGGCACTTTGAGCTCCGCACATAGGCGCTTGATCAAAGCACTGAAATGCTCGGTCGCGACGACGGGCGGTTGCCGCGCTCCCTTGAGGGGGAGACACCCGACATACAAGATCCGTGTCCCTTGTCGTTGAGACGGTTGAGACGGTTGAGGCTCGGGAGCGCTGAAAGGCTGAGTAGGTTTAGGTGCAGGTGCAGGGGCATCGAGGCCGAGAGCCTTCATTCGTTCTTCTGGAGTCATATTATTAACTTCCTCTGTAGGTTCGTGGGGGGTGTGTCGGTCAGCGTGAAAGCATTCGCCAGCGTAAGGACAACCGCCGTACTTCTCACATGATTGATAATTCGGGTTGACGATGCCCGCGTTCGGAGCCTGTGATGCGTGCATCATCTCCTCAATGGTTCGGCGGATCCCGATCCATTGTTTCTCAACGTGATCCCGCGTCACAGTCGCCTCTACGCGGTGCGACCATCGAGCGCCCTTCGTGCCATAGTAAACATGTGTCACCGTGACACGCTCTTGATGAGAGTGATCGAGCCACGCTTTCGCATATAGCATCAACTGAACGTTGTTCGCGAGCTCTCTCTCGGTCTTCGTGTATCGTCGATTTGAGCTCGTCTTGTGATCAAGAATCATGCTCATCGCGGGGTACAAGGCATCGATGAAGCCGACCACCTTCACGGGAGAGTCCTTGATAGGTAGGTGGTCCTCGAGTGAGAGCTCGATGTGTACAGGCTGATCTCGGGGAAGGAGATGCACGCCACTTTGTGCTATGTGTCCCGCGAGTGAATCCGAGAAAGCGCGACCTTCCCTCAACCAGTTCTCGAGCTCCTCGTGCACCTGAGAGCCGAGCTCAGTGGCGGCGGTACTCGTACGCGGGAGCTTGACGATCTTATCGAAGTACCACTTGCGGGAGCAGTCCCTGAACGTGGTGATTTGTGACGCGGAGACGTGCTTCATTCGTCGTCCGCTTCAGTCAGATCTAAGCGTCTCATAAACGCTTGACCACAGTTGATCTCTGAGCCAAACAACGCGGAGAGAATCGCGGAGGAGTCGGCTTTTCTGTGTCCGTGTTGGGTGATCGTGCGTCCCTGTCCCTCACATGACGGAGTGACGAGGGGATGTGAGTCGGGCCAGTAGCCTTCCCAGTGTCCATGTTCTTTCAGGATAGTCTCGGCTTTCGTGGCTTGTGTTTTCGTGGGGCGTGTAATTTGGTTGCGTCGCGCGACGAGGCCCACCTTCTGAGAGGTCCAGCGTCTCCCATTAGGGGGAGGCACATTCTCTTTATTGAGGCGATCACTGATGAGCCCTTGCGTCGTGCGTACCGCGAACTCTGCCGCGATGATCTCAAGCGCTTTCGGGTGATCGAGGCTCTCTAGTGCGATGAGCGGAGGAGCATCAATCTCCTGAATCGCGCTCTCCATCCCCTCAACGAGCGCATCTGCGACCGCTTGAGAGATCCCAGCATCTGCGTGTCCGTCTGCTCCCGTGTAATCACAATCTGTTCGCGTACGTGAGCACGTATATCCTTTAAGAAACTCGCAACGCTTACGCAGTCCCTCATACTGAGGTCGCGCAGTGATCAGTCGATCAGGTACGTCATACGCGGATCCAATGTCGCAAGCGCTCCATGAGATCACGGGGAGCTCCTCAGCTCGCTCTCGAGGTGCTTGGGGTGGGGGCTCGGGGCTCGAAGCTTTGAAGGGATCTACGTTCGGAGTCTCAGGAGGCTTCGGGCTCGGGGTCTTGGGTGCTCCGTCGATCGGGGTTAAGAGGTGCTTTAGTCCACCTGTCATTCTCTTAGACACGAGCTTCAGGCCCTCACTCACTTGATCTCTCCGTGAGCCGATGAGTCGGGATAAGAAGCGCAACGTAAATCGAGGCAACGACTCTCCGATACTCGCAAGGTCTGAGTCTTCGTCATCATCCTCCATCGCGCGTTTAACATCGCGAAACAGATCCTTAGAAGTCCATGAGCGATCTTTACTCGTGCGCGTCTCCTGCCAGTTCCACAAGATCCCGAAGAGCTCAGTGCGATTATCTTCTTGAGCTGTGTCCACCTCTTCCCGAGATAGCGCGACTACGTCGATCATCTCTCCCTCAGTGATCGAGGTGATCCACATCAGCGGATCTCGAATCAGTGAGCTCCACTCTTCAAAGGATCCGAAGGGTCTCGCTTTGTGGCGAACGGCTTCTTGATCGGCGTGCTGTGCGACTTCGCGCCATGCACGCAGGAGAGTGATGATCGAGCACCATGTGCGGGTAACTCGTGACTTCGCCTCACCGATCAAATCAGGGAAGCGAAAACCTGTGCGCGTGCTGGGGTCTTCGAGCTCAGTGACGAGTCGGATCATCAGTGTTCGGCGGTCTGTGTCTCCGCCGAGTGTCGCGTTGTTTCCTGTGCCACCTAGAAAAACGCGGTTCGGAGAAACGCGGATATCTGTGTTCCCGAGCGGTCGATAACTATGCAGAGGTGAAGTGATGAACGCATCCAACACAGCCCCGCCGATTCGTGAGCTCACATTATCGAAGACGCAGAAGTCTGCGTCGCTATGAACGAGAGAGTCGAGGTGCTTTTTGAGTTCCTCTTCACGATGCGGGAGTGAGCTGAGGGGAGGCGTATGACCATGAACGGAGGCGCTCGCGGCGCTGAGCATCTTCGTTTTTCCTGCTCCCTTGTTGTTCGCCGAGATGAAGACCAGAGGAGCGACGTCAACGCTTCGGCGGAGAGCGACGGTCATCGCAACGGCAGCGGCGAGAACGCGGTGTTTTTTGTGCCTCCAAGGGAAATCATAATAAAGATCAATGAGATCCGTGTAAGCGTTGATTGCATCGTTCAACGTGAGTCGTCGCGTGGATGCGTCTCTGAGCTTCGCGAGATCGAGGTTCGGAGAAGGGAGATAATACGCTTCTGTGATCGGGCAATAACCCTCACTGAATCTCGTAGGCTGATGCGTTTGGGGATCGAGGGGAGGGAGTGTGGTGGCGGTCTCGCAACGTGGGAGCTCTTCAGCAATTGCGAGCATGTGAATCTTGATCATACGCTCAGGGATCGAGGTGCGCTTTGTTTCCCCTTCTCTTCCTGCTTGGGACCAACGAGCTACACGATTAACGAGACCGCAGAGATCCGCGACGCTCCAAGCTCGCCACCGAGCTCCCCCATGAGGAGAGCGTTCAATCGTTGCGATCTCATCGTGCCGACGAAAGATCTTATCGGGATACTGAGCCTCAAGGATCTCGACAACCTGCTCTACGAAGAGTTGGTGATCATAGGGATCATAGAAATAATCGAGTTCTTCGCGCCCTACGATCTCCCGCCACTCTGTTGCGTATTGGCTCTGTAGGTAAGCTCTCCAGCCTCCGCGCTCTTGAGCGATTGATGTGCATGTCGCATGAAGACATCGGAGAACATAGCCTCCTCCCTCCACAGCATGTAGGAGAGTCGAGGTCTCATTGTCGCTCGAATGATGATGCGCGAGAGGACATGTTGCGTAGTAGCTCGGTTGATCATTGATGGGTTTGTATTGTTCACCGAGGAGATTGATGCGCTCGAAGAAACGAACGAGCTTAGCGCCTTGTACCGCGTCTCGTCGCTCGCTTCCTTTGGTCGATGATGCTACGATTTGAGTGAGGTCTTCGGGCGTTAACGTGTAAGGGATGATCTCATCGGGGATCCAAAGCTCACCGTTTTGAGGCTCGGTGCTCTGGATCTTTCCCTTTGCGTCGTATTTTGCTCGCAATACCCAAGGTAAGCGGAAGAGTCTCCCCGCGTCCTTACACGCAGGATCCCATTCATCGGGGAGACTTTTTCGGAGGCGCTCATAGAACGCCGACCAATCAGCACCCCGCAACGAGGGATCAAGATGAAAAGGTCTCGCGAGTCGAGTGACTGCACGCAGTCCTCCGCGCGTCGCGTAGAACACGCAACCTCGCAAGATGGGATGCTCTGTGTATTTGTGAATGCACTCCCTGAACTTCTCGGGAGTCATCTGCTCTTTGCCGCCGTGTGACGCTTTGGGGAGATCGTAATCGAACATAAGATAATCGATCCGAGCTCCCAGTTTCAGAGCGTCGAGAGTCACACGGGGTGATCGCTCATCTTCACGGATCAGTGTATCGACGGAGAGATAATTCGTGTGTCCGTCATATGGATGATTCAATGTGAGCGCTACAGCCATCGGAAGCCTTCGCCAATGATCGACGTTACTTCCCTTACTTTTCGCGCTCTTCGCGAAGGGATGATGAAGTACTGTGATCGGCTCATCGAATACAGGGGAGAGCAGGTCACAAGCCTCTTGAGCCTGCGACTTCGCGAAGAATCGACCTGAGCTGACACTTTGAGGAGTATCTGAGAGCCCTAGTGCGCTCACGCGATCAGCCGCGCTGATCCTACGGCGCTCTTGAGGTGGCGTTGCTTGAGACGGCGTTGCGGGGGTTTCGCTTTGCTGAGAAACAGCGAGCCCTAGTGCTTTCGCACGATCCGCGCTTGTGCGTCTTTTTGTTGGAGTCATATATATATGGTCCTCTCTGGTGAGGTGTGTGGTGATTCAGAATTACCGCGATCCTCCTCCCACGTCAACCCCTCAAATTTCAGATCTGAGAGATCGCAGAGTAACCAATCGAAGCACCAAACGAAAGACCTATGATCTCGACGCGCACTCCACCCGCGATGAGATAACGGAAAATATCACCGAGAATCCCGCTTGCCGCGTCGCCTCGGAGATAGAGAGGATAAGGGCCTTCGGTTTGATTTCCATAATCCAAAGTTGCGGGATCCAGATCTAAGAGGTTCAATAATTGCCCGCCGTAAGGTTGACCTGCAGGCCTCGCAGCTCCTGCGGGTTGAAGATACGTCGGGGGGACGCTCATAAGATCGAGGTCGATATAAATCTTGATCACTCCGTCGAACTCGACGAAATGAAAAGGGAGCCAAGCAACCTCGACCCCGTTCTCTGCGGTATCCCAAGCGCTCCAATAAGCGCACGCATTCACGTTGAGTTGCGCGGTGTTCGTTGCTACATCGACGCTATCTACCCATTGATATCGATCTTCTCCGATGCGGATCCATCGGTGAGCATAGGCGGTTGAGTCGATGGAGGCATCGACTATCTCACCCGTCGCAGAGATATCCACAGTTCGCGAAGTCTGATCCGTCCAGGGCTTCAAGATAGCTGAGAGCGCATTAAAGAGAGAGCTCATTGTTCCTCGAGGCTGAAAGATCACCGTCTCGAGAAAAGCACGCCACGCGGAGTAAGGATATGACGAGGGACGAATGAGCCCGTAATATGCGGAGAGCTCGTCGAGAGCATCGTCACTCGCTCGCGTGATCAAAGTATCACGTCGCGCGGACTCAGTTTGAGTGAGGATCATAAGACACTGCGCTCCCTACGTTGTGAGTTTGGGGGATGTCGAGCCCCGTGAACTGGGTACTCGTGCGCCCCGTATACGCATATCTTTCGCCGTCGATCCACAGACTCCCCTGATCTGCGAACCCTAACGTAGACTCGACGGTGAGTGAGCTGTCTCCGATGCTGGAGGCTACGGTGAGGCGCGTCACTGCCCCGCGTCCGCCGAACGCATCTAAGGACTGCCCGAAGGCGTGAAGCAAGGTGCGCAGAGTCGAAGACTGCGTGTCTGTCGCGAGCCCCGAAAGGAGAGGCTCACTCTCTAAAGTACGCGGCCCTGTGGCGTATGCACTGGGGAACGTGTTCGCGAGAGCATACGCAGATCGAGAACGAGATGACCGATACACGTTGATCGATCCTACATCTTCCTCAGTGCCGTCGTACCTTACTCGTACTGTATGCGTCCCCGTCGCGAGGCGCGGAGAATAGGCCCTCAGCTCTCGAGCGCGAAGATCCGTTGAGCACGACACTCCCTGACCGAATAAGCCTGAGTGACATGGTGACTCCGATCCCCCAGCGACAAGAACGACGGAGAAACCGCTCGGGCGCTGTCGCAGAGATGCACCTCGGCGGGGGAAGTCACCTTTGATCATAATCTCATATCCTCCATCATCTCCGATCTCTCGGGTAACGAGATCGAGGTAACTGGGGAATGAGCTCCCGTGATCCGAGCCCCAGCCATAATCGGAGCCTGCGGAGTCCCATGAGCTCGGAGGCGCATCCCCCCATCCCCAATCAGGACGACTCAGAGGAGAGGACGCGCTCTGATTATCAGGTGCGCCGTATCCGCGACTCATGTCACGCTCCTCGTAGACTCAACGGTCACATTCAAGCCTTGTCCCCCGCTCCCCGAAGCGGGGGAACTGTCGAGCCACAAAGCCAGCAGCGCTCCCGAGTCAACGGAGAGAGGTGTCGCGAAGCTTTCGTGGTGATATACTGCTGAGCCCGCCGCGCTCGGGGAGACTGTAAACGTCGCGATCACGTTAGCGTTGAGGTTGTTCGCCTCATATTGGATGTTTGACACGGCGCTGACTTTGAAGACGTAATCAGTGTTAGTGGCGCCGCAGTTTTGGAGCGCGATCGAGATACCATGTACTTTGATCGCGTGACGCTTGGGAACGAACACACACAAGGCGATCTGATCGCCCGCGTCGCTGGTAGCGATGATCTCATTGTGTCGCGTCCCGTCGGCCTCGATGGAGGCGGAAACGTGAGCTGAGTGGATGATGTGTTCTTGTGTTATGACTCTTGGAGTGCCTGTCGCGTCACTCGCCTCCTCGAGCTGAACTACGCCCGCCGCGCCCGTTGTCGCATCGCTCACATGTGAGCCTGAATGAGTGTGCAGTACGCTCCCCGAGATCTCCGCAAGGGATCCGCTTCGGAGCTTGTCGAGCTCCGCACCTGTCGCGTTCGACACGTCGCTGAGGTCATTTACGTTGATAGGTGTCTCGATTGCATCGGCCCAATCTTCAAGCGCGGGGTGCCAACTTCTCGACCCCTTTGCGACCTTCTGGATACCTCTTAGCTCCGAGAGCACTCGGATCTCCACAAACGAGGCTGAGGGAGCTAAGAGGATATCCGTCTCACTCGTCGCGCTCGTCGCCGTGTTGGTGGCGACGAGATGAAGGCGGATATTGTGCCAAGCACTGATGTTCGACACTGTAATATTCTGCGTATTCGTCGCGCTGAGAACGGGTCCGCTCGTTGGATCAAGGAGAGTCCAAGCAAATGAAAACGACGCCCCCGCGTCCTCTGTGTCCACTGCGTCTCCGTAGATAGAGACGGTAGCGGGAGTTGTTGCGGTGGCTAGGTCTACCTCTGCATCTGAGAGAGGGTTGTTGATGGGATCCGCGTTTGCGG
>Ga0208149_1000245_pt1 | contig 21104 bp, 31 predicted proteins | sample DEB08_DNA_15_FD_184533 | JGI IMG/M metagenome (GOLD analysis project Ga0208149, IMG submission 184533) | Aqueous microbial communities from the Delaware River and Bay under freshwater to marine salinity gradient to study organic matter... | ecosystem: Environmental > Aquatic > Marine > Coastal ... | reverse complement strand
ATTGCTATACTCGTAGAACGGGTGATCAAACTGTGCCCGTTTGGGTATCTCCTTGTTGGCGTCATCGGCGTCGAAATCAACCGCGGCCATGTACTCCTCGAAACCATCGTTGTCTGTCCAGTACTCATATTGGTCCTTGGTTATGGTGCCCATGGCAACCTCACCGCCATATCGGCTGAAATTCAATCTGAAGTACCTAATAGGATTCTTGATCGTCCGGATCAGTTTCTTCTTTTCTTTTATGGTTGCCATCAGTCCCTGTGTGAATTTAGGAAATGACCCAAATGATCTGGTTCTCTGTCTTTGCCTTCTGTGTGACCTAGATAATTGTATCCTTCGTTCACGACTTTCGGATCACCACCACCTGTGTCTAGAACCCAGCCCATAGGACCTAGGATCACAGCCACTCCTGATTGTGTCTGACCCTGTGCCGTTTCGTAGAACACACGATCTCCTTTCTGGATCTCATCAAATAATTCATCCTCCCACATTATTCATCCTCCTCATCGTACTCTTCCTCGTTGATAAAAAATTCATTGGAGTGAGCCATGTCCGCCACGTCATCCTCTGACATATACTTCAGGCATGACATGATGACCGTGTCCCGGTCTAGGACGCCTTCTTCAACCATCTCCAATATCTTGTCAGTCGCTTGTCTGATCATTATGCCTCCTCGCCTATGTTCATTGCTTTGCCTTTCACATACTCGTGAACATCTTCTTTCTCGGCTTCCTGTTCTGCTTCATACTCCGCCATGGACTCCGTGATGTTGAACATCTCGTCCAGTTCTGCACCTATGCCGTCGTTCCACCAGTCGTCCGTGGACTTCAGTTCGCTTGGAGCATAACAGTCGTCATCTCCATTGTCCCAACACCCCATGAAATCACATCCACCTTCGTAGTAGTACGCCTTCAAGGACACATCCAAATTCTTCTCTGACATATTAATCAAGAATGATTGGTAAGCATTGATCGGTGGTGACCAGGCTGAGCTGAACCCAAATGAGATTATAGATTCGTCTAATGAATCATTTAGGTGCTGTCTGTCCACACCGTAGAACTCACACACCTCCCACTTGGTGCCCCAATTCTCACATCTCCAGTCGTACCAGTTATCAAAGCCTTCCACCATCGGCTGTGGCTTCTTCGCCGATGAACTAGGTGATGTCGTGTCTTTCAGTTGGGCAGGCATCGGCTTCATGAAATTAAGAAGTCCATCACCATCTTTCTCTTCATTTACAATCTTCTCTATCTTGTCTATCACAGAGTTTGGCCCTGTGATAGTGACTTGATTATCGCACCAATTAGGCATCAACTGCCTCCTTGATCAATGTTAAGTGAGAACCAGGTACATTCCATCTCTGACCTGCATCTGTTCTTACCAACACATATTTGATCTTGACTTTCTCAACGGTACCAGTCTCTGTTCTACCGTGTCTGCCTTGGAACGACACCCTGTCTCTGAATTTCAAACTGTGGGCATCTTGGAAGTGTAATTGATTTCTTCTCAACTTCACTGCCTCTATCACTTTGTTCAATTCATCGTTGTTCAACACACCGACGTCTTGGATCAACTTGTTCAACTTCATATACATTTTTTCAACTCCTTTATTTGTTAATATAATTCAGTATAACATGGATGGTAATACCGTCAACCTAGGCTAGAACCTTCTATTTTATGCGACTTTTTACTCTATTGTGAATAGATTATTACCAAAATTTACTGGTTTAAATCTGGTAAATGATTCAATCCTGAGAGCGTCTGCTTGTTGAAAGTTTTTTTCACAGATTTCTAGGTATCTTTCTTCACCAAGGCTCATACGACGCCTGCTTACCGTCACATTATCAAAAGATAAATCCAGACCAAACAGAGTTTGGATTGAATCCTCATATGATAAACCATGTTCCATCCTTTTGATCAGCACCTCTGATAATATCTGGCATGATCCCATCATGTTATCTAACACAGGAACGGTCGGATCTGAGAATATCTCAGGATCCATTAGGTTTAATTTTTGCTCTATGTAATCTGTCGGGGTGAAGAACTCCTGTTTGAGTGTTCTTGATTCTTTCGTTCTTGAGAGTGTTATGTCGAATTCTTCACCTCGCATCCAGCTCTTGACTTGATCTAGATCAACGGTCATCTTCAATGATCCTTATCTCTTCGTCTGTATAGTTCCCCATCTCGTAGATGTCTGCATCTGTGTAGATCTTTTTTGGATTGTTGTCTATGAAGTTTGGAACATAGTTCAACTGAGGTGCGTCTAAGGTAGTAGACATCCTGGTGTTCTTGAAGTGCCATTGTATCGGTTTCGTGAACAAATAACTGTTCCAACGATCACAGTAGTTTTGGCAGTCTTGCTCATTGTCAAATGACATTCCTCCGGCTATCAAATCTAGAGTAGATCTGTCAGCATCTATCTTCAAAGGCTTCAAAGGATTGATAGGGTCCTTATCGTAGCCATTTTTTTGATAACTTGTTTTTGGCACCCATTTACCTACATATTTTTTTTTTACAAGATGACTCGACTTGCTTTTGTCGAAGAATAGTCTAGTTTGTTCTGTCTGTTTATGTTTTATCAACAGATCTTTCTTCTCTTGATCGAAGAACGGCCATATCCTATCGTCGAATTCAGTTTGTGTTATCATGAAACTCTCTGTGCCTTCGTTGTTTTGGATTTTGATATCACCCTTGTAATCTCTCTCACAGATCACTGTGCAGGTCTCGGTCATGACCCCAGTGTCCTTGAATAGGTCTAAGGGGTTAATTATAATAGTTTTAATTCCTAGTTTTTTGAGACTCTTCCTAGTTTCCTTTGCCAATGGTGTGTCTGTTTGAGACATCCATTTATAGGGTATGATATATAGGAGTCCAGCCGGATCCAACAGAGTAAGTGTCTCCAATGATACATGATAGATCGTTGTCCTGCTTTGACCAATAGTGTAGGCAGGATTACCTATGATGGCCAGTTTATTCCAATTTGGTTTTATTGTACTAACAAATTTTTTCATTTCATTTCTAAATTCAGTTTGAGTATTGACATCAATGCCCGACGAAAAATAATTTGAAGCATTGAGATTCTTATCATTGACAGCATAATTTAAAAATAAATTATTTGTCGCATACCCTCCAACAGAATTATAGCATGACTCGGCAATTTTTGCAAGTTGCCCGCCACCTATATCCAGATCAATAATTGTCAATTCTTTTGGTAATGTTGAAATCCATGATCTGATATTGTTTTCTATAGAATCAAATCTAGCATCAATTCTGTTTATCTCCGTTGACGGTTCTCTACTCATCTCTTAATAATTTTAAGTCTATGTTGTCTGAATTTATTACACCAAGTTCATATAATTTTTTTATACTAGCAATCTTCAACGGCATTATATGTTTCTCGGCCGCCTTCACTAGGTCCTCCTGTGAAGATAATGCTTTGAAAGTCTCATCCAAGGTATTAACTCCACAGCCCTTGACTAATTTAGGCATATGATTGATAGTTTCTGCGAGTACCTGCTTAACGATCTCTATTTCGTTTATCTCTTTCTCCGATGCTGACTTGTCTTTTTTGTCCCCATTGTTATCATCGTCGTCTTTGTTTTCTTTGCCCGAATACACTTTATCCATCTTCTTCTCTTTTTTTCCTGCGACGCCGAGGCATTCCTGCTTGATGTCGTCTGGTATCAGATCAAAGTTGTCTCTGATTATGGCGTCTCCGATCACCCTGCCCACTGTGTTTGACTCAAAAACTTTCTTGAGATAGTCTGCCACTGTCCATTGGTATGGCTCGTCTTGGCCCATCTCAAAGATGTTGAAAGTCCTGAGGACCTTCTTCATTGCTTCTGGCATTGAGGTATTGTCCTGCTTGGCGATGTCGAGTGCTGTGGATAAAAGTATGGAGTCGACGACACTAGATCTATTTGGGTCAAAACTCCAGTCTATGATGAAACTCTGTTTGTGGAAAGGTGCCCTAGTCAAAGCCCTCGCCAGTTTCTGTGCCACTGACCATTCTGCTCCACCGTCCAAGAACAGGTGAAGTACCTGTATTGGATAGATAGAGAACGACCTGCTGGGCATATTGACACCCAAGAGCATCACATTCTCCTTGTTCACAGAGCATTCTTTGATCACTTTCCATACCATCTGTTCTGCATTCTCCCCCTTGAAGGTTTTGCCATCCACTTGAGAGTCACCGTCTATGGTGACGAACCTTGTGTTGGGTAATGCTTGACGACCTATTTCCGCGATGGCGTGTAAGGCCTTGTTGGTACAGCCGTTGCCGAGGAACATCATCTCTACCCTGATGCCATTATACAATACTTCAATGGGTCTATTCTTCATGCTCCCTAGGATATGCTGGACCTGAGACTTGTAATTAAGATTGTATAGGTTGTGTCTGCCCTGTTGACTAGCCTCAAACCACATAGTTAGGAAACCACTGGCCTTGTGGGGATCTTTTATTACCCTACCACAGTCTGTGAAATACTGCCACTGGTCTTCTGGTAATATTTGTTTGACCTTGTCCACTAGTGGTCCAAGATCCGCCCTCAAGAAGTTCACGTCTGGGTACACGATCTTGGGAGTAAATTTTATTTCCTTCAGTATGTCTTCCTTCAATATCATTAATTTTCCTCTCTCTGTTTCACTATCAACTGGAAATACGAGACCCTGACGTACTTGTCATACCTCCATGGTTTGATTGCCCTCACCATATTGGTCCCGCTTTCAATCAACACCTTGTCATCACCCACTGCCTTCTGCAAGTCGGGATTGACCTTGAGTGTGTGGGTTCCTATGTCCGCCTCCTCGACCACCCACAGTTTCTCTCCTCGGAGATCTTGTAGGAATCTGTACCTATCTTCTCTTGATTCACTTTTAACAAGTGGACAGAACCAAACTCTCTTAGAACCTGACTCAACTGATTGCTCGTATTTCTCCCTCCAGTTATCCTTCCTCATATCTATGAAGACCCAGTCTATGAATTTACTGTATCGAGGCACCTGAGATATGTATGAACCCCACACGGTGTAGACATAACTGGCCACTATGACATCTGTGGTATTCGTGAAGTGGGCCACCAACATGGACCACAAAGTCTTGCCGAATCTCGGACACAGATCACAGGCTATCACACGGGCACCACCCAAAAGGCTGTTCACCACTGTGTGGAGAGTGTCTGTGATCACACCGTTGTTGATCTCCAACTCCTGTGGCTTGTGGGCCACTTTTAATTCCTGCCACAGGTCTGATATCATGTCTTCAGGTTCCATCTTGTGGAATTCCGACGTGCCCACTCTCTTGATCAGGCACCGGTCACGGAGAACATTGTCAACACCACCTCGCTGGTGACATTTCTCAGGACAATGCTTCATGGCCCAGTCTGTGACATCCACTAACCAGTGTATCTTTAACGATCCTTTCTGATCTAGTTCATCCACTGGATAGGCCACAGACCAGGCACTATAATTTTGTCCTGCTCCACCTTTTATTCTTCCTAATAATGAATCATACGGAACCTCGCCACTATTGACCCAATGCTCTCCCCATTTTGGATCTCCTCCATCGATGTTCTGCCATATATAACCCCACATCCTGCCATGGTCGGAGGCAGTGAATACGGTATCGTCGAAGTTCATTAGCCAACCATCCTGTAGGTCTTGCCCTTGTATTTCTCGGCCACTTGTTTAACTTCTTCTATCAACTCCTTGTCGCCGAACACCGCGATTCCTGTTTGTTCCTCGCTGTCTGTCTTGCCACCGGCAACCACTGTCATCCTAGATTTGATGTCCACTGTGTTCTGGTCCGTTTTGTATGGCGGGTTCCCAACGACAGTCACATTCTTCCAGGTAGAATAGTATCTCGTACCGTCACCTTTGATGATGGTGTCCACGAATGTCTGGAAGTCCTCCAGCATCAACATTAGGAAGTCGGCACATTCTTCTGGCGTGTCGAACTGATATGACAGGCCTTTGGGTACATTGTCACCTGTCCGAGAATCTTTCACAGTACCACTCTTGGTTCCGGCGAATATCTTCAACGGTGTTGGAAGTCCCAATCTGAGTGTTGGGCCTTTGTCCACTGGACCTGACTCGTGGCACGAGAAGAATCCTGTTTGTCCTGAACCGATGATTCTACCATCTTTGTCCCGTGGCATTGATCTCAATTTATCGTAGTATGATCTGAATGCAGATCTTATTGTTTTCGTTTTTAACATCGTTGTCCTCCTTCGGTTTGATGTTTTTTTTAGACAGCCTTCTGCCTAAAGTTTCAATATTTTAACACGGATCCCTATACGGTCAACCTACCTTAGAAAGTCGCATAGAATGGGAGGTTTTTGACCATGACACAGGATCTAGTGTTGATCTTGCTGGGTGGCACAAGCGGTAGTCGGCTTTATATTATATAATATCACCAGGTTGACGGTATCTGTATCCGTGCTAAAATGAATTATGATTACAAGGTTGCAGGTGCTGAAGATCTCATATCAGTCCTCGTCAGAGGCATTGAAGAAGGCACTTGCGGTAATCATCAACAACCAAAGGGAGGAAATATAATGTCTAAACAAGGCGACAAGATGAGATACAATATTAAGGACTATCTATCAAATAAGGAAGTTGATAAATTGATGGACCTTTTCAACAAGATCAAGTTGGACCTATCCGATGATAGTTTCCCAACAAGAACAAACAGATTAGAGGCTGTGGAGAATATGAAAAAGGTTTTGGAGATCCACAACTATGAGATATCTGAATATGTTCCAGAAGAACCAACAAAGTTCGCAGACGCACGGGATCACCATGAGATCATGCAGAAGGGCATAGTGAGATAATGATAGAGGGATTGCAGATAAAGAGCATAGACCAGATATACGAGGACATGACTGACGCCTATAGCAAGGGCGACTACCTGGACGGATACACCCAGGATGGCGACGACGCCCTGATGGGACCGAAGAAGTTCGGAGAGAGATTCCATAACATCTGTCTGGGTTTTGGGTACAGGGAGTCAGAGATCATACCCGCAAAGATGGAGATCGAGGAGTGGTGCCGGGAGCATCTCGAACACCTAGAGAGCAAGTTCAGATGATAACATCAACCATATTTGGCATAATCCTATCTGTGTTCGCACCAAGCGACACGGCAGTGGATCCGGCTAGCCTGATCTTCAAAGGCATGATGACGGCGAACAAGATACAGGAGAAGAAACAGCAACAGGAATTGTCGGCCAGCCTACACGAGGAGAGCCAACAGATCCTAAAAGATTTTATAAGGGAGGCAGGAGAATAACAATGACAACTGAAACACATAAGCACCATTTCCAGGTGGCCGACATAGGTCAGTGGGATTTGGACCAAGACAGAAGCATAGTACCCAGCATCCATTCTGCCCTAAAGCGACAGGGCATAGAAGCAGTGGTGGACGGAGACGAGATGGATCAAGCCGGATTCACCGTCTGGACATACTCACCAAGAGTGGTGGTGGAAGAGGCCTTGAAGGCCGACGGTATCGAACTAGACGGATAGACAGATCTTGATATTTCTGTAAAACTGAAGAAGATTATTTTTCTATAGGCGGAAAACACTAGGCAAGATTTCAACTTCCTCGCCTAGTGTCCTTTTGATTACTTAGACTTTTGGTAAATCCTACCTATCACAATAAACGCCAAAGGTATCAGAGCACCGGAGTAGGCTTCTTGTATTCCAGTCAGTGATATCATTTTTGTTTTTGACATAGTTAGGAAAATTATGTCTGTTATTATACCAGCCAAAATAAATTTGCCATCAAGTTTCGTCACTTTTTTCATCATGGCAGTATAAAGAGTTGGCATTATGATTGTCAATCTCAATAAACCAAATGTGGTCAACAAGATCCAAAGATCAATTTTCAAAGATGCAAGTATGAAACTGCCGACCATTACAGCCGCAATCACTATCTTGCCTGTTCTAACTGAATCTTTTGTTTTGATCAGATCGTTTGCCACGATACTACCAGCAGAATTCAAGGCACTATCTATGGTACTCGCACTCGCACAGAGCAAGGCAACGACGAACAGAACCAACAAGAAGACTCCTCCTGCTTGTTCAAGAACCATCGTACCGGCTAGGTGTGGTTTACTGGGTACCAAGTCCGTGGAAAAAATAGATCCTGCCATGAGTCCCAATCCACCTATCACGATGATCATCAATGTTCCACCAATCAAGAATGTTTTGAAAACTTTGGTCTTATCGTTTAGGGCATATATCCGTTGGTATAGGCCATTGTCTGCCATTGCTGAGCCAGATAAAAGTGCCAACAACAGTATCCCAGGAATCCAAAGTACACTTGGATCAAAGAGTCCGGCTGGTTTAGCGTCTGTCCAATTGGACATCACTGTTCCGAGTCCACCAACATTGGCCACCACAATCGATGTTCCCACCACGGCAACCAACAGTAATAAAACCATCTGCACCATGTCTGTTCTGATACTTGCTTTCAGTCCTCCCAATATGGTATAGGTCAGTACAACCACAGAAATCACTGTCAGGACTGAGATGTAGTTCAGGTCCGGTGCCAGATAGTTGGCCACGATGCCAACGCCTGTGAGGTTCGCGGTTATGGCGTACACGGCACTGATCAGATACATTATCGTAAAAAACCAGGTCAGGACCTTGTTGTCATATTTGTTCTTGATCACATCTGTGAAGTTAAAACCTTTCTTGAGTGTGTCGTCTTTCAAAAGATTATAGCCCACAAATCCTACACTTGCAACTGCGATCAGATTTGGTATCATCAGCCAGGTGACACCTGCCCAACCCTTGGCGTAGGCAAAGACACTGGCGAAGATACACCCAAAGGCATACAAGAAAGTGGCACTGATTGAAAATGCAGTTGGCCACATTCCGCTCTTCCTGTCCGCCACGAAGAACCCGTCTCTGGTTGGGGCGGCTTTGCTGGTCCAGACCACTATCGCGTTCAACACGACGAAAAGGGCTAGACTCGTTAATAGTACATTCATAAAATATTACTCCTTGTTTTTATAGTTTTTGTTCAGTCCTGTTTCGAATCTAGTGACGACGGGTAGGTGTGAACCACAACCACAGGCAGATTCTGTCCAGTGGTATTCCAATCGGTCACCGTTGTAGTAGTTGAACAGGGGCATGACTGATAGGCCCGTGAAAAACGACTTATGATCTTTATTTTTTATCATAGTTAAATCAATATTAACATGCCTCTGGCCATGATTGCAACTCCAAAAGATATTACCACATTCCACCTGACCATATAAATCAATGATCTCACAGCGAAAGGCATTCCTTATCAAATCCTGTTGCTCTGCCGTGAAGGCGTAGCCGGTGCTGACACAACCCCTTAATGGCATCTGGGTGCCGTGCTCTATCACATACCTGGCCATCTTTTCCAGGTTCCTGGGAACACCACATATGAAGGTCACTTGGTCGTCCAGGCATTGTCTAACCTTTTCAGCCATGGTGGTCACCTGGCTCTCAATCAAATGGCCAGGCAGTATCAATGCGAAGGCCGTCTTGATGGTCATGTGTCCAGAATACATCCTGCCAGGATCATAGGCGAACAACGCATCCTTACTGGTGATGCCCCTTACATCAAACGCCCGGGCGGGACCAATACCAGCACTCAGCACCTGCTCAAAATTGTAGGGGAATTTCAAACTCTGTTGGCCGGAACTGCCGCTACTGACACGGGGCCAAGTGGCCGTCCTGTCTCCCCAAACACCCCACGGTGGTGAATTGATCTGTTCATGCCTAAGGTCTTCCGGTGTGAACACACGATCCTCGTTCCAGAACTCTCGCTCTCGCTCCGTCATGGATGCTCTCACGCGATCCAGGTTCCGCTGTTGGTTCTCTTCTATGGCTGTACGACTGAGGGCATGGATCCTGACCTGTTCCAGCAACTGTTTCCTGACTGATTCAAACATAGAAATTACTTATTGTAGGCTTATCCGCACCGTTGAAATATTGATGAAGTGGTTCTTAGTAAAAATTTAACGGCAGAGCCGGAGAATAAAACTAGGGGACTAGTTCTTATTTCACAATTTTGGATTTGATGGGTGCCTTGGCGCCTACCCTCTTGGCCACTGACTTGCCCTTGTTCTTGGCCTGTTTGATCTGGACACCCTGCAACCTCTTGGATCCTGCTCCTGATCGTTTGGTCATGGCCAGTTTCTTGCCTGCTATGCCGGCCTTGGCCTGACGCTTCTTCCTGATCTTGGCGGACTTCTGTGGGTCTGTCTTCATGAAACAGGTGCTTGGCTTTGCCACGATACGACCCTTCCTTGGTCCTGATGAGCATCTGAATCCTTGCTTGGGTGCCTTGCCTTTGGTACGCCTCAGGATTTGGCTCACGCCTTCCGCGATGGCCGAATGATCCGGGTGTTCCTCGATTGTGCCTTGCCAGTTCTCTGACACTATATCTTGTGGCACTACATCTTGTGTCTGGTCGCCTTTGATGGCACTAGATATTGTGGCACTAGATCCTGTGTCTTGTGATTTGGTTGGCACTAGGGTGATTTCTGCGATCTTCATACGAGTATTTATAGGCCTTACACCTAACTATACTAAACCTTACTAATGCTTATACTGATGCTTATACTGATGCTTAAACTAATAGACTGATAACATTTTGTTACGGGTGCTACATTCTGCACAAGATCAACTTGACCAGGACGGATGTGTTAAATACACATGCGATGAAGATATTCGAGATATACAACACAGACGAGAACATAGGACCAGCACCGGCCAGTGCCTGTAGCAGGCCAGCAAAGGACCTACCTGCGTCGTGGATATCATCATGCAAGTCACAGGGCAAGAGGAAACGTACCGGCAACCGCAGTGAGAAGATCGGTGGCAAGACCATGAAGGTCAGTGGTAAACGGATCAAGGGCCGTAAGTACGGTGGTCCAACACCAGACTACTCGAAATAATCTCCAAATCCAAAGATCCAATAGCGAGCCAATAGCGAGCCATAACTAGACATATGTACCAACGAGGACACTTTGACTCATTTACCACCATCGATTACCATGACCTTCCTTATATTGTGAGAGTGGATGACGCGGCAGGTAATAATAGAGATCTCTACGGAAAGATGTACAACGCATCAATGGACGAGGGAAAGACATCGTTGGACTTCACACACCTGTTGCCATGGAAACACATAGGCTGGAACTTTTACAAATTCGAACCGGGCAAATGGTTGAGGCCACACTGTGATCATTTCAAATTCTACAAGGACTATCACAAGTTGGGATCCAATGACAACATCATGAGATGCAACATCTTCCTAGAGGATTGGCAACCTGGACATGTGTTTGGCATCGAGGACAAAGTGATCATGGGTTGGAGCAAAAACGATTACTTCATTTGGGATAACACGGTCGAACACTGGGCCGGCAATTTTGGATCAACGGACCGCTTCACACTACAACTCACAGGATTGGCGACCACATGATAATATATGGCGAGAAGATAGGATTCATAGGACTGGGCAAACTGGGAATGCCCTGTGCAGAGGCGATATGTAAAAAAGGTTTCCATGTGGCAGGATATGACGTGGCACACAAATCTAGTGACCTTGTGGAGATACGGGAATCAATCGAAGACCTGGTCAGGGACAGGGACATTGTATTCGTGGCCACCCCCACGCCACACGAAGAAGGATACGATGGAAGAGAACCAACAAGCCAAAAAGAGGTCAAGGACTTCAATTACGATGCCGTGAAAAAAGTATTACAAAAATGCAACAGGCACATGGGAGTGACGCAGAGCCTCGTGTTGATATCAACAGTGTTACCAGGAACCATCCGGAGGGAACTGGCACCATTGGTCACAAATGTCAAACTGCTGTACAATCCTTATCTGATAGCCATGGGCACGGTTGCTGACGACATGATCAATCCTGAGATGATAATGATAGGCACAAAGAAAGGTGTGTATGAGACTGCCCACAAGGCACAACAACTGGAGGCATTCTATAATGCCGTTTGTGATAACTACCCCCGGATAGAGTTTGGCACATGGGAGGAGATTGAATCCATGAAGATATTCTACAACACCTTCATCAGCAACAAGATAGCATTGGTGAACATGATACAGGATGTCGCACACAAACTGGGCAACATGGATGTGGACAGAGTCACACAGGCATTGGCAAAATGCACCAAACGGATAGTGAGTCCGGCCTACATGAAAGCCGGCATGGGAGATGGAGGGGCATGCCATCCCAGGGACAACATCGCTCTGCGTTGGCTGGCAAAGGAACTGGACCTCGGATACGACCTTTTCGAATCCATCATGACAGCAAGGGAGCGACAGGCCGAGACCATGGCCCTGGCGATACTCGAACACGGCAAGAATGTTTGGTTTTCTTCTGACTCCTACAAACCCGGAACATCATTGGTCGATGGATCATATTCACTTTTGGTTCAACACTATGTACTGAAATATGGGGGACAACTGGTCAATGGCATAGACACCCCTGTGCAGGTAATAGTGAGAGTGCATGAAACAGATCAAGTTTCAGCAGACGATAACACAATAATTTTTGATCCATGGAGATCATATCCCAAAGCGGATAATGTTGTGCATTATGGTAAAAGCAAACATGGACTCTAGGCACGCGGAAATAGATCGGTGCATGGACCAGATCAAAGGCCTAGGAAATTTCAAGACCTTCTTCCCTAGACAGAGCAGGCAACAATTGGATCAAGCAATAGAATGGTTCGAGGCAGAAGGCGTCGTGCGTCTTGAAGACGTGCTTACAAAAAGTGAATGGGACAGATTCATCGAGCAGACCACACGATCAGGCATAGTGATAGTTGAAAACTATCCCAGCAACTGGGCCATGCCCACAAGGATATCTTGTGTGAGAAACAACACATACCTGATGGAGGCATCCGCACAGGCATCAGCATATAGCAAAGAACACTTCCAATACAAAAGGAAGGTAGAAAATTTCAATAAACGGGCATTTTGCATGATTGGTGATGAATATGACAGGGCCTGTTTCATCCAGAGCCTCTATGCCTTTGGCTTTGACGAGGAGTGCGAGATCTATCATCCTGCATATCCCAAAACACATATAGAAAACAATTTTTTTGGCATCAACACAGATCTTTCTCCATTGCAAGTCAAGAGGTTGGAACCCCATCACAGATTTGATTTTGAAAAGAATTTACCAGTCGTGGAAAAGGCCATGGTAGACAAGGACATAGAGTTCGTACTGCCAAACAGATGCCTAGAAGACCCTGCTTCAATTAGTGAAAAGGATCTTTACAATGTGGTCTTTGGCATACCCGCCCTTCATATACTCGATGATGGACTCAAGATATTGATGAAAGATTATGATTTCAGGGTGATCACACCGCAGGGGACAGACATCTTGCGGTCTAGCATGGAATGGTTGGCCCTGTATTGTAGATTGACTGACACTCAGAGGCAGAGATTCCAGGATGACCTCGCAGAAGACATGATACACAATCAACGGTCACTTGAAAATCTACCAAATTTATTATTTGAAAATTTCAAAGAAGATTTTAAAAGATTGTAGATATCCTAATATCTTTCGATATCGCAAGTGACACAATGAAAACCTCCACCAAGTGTCCTGGACTGTCTCATTGGCAGGCCAATAACATTGAAATTGTGCGACCGTAATTGTTCTATCAACTCCAGTTGAATCTTATCAACTATCACAGTTTCTGGGTCAATGGACAGTACGTTCATACCTATCCATTTAGATGAGTAGGGGAAGCCAACGAAGTCTCTGGGTCTTACATCGTCCACCCATATCTTCTCGTAGTCTTTCATGAAGCCTGGCAAGTCATCCTCATGCACCCTAGATGCATTGACCAAGATTGTGTTTTTGTTTAAGGAAAGCAAGGTAGAATCTATGTGAGTGATGTCGTGTTTAACCACTCTCCATGGTATGACCTCGAACTTGGTGCCAACCTGCTCCTGGAGCCACACAGCACCTGCTTCGTTGGCAGAGTGTGATAATGAATACAAAAGTTTATCATCCATCTTTAACACATTGGCGGCATCAAAGCATGGATCGTCGCTGTTTATCACTGCTGGTGCTTTGATTATTTTACAATCTGCGTCCTCCAAGAAAGGAAAAAGTTGCAGTTCGTTTTTCCTGCTGGTAAAAGGAGTTGGACACTGTATAACAAGATCTCCAACAGTCAATATGATATCCCTCGCAGAGTAGGACCAGTGTGGTGCACTCGTGGTTGGCCTATAAACTTGTATGCCTCTGTCTTGCATCTCGTCAGATAATTTGTTCAGATCTTCTGTTGCTTCTTTAATGATTTGTTCCGGTACTTGTCCTCTGATCAATGTGCCGGGATAAGTTGACCTAGACATGGCTCTGTTGAATTCTTGATCGTCCATGGGCCAGGACATGTTTTCTGCTCTGCCCACAATGACAGAGTGTAATTTTCCATATTCGTTTGTGGTCGATACTTTCATGTGTTCTATCCAAAAAACTTGGCGTCCTGGTGTCCCTTGCTTTTGAATGCCTCTAAAATTCCGTTTGCCCTTTCGTGGTCCGGGTGTTTGTCAGATAGAATGTCAACACTGGCAAATGTTTCCGGAGACATCACAGCCCAATCCGTGATCCTACAATAATGCACCTCGTCAGCACCATTCCGTTTTCCGAACTCATAGAAATCTTCAAGTTGGTGGATGTTGTCTCTCTGTACAACCATCTTCATTATGAAGTTGATGTTGTCTTTGGTCTTCTTTTCCTTGAACCATTGCAGATTCTCCAGTAAACGTTCGTACCTGCCTCCACGCCTTAGTTTCTCATATACGTCTTTGGTTGATGCGTCCGCTGTGAGGTTCACTGTGCTGACCCTGTCTTTCCACTGCCCTAACCTATGCCATCGGTCCTTCAGCAACAGTCCGTTGGTCTGTATATGTAGTTTGCACCTTGGGAAGTTTTCGAGATTGGCCTGCTCCAAAACCCGTAACAGCACCTCACTGGCAAAGAGCTCTCCACTGGTGCTCAGTACGATCTCCTCCAGTTTATGATTTGGTGAACTGAAAAGATTCTTCACGAATCTATCTACCAGTCGATCCCTCTTGGATTCCTGATCCCTGCCACCATGTTGGTAATACTTGATCACCTTTGTCCTACAACTGGGACAACTGAGGTTGCAGGTCCTGTCACCAGCGAAGAATATTCGCCTGATGCTGTATGAAGATGTCTTGTCTTTTTTTTGCCAATCTATTATGTCGGCTTCTTTTTCTCCCAGTTGTGATCTGGTCAGGAGTTCGTTGTTTTGTATCACCTTGCAGGTTTTCTCGTTGCAGAACGTGTAGGTGTGGTCAAGGATTGAAGATCTGATCTGGTTAGAAAGAGCATTGTTCAATATCACGTCAATGGGTTCGTCATTGATGTTGCCGACCGGAGTGGGTAGCCAAGCATCACAGCCACATATATACACCTTGCCCCATTCATTTATCATGGCCGTTTCGAATGGTGCCAAGCAGTAAAGTCCTTTGAGTGTCTTGCTTTTATCAGGAAATTTGATAACCATGCACGTATTTAATGTGGTTTATTATGGTAAATAAAATATATCAACAATGCTAAATATGTAATATAAATTATGCCAAACTCAGACAACACATACGGAACATATAATAAACAGACCAAGATAATTGCTCAGAACGATGACGGTTCAACTGCATTGACAACTTTTGCGGATGTGGACGCGGCCAAGGCACACTTTTTCACAGCAGAGGCTCTCACTGTGATGGATGAATGTTGCACAGTTCTAGAGTGGGCATTAGTAGGTAACACAGGATTAAAGACAACCTTCGCTTTTGGAACTAAAGGTACGGGTACAGCAGAAGCGGATGACTGGGCGGCACAGTACAACACTAGAAAAACTGCTTTGATAGATGCTGATGGTTGGGTAAAGAGCCAAACTCCTCAATTTACCTTCACTGACAGTTCAGACCATCTAGTTTAATCTTTACAAAAGATCCACTTAAATATTTTAGAATATGATCGATCGATCTACATATTGTTCTTTATCTACGTCCGCATGGGATGACCGTAGTAAAAAGATGTGCTGTTTCGCACAACTTCCCCAATTCAAGGGTCATGAACAAATGCATCAAGACAACAGGGTAAAGACACTAGTCAATGACCTTGCGACTGGTGTACGCAATTCTATATGTGATGTGTGTTGGAAGGCGGAAGCGTCTGGCTCAGTTAGTATGAGACAGCAGTCACTGGCCAACGAAGGATCGCAAAAGACACAGGCATATATCGATAACGAAGCATCAGAGAAAAGATTAAAATATCTTATTGTAGATACAGGAACGCAATGTAATTTTGCCTGCAGAACCTGTGGCCCACAGAACAGCACAGGACATGTAAAGGAATGGGAAGAGAGACACGGCGAAAAATGGAACAGTTTTACAATTGATTATGACAAATTATTAGAACAGGATCTGTCTCATGTGAAAAATGTAGAATTGTTAGGCGGCGAACCTTTCATCAATCTTGAGCATCTAAGAGTAGTAGATTTGATAAGGCAGAACAATCCATATTGGTTGACCTATACAACAAATGGTTCAGTGAAGTTACGAGAAGAAATATTAGATAGGTTCAATCAATTCATTGCCGTAAACATATGCTTGTCAATAGATGCCATAGGTAAACCCTTTGAATATGTCAGAACACTGGGCAAGTGGGATAAGGTACACAGCAACATTGATCATTTGATTGCTCAGAAGCAAAAGTATAAAAACTTGAGTATCAATTGCCACATAACTTTGAGTGCTCTAAATGTTTTATACCTGAGCGAACTAGTTGACTGGTGTGAATCCAAAAGCATACCATTTGATTTCACGTACTGTTCATATCCAGAAGAATATAGTTTTGACATATTCACAGATGTACAAAAACAAAACATTCAAGCAAGTCTGGAAAAAGATACAAGGCTGAGTGTGGCCACTGGATATCTCAAAGAGTCGAATTATAAAAAAGAATCACGAGACAAGTTTGATAAGTCTGTTGCATTTACAAAAAAATTTAGGAATCTAGACGCCAAAGATTACATACCAAAACTATTTGATATCATAGTGTGATCTAAACTGCGGAATATAATCATCTATGTTCAATTTTCTACGTCTACAGATGTGTTCAATGTAATGGATTGTTTTGTTTTGATCAAATTCGTTTTTAGGATCTAAGGTATTTTCCAAATATGCGAATCTAGTTCCTTTGATTTGTTTTGTAAATGAATCTTTCAATGACCGAGGCGCATTCATTATACACAGTTCTTCGGGTGTGTGTACGTGTTGAACATATGGTCCGATGTATTTCTTTTTTGATTGAAAGAAGCCCTCAAGATCATCGAGCCACGCAATCAACTTTTCCACATTAAACATAGAAAGAATCTGTATTGCTGTGTCCACCCTTACAGTCATATTATCATGTCGTGTTAGTAGTTTTATGTTTTCCGTGACTTTATCAAAATTGCTTGGAAATCTAATGAAATCATTTGCTGTACCAAACGCATCGACACTGACCGATATGTTCACAGACTTAAAGTATGGCAAATAGGAATAAAATTTTTGTTTGAGATTTGTCAGGTTTGTGACAACGTTCAAAGTGATGTCTTTCATGAGGTTGTTTGTCTTTAGATAATCAAAATATGTTTCATATTGTGGAATGATACTTGGTTCACCTCCTTGCAGAGTAAGGTGCTTCAGATCATGACTCAATTCACAGATCTCTTGTAATTGCTTATCAGATACAGTCGTCACGCCATTTGTTTTAGAATAGTCTCCTGTTTCTTTGGCCCACATAGAACTTCTTGTCGGGTCACACATCACACATTTCAAATTACACAAGTTAGATAGATCTAAATCTAAGTGCTGTGGGAGCCTTGTTTCATTTAATTCTTTGAATTGTTCGTTGTAGATCTGTCTGAAACTGGTAATTTGCTTTCGCTCCATCTGATAGCAAGGTTCACAGTCTGTAATTTTTTTATTATCTTTTAATTGTTGCCTTGCATCTAACAGGGATCGCTCCCAGACTTCTTTTGGATTTTTATTGTGTCTTACATATGAAGCACAACATAAGGCATGACCCCTTTGTGTGTGAGAGAACTGTGCACCTATTATTCCTTGTTTGCAATACATACCAGTATTTAACAGTCACAAAAAAAGGGCGATAGTTGCCTACCGCCCCTTAGAATTAATTTAATTACGCAGAGTAATTAATTACTTTTCTTCCTGATTTCTTTAATAAAGAAATGATGTTTGACTTCATAGTCAAAGCAGAGTTCTTAGGTGCAACACCTAATACTTCTACTGTAAAGTCCAAACCTTTTGATAACAACTTGTTAGTCGCTGTTTTTCTTGCAGTTGATTTCACTGCTAGGTTTTTGAACTTGATTTTACCACCGTGTACTTCACCATTCACTTTGTATGAAGATGCCGGTTCCGCAAATACACCAATCTGCTTCGCTCTTGATTTGAAGTTTCTTGTGTATACAACGTATTGTGTTGAGTTTGCCATGGTTTTTTCTTCCTTTTTAATAGAAGGAAAAAGTGTATTGAACATACCTGTTAGCATATTGTTTCCTTTTCCTTGGTTTTTGTTATATGGTTACGTAACTCTGGAGTTTCAATCTCTGTTATCCTACGTTCCATGTTTACAATTATATACTAGAAAGTGTATTTGGTCAACCGGCTAGGAAAGCCAGTGTTATTGGGACTAATTGTCCTTGTAGTCCGGCACCGCGAACAGGTCTATGCCCTCGTCCAACAGTTTGTTGGTCTCTTCCTTGGTGGGTCTGCCATAGAACTTCTGGTCACGTTTGCCCTTGGCGGCCTTCCTGGCCTCCCTGGCGAAGTTCTTACCAACATCTTGGTAATCCTTCTTGATCTTCTTGTTGAGTTTCCGCAGTATCTGTTCCGCACTCTCGCCCATCACGAAGTAATCATCTGGTATCTGTTTCTTCTTGGAGGTCTTAACAGCGGGTGCCATGATGGCCTTGTCCACTGCTGTGCTGTCGCACATGGGACAGTTGATCAATCCCTTGTTCTTCTGTCTCTTGTATTCCTTGCTGTCTGGGAACCAACCCTCGAACTCGTGTTCACATCTGCATCTCAGTTGGTACTTGATCATAATATTATTTACTATTATACACTTGACAGATCAAACTGTCTACTATAATATAATGACATGGCAATAAATGTTTCAGGATACACAAAAGGCAAACCCAAGAAGACTTCCCAGGGCAAGAACAAGAGCAGGATCAAACTCAGCTCTATGAACAAGCACAAGAAGAGATCTTACAAGTCTTACGCGGGTCAGGGCAAGTAATGAAAAACACGGACCAGATCAAGGCCCTAGTAGTGGCAATCGATGAGAAAGACAATGTAATAAGGAAGTTGTCAGCCGAACTAGGTAGTCTTGAAGTACAGATTGCCGACTATTCTCAGATAGTTCAAGAGCTTTCGGACAAGTTGAAAATGTACGAAAACAAATACGGTACGGTATTCAAACCTTCAAGGAAATAAAATGAAATACGGGTTTTACGCAGACGATGAACTGCCAACCAGTGTCGCCTTAGATCGCCCACCGTTGAAAGACTACAAAGTAAACTCGCACGGATACAGATGTCCAGAGTGGACACCAATGCCAGATGGCAAGAAGAATGTGGTGGTGCTTGGTTGCAGTCACACTTTCGGCCAAGGCAACGCCGACGACGAACACTGGGTACATTTCTTGTCACAACACAACACAGACAGACTGCGTTATTGGAATCTCGGACAACCAGGCGCCAGTGCTGACAAGGTTGTTAGGATACTGTATGGTTGTGAGAAAGTATTATATCCAAGTATCGTGGTAGTGTGCTGGCCTTTCTGGAGTCGCAGAGAGAAGTTACACAGTTGGCCGCAGAGCCAAATGAGTTATGATCCAGAATTAAAAAACGAAAATGAACTCACAGACAAGAACAACTTCCTTAAGAACGTTTTCTTTGTGGAGAAATTTGCCGAAAAGAATCAATGTAAAACTTTTCATTGTTTTGCCCAGGACTCTTACCACGAACACGTCAAAGGATTAAATGTGCTTGAAGAATACACAATAAAGAATTGCTGGCCCTACTGGGACAAGTTCGAACAGCGTGTGCCCTACAATTACCCCAGCCTGTCCGCTGACGGTGAGCACTACGGTGTTGAACACCACAAAAGGTTTGCTGATCTGTTTATTGAAAGATTTGCAAATAAATTAAGATAATCTAAAAATACCTCAGACCAAACATAACAGCATCCTTCCGTCTTCGGAACTTGATGTGTTCGTAGTCAACAATATAAACATTCAATCGACCTCCATGCTGTTCCATGATGCGTTCGGTGTCTAATGGACGTATGGTTATCCTGTCCTCGTCGGGCAACTTCGCTTCGTAACCCCAGAACATAGGCCACCAGTGCAGAGGATTGAGGGAGTCATAGTGTTCCTTCATTATCAGCAGGAATATGACAGGTGTAATCGTGAATGGTTCCAGCCACCATGGGATAGCGTTGATAGTGAGATAATCTATTAGATGTATAATTCCCGTCCACACGCCTAGTATGGCCAGCAGTATGCCCATTATGGGCCAGAACTCGTCCTCGAAGTCCATGTCGTGATCGTGGTGTGAGTACATCCGGGTCTTTTGTTGTTGACTCAAATTCATATAAAGTATATAGTATAGGCTATAAGTAAAAACACATAACTTGTTGTAACGCTCCCAAGGAAGTTCACAACATCAACCCTAAAAAATCGATAGTATATGGAACTTGCTATATTAATGGCGGGTATTGTTTACGGCTTAATCATTGGCCTAATACCAGCCGCGGGAGCAACAACAGGTCTTATCACACTATTTGGAGTCATGCCCTACTTTGTAGGAGACCCTTACCTGGGCGTGATATTCTGTGTGGCAGTTGTCGCTTCATCCACAACCGGTGATTCATTTGCAGGTGTGCTTTTAGGCATACCAGGAGCCAACTCAGCGGCGGCCACCATGGTAGATGGATTCCCCATGGCCAAGAACGGTGAGGCCACCAGGGCTCTTTC
>Ga0208149_1000242_pt1 | contig 21131 bp, 24 predicted proteins | sample DEB08_DNA_15_FD_184533 | JGI IMG/M metagenome (GOLD analysis project Ga0208149, IMG submission 184533) | Aqueous microbial communities from the Delaware River and Bay under freshwater to marine salinity gradient to study organic matter... | ecosystem: Environmental > Aquatic > Marine > Coastal ... | reverse complement strand
TCGCTCTGTTCCCCAGGTTCCCTTTTTCATATTTGCAGAATAATGCTCAACATTTGCAGAATACTGCTGAATAAACGCTTTGGTTATTTGCGTATCAGCAAACAGTTCGGGCTGTGTTGATTCCAAGATTTCGGCTATGTGGTAAGATTGCAAGGCATCATCCCACTGGCCAACAAGGTGCTGGCACCTGGCCCGCGCTTCCTCTAGCGTGTCGTGCAAGTCCCAGTCTTCTAAATAGTTTGGCCGCCCTGCGTTGTCGTAGGTTCTCAGCGTGTAAATCACTACATACATTTTAGTCATCTCCCTCTATGCTATAACCGGGCCTGATTTCTTTGAAATGGCCGTCCTGCTCGTTCGCTTCATAACCTGCGCGGTATTCGTCCAGCTCCTCGGCTGTCCAATCGCCCCGGCAAATTGTAAAAGGCCGCTGGTAATAGCTATCCGCCCGGCCTTGTTCGTATGGCGTCTTCATTTTGTCCCTTTCTTCGCGTTTTAAGCCCCTTACAGGGCAGGAAAGAGCCGGTAAGGTAGGTTACCTACTCCGGCCCCTGTTTCGTTGCTGTGTGGGCCTTATTTAGCAATCAATGCCCACCAGGTGAATCTTGCGCTGTCCTCTACTCCAAAAATCCAGAGTAAATCCATCCAGCCAAGTATGCTACCAGCTATGAACACATAGCCAGCAAGCTCTAATGCGCCCCTAATCATGCTGTCCCCCCCTTTTGCAGAATGCTGCTGATTCGCTTTTCTGTTTCAGCTAACAGCCCGGTTGCAATTTGTGAGGCTCGCTCTGCTAAATCCAGAAGGTTGTCAATCCTGCGTTGTTCCTCTGCTTGCATTATTGCTTGCAGGTTTTTTTGTGCGTATTCCAGACAATAGGCCGCATATTCCGCGTCTAGTTTTTTCTTTGCGGCATCTGTAAGGGCGTTTTCAAAAGACCAGCTGCCAGCGGCGCGGGCTTTCAAGCCCGTCCAAGGAGCCATGTTAGCCCCATTGAAATAGACTGTTATTTCTAAATCGTTGTAGTGTTTGCCGTTTATTGTGAAAACCTGCTCCCGCGCTGAAAACACAACTTGAAAGGGCCCGCCTTGAATTGTTGCAGCGTCCAAGTATTCCTTGGCCCGCCCCCCTGTGTGTTCCGTGCCATATTGCAGGTCCTTTAGTGTAGGCTCTGCTTGTTTGTAGGGCCAGAAAGCGATTTGAAAAGCATTGTCATTGATTGTTACTGTTTCCATTGTTCCGATTCCTCTCTTGTTGCGGGCAGTCATTGCCCCTTGGTGAGACATTGGGGCAGGTATTGCCCCGTTGTCAAGTGGTTTTATTTGCTGGCAATGGCCAGCGCGTTTTGCAGGGTTTGCTTGTTCAAAAATGCCCCGTGCTTCACATTATAGCGGCCTACGCCCCAGTCCAATTTCACGATTTTTTCCCGGCGGTAAAGCTCAAGGATTGCGTCCGCCTGTTCGGTGCTGAATCCATCATCTGCCAGCATTGCCCGCCAGTCCGTGATTGCGTTGCTGGCCCTGATTGCCATGTCTTGAAATGATTTTTGCATGTTCTCGCCCCCTATGCTTTTTTTGATTGCAGGTATGTAATAGAGGCCAAGCCCTCGCCTTCTGCATAAATCCATTTTGCAGCGTTATGTGAGGCTGCCCGGATATATGTTCCGTTGCTGGTTCCTCTGTAATAAACCCAGAAAAGCGGCTCTGTTCTGTATTTGTATGTGTATGTCATGGTTCCGTTCCTCTCTTAAGCTGCCCCGTGCTGTTTGCGGTATTCTTCAGCGCATTTTTTGAGGGCTGGGCTCAAAACTTCATAGCATCCAGCCGCCAGTGCCGCTTCCTCGGCTTCAACCGCGTAAAAGTTTAATATGTCAAAGTTTGGGTTTTCCTTGTGCAGCTCCAGCTTCCAGTCGGCGTGCCACATAAGCAAAAAGCCCAGCTGTTCTGTTTTGTTTGTATTTGTCATTGTCTCTGTCTCCCGTGTGATGGGCAATTTCTGCCCCCGTGTTTCTGTATATGGGGCAAGCCTTGCACATAGTCAAGGGAAAAATGGGGAAAAAGTGAATAAAAATGCAAAGGCATTGAAAACAAAGGAAAGTTTTTTTTATGCCAGGTGCTGTGCCTGGTGTTATAGCGTTATGGTGTTGTGATGTTATGGGTGGATTGTCACTACAACCAACGCACAAAGTAGACAACCACGCGCGACAATGTATATAAGTAATAACAGGGCCAGCGTTGCATAAATGCCAGTCAGTGTTGCGTAACAGCAACAGCGCGGCAACATTGCAACAGGTAGGGGGGGCTTGTTTGCAACCGGCACCCCCAACAGGCGGTGGCCCGTTCTATATGTGTAAATAGACTGTTAGCGACACACAATGAAAATAACCAAAGACCGAACCAACCAAATCATAGAGATGCTCCAAGACGGGCATAGCCTTGTTCACTGTTGCAAGTCCGTTGGCATTTCCCGTGCTGGCTTATACAAGCGCATGAACACTGATGTGGAGTTAGAGTCCGCAATCCGTGGCGCGCAAGCGCGGGCAGCGGAGAAGGCACTGGAGGAGCTTGACGAGCTTTACGGTGATGCTCTGCATGGCCGTAAGAAGTATGACCCGAACATACTGCGTGACTATGCGCATCATGTGCGCTGGCGTGTTCAGAAGATTATACCGGAGCGTTTTGGCGACCAGAAGAACCGGGCTGGCGTTGAGGTCAGTGACGGGACTGTTCGTATTCTGTGGGAAACAGATTGATGACGATTGCTGACTTTGACCCGCAGAACTTTGGTAGGCACTATGAGGAGCCACCTTTTATGCTGCACTTCCAGTTTAAGGATGGCGGTAAGGTATGCCGGTATATTCTGGTTGAGGAGATTGACGCACGGGACATAAAGGCTCGTAGCAAGCAGAAGGCTGATGAGGTTGGGAGGACGCAGAAAGAAATCTGGCAGAGTTACCGCCAGCTAGAATAGGAGACCGGTATGTTTGAATGGATTATTGTATTTTGTATAGCTGCTGACCTTAATGGCAATCCTGTTAATAGATGCTTTGGGATGGAAAGCGGAGTCCAGTTTCAGACGAAGGTTGAGTGCCGTGTTGCTGCGCAGAGCAGGGTAGATTGGGTAATGAAGCAGTTAGTTATGCAGAACCCTGACAAAAGCCCTGTAGTAACAGGCGTGTGCGGAGAATCTAAAAGGGGTATTTAGTGGTAGATGTAAAAATCCCATATAAGCCGCGTCCTTTGCAGAAGGACATGCACAAGCAGTTAAAGCGGTGGAATGTGCTTGTGATGCACAGACGCTTTGGAAAGACTGTCTGGGCCGTTAATCAGCTAATAAAGACCTGCCTGACTTGTCCGTTACCTAGGCCACGCACGGCCTTTGTTGCTCCTACCTTTACGCAAGCAAAGCGAATAGCTTGGGATTATGTAAAGCATTATGCCAGTCCGATTCCTGGCGTTCAGTTTAATGAAACAGAACTGCGGTGTGACTTTCCCAACGGGGGGAGGTTAATGCTGTTGTCTGCTGAAAACCCGGATGCCCTTCGTGGTATTTACCTGGATGAGTGTATTTTTGATGAGTTTGGCATGCAGAACCCAAGGGTATGGGGGGAAGTTGTCCGACCTGCGCTTTCTGACAGACAGGGCAGTGCTTGTTTTCTTGGCACGCCCGCCGGGCACAACCATTTTTATGAATTGCTAGAGACTGCTAAATCACAGATTGAAGAAGGGTCTGAAGACTGGTTTTACAAGATTTGTAAGGCCAGTGAGACAGAGATTGTCAGGGAAGACGAACTGAAAGCTGCTAGGGCGCAGATGACCCCGGAGCAGTATGACCAAGAGTATGAGTGTTCCTTTACTGCCGCTATTATTGGGGCGTATTACGGCAAGCTACTAGCGGATGCTGATGACCAGGGCAGGATTAGCCGCGTTCCCTACGACCCTACCCTTCCGGTGCATACGGCTTGGGATTTAGGTATTAACGACTCCACAGCCATCTGGTTTGCGCAAACCTTTCCCGGCGGCGCAGTAAATGTTATTGATTATTATGAGAGCAGCGGCGTGGGGCTAAATCACTACGCTGATGTTCTGAATAAGAAGGACTACACTTACGGCGACCATTTGGCTCCGCACGACATTGAGGTGCGGGAACTGGGTTCTGGTAAAAGCAGGTTGGAAACTGCCTACTCGCTTGGAATCAAGTTTCGTGTTATACCTAGGATGAAGGTAGCTGACGGAATAAACGCGGCAAGGATGCTGGTGCCAAAATGTTACTTTGACCGCGACAAGTGCGACACCGGCTTAGACATGTTGAGGCAATACAGGCAGGAATGGGATGAGAGAAAAAAGGTTTTCAGAGACCACCCGCGTCATGATTTCACGAGCCATGCTGCGGATGCGTTTAGGTATTTGGCTATTGGGCTGGAGAATAGGCAAAGAATGGTTCGCCCTCCGCAACAAATGGCCGTTAATGAATACAATCCATTTCAGATTTAGGAGAGAAAAGTGACTACAAGTGTTTCAGAAGCAGGGAGCATGACCCCAACTGAAAGGGAATTGTATGCGCCGGAAACCTCAAGGTCTATTGCGGACATCCAAGGCAGAGGTGAGCGTATGGAGCAGCAGTTAAGAGATGCTCCTCTTATTGCTCCTGGTTCTTTGCCACTGCGCGCTTTGGAGACTGGTATTGGCGGGCCGACAAGGGAAAGAATGATTCAGGCTTTAGAGAAAGGCGGGACTCCCGTGCGCGATGAGCGCGGCATGACTGTTGGCGTTGTTCGGAGGGGGACTGGAATTTTTGGAGGTGATGATTATGTTGGTCGTCCAGATTACAATCCGATTGCTGCCAGAGTCAACAGAGCCACCGGCACTGGCGACCAGTTTCCTATGTTTGAAGAAAGAGGCGGCATAATCCAAGCCCGTGGTCTAACACCTACAGAACGCGCTATGATGCCTAGCGAAGACAGACCTAGCGGAACAGTTATGGGGACTACGGCTCCACCTCCACCGCCACCAGCTGCGCCAGGCGACACAGCCCCAGCCCCACCGGACATGGGTCGTGCAGCCGCTTTAGCAGAAGAATCTGCAAGAATACAACGCGCCCGCCGCCGAGGCAGGGGGGCAACGATTGTTGGCGGCTCTGTGCTGGGTGACACCGCTAATGGTGGCCAAACTCCAACATTGATGGGTTAATTATGGAACAGCATGCTAAGACACTTGTAAAGCGTTTTGAGGAACTAAAAGCAAAGCGCGACAACTGGAACACGCACTACCAAGAACTTGCGGATTATATGTTGCCCCGCAAGGCTGACATCGTAAAGAAGCGGTCTCGTGGCGAGAAACGCATGGAAATGATTTATGATGGCACAGCTTTACAGGCTGTTGACCTGCTTGCTTCCAGCTTACATGGCATGCTGACCTCTGGGGCTTCACCTTGGTTCCATCTGGACATTAAAGACAGCGACATTAGCCGCGATGATGATGTGCGTGAATGGCTGCAAGACACCAGTATGCGTATGATGCAAGCGTTTAATCAGTCAAACTTTGAGACTGAAATACACGAGATGTATGTTGACCTGGTTGTGTTTGGCACTGGCTGCATGTTCTGCGAAATGTCAGAGGGGGACTTGCGTTTTAGCACCCGGCACATCTCCGAATATTATGTAACTGAAGACCGCTTTGGCGTGGTAAATGCCGTTTACCGGCTGTATGAGTCCACAGCTTCCCAAGCTATTAGCCGCTTTGGCAAAGAAAATGTTACTGACTACATTCTCAAAACATTTGAGAAGAACCCGGACGACATGGTTGAGATTTTGCACATCGTGCTGCCAAACGAAGACCGGGACGCTACCAAAATTGACAATAAGAACATGCCATACTCATCCGTCTATATTTGCAAAAAGACGGGCATGATTGTGCTTGAAGGTGGCTTCAATGAAATGCCGTATGTGGTTCCGCGTTTCTTGAAGGCGACTGGTGAGATTATGGGGCGGTCGCCGGCCATGACCGCCCTACCAGATGTTAAGATGATTAACCTGATGTCCAAGACCATTATTGAAGCGGCACAAAAGATGATTAATCCGCCGCTGCTGGTTCCTGACGATGGTTTCTTGTTGCCAATCCGCACCCAGCCTGGTGGCCTTAATTTCTACCGGTCTGGTTCACGCGACACCATTACCCCGCTAAATACCGGCGCAAACATTAACATTGGGCTGGAAATGGAAAACCAACGCAGACAAGCTATTCGTTCCGCTTTCTTTGTTGACCAGCTTCTTATTGGCGGTGGGCCAAACATGACTGCAACAGAGGTGATTGGAAGGCAAGAAGAACGCATGAGGGTGATTGGCCCCGTGCTGGGCAGATTGATGAACGAGATGCTTCGCCCGCTGATTGACCGCGTGTTTGCCCTGATGTTGCGGGAGCAAATGCTGGCACAGCCCCCAGAACTTCTGCAAGGCCGCAATGTTGAGATTGAGTATGTTTCACCGCTGGCTCGTGCGCAAAAGTCCAACAGCCTTAACAACACTATGCGGGCATTGGAAATCCTTATGCCGCTGTCTCAAGCCCTGCCGGTTGGCGACCATATTGACCCTGATGGTTTGGTGAGGCATGTTACCGATGCTCTTGGTGTTCCCAAGACTACGCTTCGTTCACAGCGGGAAATTAATCAGGCGAGGGAAGCCAGAGCGCAACAGCAAGCAATGATGCAGCAACGGCAGCAGGAACAAGAAGATGTCTATACCGCCGCCCAAGCTGCACAAGCAGTTAGGATGGTTGGAGAATAATGCAGGAAATAGACAAACTCCGCGCAATGTATAAAGAAACCTTTGATTCCACAAACGGACAGAAGGTTTTGCACGACCTTGAAGCCCGCTGTAACTGGCGGTCTTTAAGCTATGTGGCTGGCGATGCCAAGGCCACAGCTTTTGAGGAGGGTAAAAGAGCAGTCATCCTCCACATCCACAACATGCTGACAGAGGAGTAATTATGTCAGAAGAAGCAATCGAACAGGTAGACCAGCCTACCGAAGCACCGCTGTTGGAAACACCAGCGGATGTAGCGCAAGGCGGTTCTGGTAACGATTTTTTAAGCACAATACCAGAAGAATTGCGTGACCACCCAAGCCTCTCCCCAATTAAAGATGTTGGAAACCTTGCCCGTTCCTATGTGAACGCGCAGCGTCTTATTGGTGCAGACAAGATTCCGATGCCGGTTAATCCGACAGACGAAGACCTTGACCGCATTTATAGTCGGCTTGGGCGACCGGAAACGCCCGATGGTTATGAAATAGCTGTTGATGGGAATGTGATTACAGAAGATGCCGCCAAATCTTACGCCGATGTTGCGCACAAACTCCGGCTCTCGCCGGAACAAGCGAATGGTGTTCTTGAATACTACAAAAGCATGTCGCAACAAACTGCGGAAGCGGCGGAGCAGAATGAACAATTTGCCCGCGAACAGGTGGAGACTGAACTCCGTAAGGAATGGGGGCAAGCGTTTGAACAAAAACTTGCTGCGGCTAAGTCGGTTGTCCAAGACTTTACAACGCCTGAAATTTTGGAAATGAAGCTGGCAGATGGCACGATGATTGGCAACCATCCCGATTTCATCAAAGCGTTTGCAAACATGGCGGATTTCCGGCATAGTGTAACCAGTGAAGACACAATCTCTGACAGTCCTTCCAGCCGTGCTATGACACCTAAAGAGGCACAAGCAGAGATTGATGCCATCATGAATGACAAAACACATCCTTATTGGGATGCAAAAGCACCTGGTAGGCAAACCGCCATTGACCGGGTGTCAGAGCTGATGGACATGGTTCATGGATGAACTTGAAAAAGTCCATGCTCGAATGGATTGTTTGAGGATTGCGTTAGAGTTTGGAACTCAACGCGATGTTCTTGACCCGGCCCGATTAGCCGACAGGTATTGGGAATGGGTTACTAGGGGTAGCGAGGCAACTCGTCCCGCAGACGACCGGAAAGACGGTGGCCATACGCCGGCCAAAAAAGCGAGGAGCGTCCGAAAGGGTAGCGCACTGACAATGAACCAAATGTAACTGTGAAAACAAGGAGTTAGACTTATGTCTACGCAAGTAACCACAGCATTTGTTCAGCAGTATTCTGCAAATGTGCAGATGCTTTCACAGCAGATGGGTTCCCGTCTGCGTGATGCAGTGCGCATTGAGAATGTTGTTGGCAAAAATGCTTTCATTGACCAAATTGGTGCTGCGACTGCTGCCCTTCGCACCAGCCGCCACGCCGACACCCCGCAGATGGACACCCCGCATGGTCGCCGCCGCCTGTCTTTGGCTGACTACGAGTATGCTGACCTGATTGATGACCAGGACAAAGTCCGTATGCTGATTGACCCGACTTCATCCTACGCTCGTGCGGCAGCTGCTGCTATGGGTCGTGCAATGGATGATGTCATCATCGCCGCCGCTACCGGCACTGCAAGCACCGGCGAGACCGGTTCAGGCAGCGCAGACTTGGATGCAACCGCCAACTCTGTTGGTTCAGCTTCATCCAACGATGGCCTGACCATTGCAAAGCTGCGTGAAGCCAAGCGCAAGATGGACTTGCTGGATGTTGACCCGTCCATCAATCGTTACATCGCGGTTGGCCCGAAGCAGATTGAAGACCTGCTCGGCACTACTGAAGTGACCAGCAGCGACTTCAACACCATCAAAGCACTGGTTCAGGGTGATGTTGACACCTTCATGGGTTTCAAATTCATCATGACCAACCGGCTGGATGTTGATGTAAATGACATCCGCAAGTGTTTTGCTTGGGCCGAAGATGGCTTGACCCTGGGTCTTGGTAAAGACATCTCTGCGCGGATTGATGAGCGTGCTGACAAGAGTTATGCAACTCAAGTCTACTACTGCATGTCTCTCGGTGCGGTTCGCATGGAAGAAGCCAAGGTTGTTCAAATCTTCTGTGACGAAACCCCTGACTAAGAGTGGCTAAGAGATGACAACGAAAAACTCTGACCTTATTGCCAATCTTGAGGCAACCCCGCCGGTCGTCAACAATGCTCAAGAGCTTGGTGGCGTAAAGCGTATTGCACAGGGCAATGTTGCACTGGCTGCTGGTGACAGCACCGATGACGACATTGTAATGCTTGCACCGATTCCAACCCACGCGACCCTGACTTCTGTCCGTGTTGGTTCCGACAATTTGGGTGGCACATGCACCTTTAATGTCGGCTTCTACACTGATGAAGGCGTGGTTGTTGATGAAGATGCGCTGGCTACTCTTGTAGCTGACGCGGCTGGCATGACGGAACTGCGTTATGAAGAAGCCAACATCAACACCACTGGTCAGCAGGTTTGGGAACTGGCAGGTCAGTCCTCAGACCCCGGTGGATTCTACTATGTTGCGGCAACTTTCTCCGCAACTGGTGGCACCGCTGGTGACATGGCTTTCATCATTGAGTATGTGGTGAACTAATCTGGTTGGGGCGGCCCCTGAAAGGTCGCCCCTTCCTTCTCCTGCCGGGGGAAACGGCGTGGAATACAATAGTGATTTTAGGTATGACCTAAAGGTAGGACAGGTAAGCGAAAAGCGACTCGGTGAATTATTGACCGACAAAACTATAGAGGTGAAAAGAGATTTTAGGGCTTCACAAACTGGCAAAGTGTTTGTGGAGTTTTTTTGTAGAGGCAAACCATCTGGCATTGCTACGACAGAAGCAGACTTTTGGGCCTTTATGATTAGTAACGAATCTGTGGTAATATTACCTACAAAGCGTGTAAAAAAACTTGTTAGGGAAGCAAAAAGGAAAGGGAAGGTTGTCTCTGGCGGCGATAGCAATTTAAGTCAGGGCGCACTGGTAGAAATAGAGAGGCTTATGACCGATGCCATCCGTTGTTGACATTTGTAACGAAGCTATGGACTTGCTTGGCGCAGGAACCATTACAGCACTAAGTGAGAACTCAAAAGAAGCGCGGATTTGCAATCGGCGTTTTTCTACTGTGCGTGACGCTGTTCTCCGGGCGCACCCTTGGAATGTGGCTATTACCAGAAAGTCCATTGCACAAGACGCTGACACACCGGCATTTGGGTTTAGTTACCAATACACCCTGCCAAACAATCCTTATTGCTTGCGGGTTCTGTCCTTCTTTGACGACCAGGTGGACAGCGAGATTGCTGCGTATGACACCCGGCTTATGTATAAGATTGAAGGCCGCAAAATCCTGTCAAACGAAAGCACCTGCAAGATTACCTACATCGGGCGCGTTACCGACACAGAGCAGTATGATTCCCTTCTTAGCAGCACTGTGGCGCATCGCTTGGCCGCAGAAACGGCCTATGCCCTGACGGGTAGTAATGGCGTTGCCCAAAATATGTTTGACCTATATGAGTCTCGTTTGCGTGAGGCTCGCTCCATTGATGCAATGGAAGGAACACCAGACAAGCTACTTGCAGACGACTTCATCAATGTGAGGTTCTAAGATGGCCCGCGTCTCCACCATCATTACCAACTTTCAAGCTGGTGAACTTTCCCCGCGCCTTGAGGGCCGCATTGATTTGCAAAAGTATAACTCTGGGGCGCAGACGCTACAGAATATGCTGGCCTTTCCCCAGGGCGGTGTTACGCGCAGACCAGGCACATACTATGCTGGTTCATCAAAAGATGGTGGCAAGGTTCGTCTGATTAACTTTGAATACAGCGATGAGCAAGCGTATGTGCTGGAGTTTGGCGCAAACTACATTCGCTTCTTCAAAGATGGCGGTATTCTGACCGAGGCAACAAAGTCCATCACCGGGGCAACTGCGGCAAACCCGGTTGTTATTACCGCTACATCGCATGGTTACTCAAATGGCGACCGGGTATATATTACCGGTGTGACCGGTATGACAGAGATTAACAACAGGGAGTTTACTGTAGCCAATGTTACTACTGACACCTTTGAACTTAGCGGTGTGGATGGTTCTGGTTTTTCTGCTTTTGTTTCTGGTGGCACTGTTGGTAAAATTGTCGAAGTAACCACCACATATAGCATAGATGACATATTTGAAATCAATCATGTCCAATCTGCTGATGTGCTTTACCTAGCGCATAAAGACCACGACCCCGCAAAGCTGACCCGCACTACAGCCACCAGCTTTACCCTGTCTGACATTAATTTCATTGATGGGCCTTGGCTGGACGAAAACGACACGGACACAACTATGTATGCCTCTGCTGCAACCGGCACCGGCATAACTATTACGGCCTCTGCGGATGTGTTTAGCAGTGACGATGTAGGCCGCTATATTCGCTTCCGTGAAATCCTTGAGATTGAGCATGACTTATGGGCAGCCAGCACCAGCTATGCTGCAAACGCGACTGTTCGTTTTGGCGGGCATGTTTATAAAAATGTAACAGGCAGCACCCAAACATCTGGCAACACCGCGCCCGTTCATCTTTCCGGCACAGAAACCTATGGTGCTATTGATTGGGAATACTTGCATGACGAGTTTGGTCATGTGAGAATTACCGGATTTACCAGCGCAACTGTTGTTACGGCGGATGTGCATGAAGACCAGTATGGCAACTCGCGTCTGCCAGACAGTGCTGTTGGTTTAGCCAATGCTAATACAAGATGGTCACTAGGTGCTTTTGACGGAGACCAAGGCTTTCCCCGCGCTGTGGCGTTTTATGAGGAGCGTCTTTACTTTGCTGGAACAGCGGGTCGGCCACAAACCATTTTTGGTTCAGTAACCGCCGACTTTGAAAACATGACCCCCGGCACACTGGATGACAGCGCAATCAACATCACGATTGCATCCGACCAAGTGAATGTCATCAAGCACATGATTCCGGGCCGCTTCTTGCAAGTGTTGACCAGCAGTTCAGAGTTTACTTTGTCTGGCGGCACAACTGGGCCTGTAACGCCGACAAATGTTAGTGTGCTGCGCGAAACCACATTCGGTTCATCTGATGTGCGTCCGTTGCGGGCTGGGGCCAGCACCATCTTAATTCAGAAAGGGCAAGAGAAGGTAAAGGAAATTACCTTTGACTTGGACACAGACGGGCTTGTTGGCCGTGACCTGACTATTCTGGCAGAACATTTGGCCCGTGGTGGCTTGACCGACATGATTTGGCAGCAGGAGCCAGAGTTAGTGCTTTGGTTTGTGCGGGCTGATGGCACTCTTGTTGGCCTGTCTTATGACCCAGCAAACAATACTATTGGCTGGCATAGTCACCCGCTGGGCGGCACTGGCGTTGTTGAAAGCATTACGGCTATTCCTAGCGGCGCAGAAGACCAGGTATACTTGTCAGTCCAGCGCACGATTAACAGCCAAACTGTCCGCCACATTGTTTATATGAAGCCAATTTATTTTGGCACAGATGTTTCGGATGTCTTTTATGTAGACTCCGGGCTGACATACGACAGCACAGCAACAAGCACCATTAGCGGCCTTAATCATCTTGAGGGTGAGACTGTGCAGATTTTGGCGGATGGCTCGGCTCACGCAGACAAGGTGGTAAGCGGTGGAACGGTTACGCTAGACCGGGAAGCATCTACTGTCCATATTGGCTATTCCTACACATCCCTTGTTGAGACTTTGCGTATTGAGGCCGGTGCTGATGATGGCATTTCACAGGGAAAGATTAAGCGCATACATGGCGTAACTGTGCGTTTTATTGACACTGTTGGCGCAGAGGTTGGGCCTGACACCAGCAACCTTGACCGCATCCCGTTCCGTGACAGCAGCATGGCTATGGACGCGGCTGTTCCTATGTTTGATGGCGACAAGGAAATATTTTTCCCATCCAGCTATGAGACGGATGCAAGGGCTGTTGTTAGGCAGACACAGCCTTTGCCTATGACTGTTTTGGCAATCATGCGCAGGAGCAACACATTTGATGCTTAACTTGCAGCCTGTTCAAGAGCAGGACATTTTAGAGGTTGAGTTAAATTATGTAATGACCCCGGAGGCTCGTGTTGCCTTTACTAAGAACAGAGACATACGGGGCTTTGCACTTTGGCAGGGGCCACACATTGTTGCCATAGGAGGCGTTCATTTGATGTGGCATGGTGTGGCAGAAGGATGGTTTTTGATGGGTTCGCGTGGGTATGACATACCGCTGTTGGTGGCTAGGTATTCAAAGCGTGGGCTTGATGCTATAATCAGAGACAACAAAATCAGGCGTGTGCAAGCCAGCGTTAGTGTTGTTGATGATGTTGCTGTTCGCTTTGCGGAGTGGATGGGGTTTGATGAGGAAGGTGTTATGAGAGCGTATGGCTTGGATGGCTCCGATTATTATAGGTATGCAAGGGTAAGCTGATGAGTTTTTTAACCGCACTTTCTGCAATAGGGACTGTAACCAGTTTTCTTGGGCAGCAAAAAGCAGCCCGTGCAGCCGAAGCTGTTTCTGAATACAATGCAAAAGTAGCAGAGAACGAGGCAGTTCTTGTTGCCAGACAAAAGGTAGCAGAAGAAGCAATCCTTAGGAAAAACTCAAAAAGACTTGCTGCAACACAAAGGGTTGCTACAGCTGCTTCTGGAATAGAAATGTCCGGCAGCCCGTTGCAAGCATTGGCTGACACATATTTTAACACCGAACTGGATGCGCTTCGCATACAATATAGTGCCGACATAGCAAAGACAGCGGCAGAGGTAAATGCTGAATTGACCCGCGCAGAAGGAAGGGCTAGAGCAAGCGCATTAAGAACGCAATCATACACATCACTGCTTGGTTCTGCCTACCAGACAGCGCAGCTTTTGGAGTAGTAAATGCCGAGAATACCATTATATAATCGCGGGCTAGGCCCGTCTGTGCAGATGGCAACTGGTCAGCTTTCTCGCCGAGCAGATGTAAGCGCATTTACTGCTCCTGGGCGCGCACTTTCGCAGTTTGGGGAGAGGGCGGGCAACATTGCCTTTCAGTTCGGTATGCAAGAAAGGGCAAGAGAGGACAAAACTATACTTGCTGAAGAACAGCTTGCTGCCAAAGATTACTTTGCCACAAAATTAATGGAAGACCAAAGTTTGTCCACACAAGAGGCTGAACAAAACTTTCAGCGGCATAGGGACGAATATATACAAAGACTTGATGGGAAGGGTTACTCTGAAAGGAGAAAGTCACTTGTTCTTGGCGAGGTGAACAACATCTTTGCCCAAAGAAACTTTGATGCAAAATTGAACGCTTTTAACAGGGCAACAAAGCGGGCAACAGAAACGGACAATATGTTTCTGCAATCCAGCCTGGAAACTCTTAGGGTCTTTTCGCCGGAATCACCACAATACCAAAAAGCCCAAACTGATGTGGCTTCAACATTTGCTAACGCTCAAGCCGAAAACAGAAAGCTGTCATACACACCGCAATCATACGAACTCCAAGTAAAGTTGGACAGAGCAAATCTTTCTTTTACATCAGCCACAACTCCAGCGGAGGCAGATGAGGCTTACAATGCTTTGAAGGACGACCCAACAATTCCTCCGGCAAAATTGTTACAAGCTAAAAATCTTCGCAATACAACAAAAGCAAGGCTTGGCCAAGAGTTGTATGATTCCACCCTTGAGACAATCACAGAGTTGACCCCCTCTGCGGATGAAGCCGCCCAGATTGCGTCAGGGTATGATGCAGGTGAGGATTTTTCTATTACAAGAGAAAGCGGTGAAGAACTGTCTTTTTCTGTGCAAAACATGCCCATCAGACTGCGGCGGCAAATTGCAAGTGTGGCCCGCACCGCCGCCAAAGAATTTAATGACGGGGTTCGTGCTGGCATTATTGCTGACATGACCAATGCCTTTGAAGAAGCTGGTGCAGATGGAGTAATGGCCATTGCAACTACTGCAATGACGGATGCGGCGAACAAAGAGGAAGCGGATGCGGCAATACTTGGTGGAGCTAGGCTGTTTGAGGCACAGTCAAAAATAGCTTACGCCAATGGAGAGTTTGAGACTGCCACCGCCTTTGCCAATTTGGCAGAGTCGCTTGTTAATGAAAGTTTTATGGGTAGGCCATCTCTGTCACAGAACGCTGGCTCTGTGGGGACTGCATCAAATTCAATCCTCAAATCGGTTGCCCAAACAAGGGTTGAAATTGAGGGCAAAAGGCAAGAGCAAGCCAAAATAAGCGTAGGTGTTACCTCGTTATTTAATGGCACATACGACAATCAGTCAGGCTTTTATAGCAAAACAGAAGAAACGCAAATTTTGAATCAGGCTATGAGTGGACAAAGCCTACCGCAACAAATGGAGATTCTTGAGCAAAATAATGTAACCTACCAACCTTTCAAGGGCGTTGTTGATGGTGCTGCCACAGAAGGCTTAGGAGCAACCCCTGACATAAATGCTGTCTCTCAAGGGCTTGAGCTTTACCGCCAGCTAAAGGTTCGTGGCAAGGGCGTTTTGAACAACCACACTGATGAAACATCGCGGGCCTTCTTTGATTCCGTCCTTGCTCTTGAGTCTGTCGGGGTTGAAACATCAGATGCAATAACAAGGGTCAACAGGGCTTTTCAAACCGGCGTTGATGTAAATGCAAAATATTCAACAGTAAAAAGTGCCGTTGATGAAATATTGGACAATTCCGTTACAACAATTTTTGGCATAACCATCTCTGGAGAGCGTGTGGACAACCGCGTTTCAATCCATCAAAAGGTGGAAGACTTGTCAAAAATTTACATTCGTATGGGAACCATGAGTGCGGAAGAAGCTGTGTCTGCGGCCATGACATCCATACAGGACACGCACATAAATCTTCGTGGACAGCTTATACCTCGCCGCAAGAACTTTCCATTCTACCCAAAGGACGATGACCTGCGCAGAATGGTGGATTTGGCAGCCAAAAACTTTACTGAAAAATACGGCGATGACGAAGTTGTATTGGATGAAGATGACAATGTTTCTCTTGTTCCGTTTCCGGGCCGTGTTGACCAGTGGCAAATACTCATAAATGGCATGCCCGCAACAACGGGGATTGACTCAATTTACACGCTTGATGATTTGCAGGGTCTTATGGCCGGTGACAGAAAAACACAGGTTGATGCAATCATACAGGAAAATCTTGAGAAACGCGGCCTGACGGAAGAAGACAAACTGATTGGTGAGGCGCAGGAGTTGCGCCGTAGAGCCGGTGAGTTGACTGGTGCAAATCTGGCAAAAATTAGGCGAGAGCAAGGCGAGGCCGCAGCGCAAGCCGCAGCAGCAGAAAGACAAAGACTGCTGGACGAAGCGGAGTCAATCACACAGCTTCTAAATGAAAGCAAGAGGTTGCAAAGTGGCAATTAACCCAGAGGAAGTTCAAGTTCAACGCCCAATCAGCCTTTTGGAAGAAAAAAGGGCCGAACAAGAATACCAAAAAGAGCGTGAAAAGGTAACATTTGGCCAGGCTTTGGATGCAGCCTTTGCCGAAGAAAACACAATGTCTTGGATTTTCAATGGCTTGGAGCAATTTGAGCCAGATGAAAAGTTTGACCTAACGCCAGAGCTTGTTGAGGAGCTAACCGAAGGAATACCGGACGACAAGCAGGATTTTATTGCTGATGCCGTTAGCCTGGCTCACGCCCAAAAGCTCCGTGAAAGAGCGTTGGACTCTCTAAAGAACCAAGAGACACTTGCCAAATATGGCTGGGGCGGAATTGGGTTGCAGATTGCAGCGGCAACCTTGGATGTTCCGGCCATTGCGGCCACTGTTGCAACAGAAGGGGTAGCTGCACCTGCGATTTGGGGAGCAAAGGCGACCAGACTTGGTAGGGCATTTAGGGGCGCGACCGCAAGCTCTGCGTCAGCCGCAGCGATTGAAAGCTACTTAGTTTCACAAAATTCAATGAAAGACCCGTATGACATTTTGTATGCGGCGGGTGGTGGCTTTATTCTTGGCGGCGCGGCTGGAAGCATTTTTGGCAAAACATCTGCCGACCGCTACAAGGAAGCATTTTTCAAGGTTCAGCGTGATGTGAATCAGGCGCAGGTGGCGGATGTAAATGAAGCTATGGCGGCCCGAAACATTGACACTGGCGTTGGCGCAATGGAAAACCCAATGTCTCGCCCATCACAGGACATAGAGATTAGGCGCGGCATACAAGAGAAAATTGACGAAGCTGATTACGAGCCTATGGCAGATTTTGGCAAGGTTCGCTTTGACATGGTTGGCCAACTCAAAAGCTCTCCGATTGGAATTAGCCGCAAAGTAGCAAACATGTTGGGAGAAGACGCTGTAAATCCGGGTGAAATTACAGCCGACTTAATGAAAACAGTTGGAACCAAAACTGTTACGAATTCATTTTATAAATCATACGACCCGAACTATGAAAATTGGGCAAAGGAAAGCGGCATTGGCTTGGTTGGCCGCAAAATGGAAAAGCGGCGTTCGGAGTTTGGTCAGCTTGTGGCAGATGAAATTGAATTGCCCGGCTCAACCGCAAACCCGCATGTTATAGCTGCCGCCAATGATGTTCGCAAAATATTTAAGAACATGCTGGAAGATGCCCGCCGCGCTGGTGTAAAAGGCTTTGATGAAATACCTGACAATCCGACATATTTTAGCCACCTTTGGGATGGTTACAGGTTTGAGACAGCGCAAAAAAACGGGTTTGGTGCGCCAGAAATAATTGGTCTGTTAAAAACCTCCCTATTAAATGCCAATCCGCAAATGACGGATGACATAGCCGAATCAATAGCCAAAAGAATGTCCAGAAAAATACGCCAAAGACAGGTTGGGATTGACTCTGGAATGGCGCGTATATTCAGCACATCAAACAAAGAGGCATTGCGTGACATTTTGAGGGAGGAGTTTGAAGACATTTCCGCAGATGAAATAGACCGCGTTGTTTCCTTGTTGGATTTTAAGCGTGAAGGCGTTTCACCAAGGGCGCGGCGCAGACTTAACTTTGACATGAGCGCAGCCATAGAGAAAAATGGCAAAACCTTGCACATCAAAGACCTGATGGAGCGTGACACTGAAGCGGTGGTAAATGCCTACATCAATCAAATGCAGGGCCGAATTGCATTGGCTAAAAAGGGCATATTTTTAGATGGTGATTTTGAAGCCATTAAGAAGGACATTCGCGCCGCTGGTGATGAAATAGGTAACAACAAGCAGGCAGAAAAAGACATACAAAAACTGGATGTGTTGTATGCTTTGATTTCTGGCCGCCCATCTCCCTTAATTGGCGACCCTACCAGCGACCTCAACAGAATCACGCGTTTGCTTATGGACTACAACTTCATAAGGGTTATGAACCAGGTTGGATTTGCACAGATTTCTGAATTGGGCAACGCGGTTTCAATAGATGGCACTATGGCCCTGCTTCGTGTGATGCCTGACTGGAAAAACATGATTAAACGAGCAGCCAATGGTGACTTGCAGGATGATGTTGCGCGTGACTTAGAGGCGTTTGTTGCGCCTGGCGTTGACAGAAGAACTCAGCAATCTATGAATAAATATAGCGTTGAGGATTTATACAGCCTTGGCAAAGGTGATTTTATTGACCGCGCCATCAACACAATGAGTGTGGCAAAACGCATGACCGCCGATTTGTCTGGTCTTGCACCCCTGACAGTTATTTTTGAGCGCACCGCGGGCAAGGTTGCGGTTCAGTCCCTTGTTGACCTGGCTTCTGGACTTAAAAAAACCAGAATGAAAAAGCTTGGCAATACAACGCTTGAGCAAGACATCAAGTCTCGTTTGGCTAACTTGGGGTTGGATGAAGAAATGTGGCCCCGTGTGGTCACAATGATTAAGCAGAACACAGTAACCAATCCATCTATGTTTTCTCGCAGCCGGAAGGTTAGGTCTATAAATATGGAGGCATGGACTGACATAGAAGCAAGGGATGCTTTTTCTTATGCAATAGCTCGGTGGACAAGACAAAGCATCCAGCAAAATGATGTCGGCAATCTGAATATTCACATGACAAGCACAATGGGCAAAATACTTACGCAATTCCGTGCGTTCATGCTTGTGTCCCATTCCAAACAATTTTTGCACAACATCAAAAGAAATGACTTTGCTGCCTACCAAGCTATGATGTGGTCAACCTTCTATGGTGCTACTGCGTATGTTTTGCAAACTCATGTAAATGCGATTGGTCGGGACGACAAACAAAAGTTTTTGAACGAACGCCTTTCTGTTGAAGAAATAGGAAAAGCAGCATTTGTGCGGAGTTCTTGGGCGGCACTTCTTCCGGGCGGATTTGACACAGTTATGTGGGCAACAGGCCAAGAGCCAATATTTGCTTATAAACGCTCAACCGGCCTTGCCACCAGCTTTATAGCTGGAAACCCGGTTTTTGACTTGCTTGACACAACCGGAAAAACAATACAGGGCGGAAGCAGAGCTTTGTTAAACCCAGAATACCAATGGTCTCGCGGCCAACAACGCGCACTTAATTCGCTTCTGCCATTTCAAAACGCAATCGGAATCAAGAATGTTTTGAATACAATGGTTGAGGGATTGCCAGAGCAAGCACGGATTACAGAACAGTAGCGGGCTTTTTATGATGCCCGGAATCGTGTATAAAGAAAAGGCAAGGAGCCTTAGATGACTGTTAGTTCAACGACCACAAAAAATAGCTACTCCGGCGATGGTTCCACCCACGAGTTTACTTATGGGTTCAAGATTACTGCCGCCAGCGAATTGAAAGTCATCATCCGCACAGATGCAACGGCTGCGGAAGCCGAGGAGTCCACCAACAATTATGTGATTACCGGGATTGACAATGACTCTGGTGGCACTGTGCTGTTCAAGTATGACACTGGCAATCCAGCGGATGCACATTACAGCACCACAGATTACCGGCCACAGACAGGCGAGACTGTTCTGCTGAAGCGTGACCTGCCTTTGACGCAGACCACAGACTATACACCAAATGACCCGTTCCCGGCAGAGGCCCACGAGGACGCGCTGGACAGGCTGACATTTATTGCCCAGCAGATTAACGAGCGTGTTGACCGGTCTGTTGTGTTCCCGGAATCTGACCCGGCTAATACGGCTATTCCAAACTCTGTTGACCGGGCAAACAAATACTTAGCTTTTGGCTCCGATGGTAGCGTTTCTGTTACTGCTGGGACAAGCAGCGATGTTGTTGCATCTGCCTTTGCGGAAACTTTGCTTGATGACATAGATGCGGCAACAATGCGTAACACGCTGGGCCTTGGCTCACTGGCAACACAGGCAACCGTGGCTACAGCAAACATTGATGATGACGCAGTTACCAATGCCAAGCTGGCGGATGACGCTGTAAATACAGACCAAATTGCTGATGGTGCGGTAACTGCGGCAAAGGTGGCTGAAGCATTAAAGACATTGCTGACCCCAACTGGCTCCCTGACCCCGTATGCTGGCAGCAGCGCACCTACTGGCTGGCTGTTTTGTTACGGACAAGCTGTTAGCCGTGTAACTTATGTGGACTTGTTTACGGCTATTGGCACGACTTACGGCTCTGGCGATGGCAGCACCACCTTTAATCTGCCGGACTTGCGGGGCCGTGTTATTGCTGGCAAGGACGACATGGGCGGAGCCAGCGCAAATAGGCTGACAGACCAATCTGGTGGACTGAACGGCGACACGCTGGGTGACAGCGGCGGCTCTGAAACGCATACGCTGACTACGGCGCAGATGCCAACGCACACGCACACAGTTAATAGCGTGACCGTTTATGGAATACAGGGAACTGGCAGCAACGGCACAAGTGCTTCTGGACTTTCTTACACGACCCCGACAAATGTTGAGACCATAACGGAAACAGGAACAACTCAAGGCTTAAGCACACCTCACACTGCCAGCCTTGCGAATACTGGCTCGGGCTCCGCCCACAACATTGTGCAGCCAACATTTATTTTGAATTACATCATCAAGACTTAGGATTAGGACATGACTGTTTCAACGACCACAACAGCAGTTTCCGCAGCGGGTGATGGAAGCACCACGGACTTTACCTTTACCTTTGAGATTCTTGCTGCAAGCGACCTCAGAGTAATCGTAGTCACAGACAGCACTGGTGCAGAATCAGAGAAGACGCTGACCACGGACTATACTGTTGCGGGCGTTGGCCAGGTTTCTGGAGGCACAGTGACATTTGTTACTGCCCCGGCTTCTGGCGAGACTGTGCATATTAAGCGCGGCAAGATGGCCCTGACACAGCCAACAAACTATACTCCTAATGACCCATTTCCTGCTGAAACGCATGAG
>Ga0208149_1000199_pt1 | contig 23325 bp, 7 predicted proteins | sample DEB08_DNA_15_FD_184533 | JGI IMG/M metagenome (GOLD analysis project Ga0208149, IMG submission 184533) | Aqueous microbial communities from the Delaware River and Bay under freshwater to marine salinity gradient to study organic matter... | ecosystem: Environmental > Aquatic > Marine > Coastal ... | reverse complement strand
GAATCCTTGTTCAATTACAATATTGGATACATAAACTGCCATTATTAGAACTAAAAAGTATTCCTTTAGATATTTATATTTGCAGAATGCCTAATAAATTATTTCTTATTTAGTAACTCCTTAAGTAGAGATTTTATTTCATCAATATCTTCTCTCATTTTATCCAATTCTTGTTTTTGTGCGTTTTTGCGGTGTAAATTATTTACATGTTGATTGTATGAAGTGGTGTCACAATTGATTATGGCACCACTTTTTTCATCTCTATACAGATTTTTATGACCTTCTACTCTAATCATATGATTGCAATTGTTCTCAGGTTCTTGATTCTTGGAGCATATGCTTGATTTGTTCCAGACATTACGATCTTAATTGTGTATCCAGTGAATAAATCAAGATTATTTGCTGTATATTCATACTCAAGATATTCATCTTCCAAACTTGCAGGAACAAAAACGTCAGATCTTCCGCTATTATTAGCAGCGTTAATAACATCCAATCCAGTAGATGTCAATGTTAAATTATCGTATCCGGGGAACAATTCAAATTCTTGAGTCACTTCGCTAGAGTCTGCTTTAATCAAACTGTAGAGAACTCTAAAGTCTGCTGATTCGTGTCTATATGCATCAAAGATAACTTTTAGTGATGTTGATGCTTGAGTTAGATTTACAGTGTTTGAAACATATACTGCAGCATGTGGATCAAATAGAAGTGAATTTACACTGTTTGATGTGGTGTAGTCACTGATAGGACTATTCAATCTGCTGAGTCTAAATTCAGTTATTGAATTGTCGGTATAAATTATTGGCGAAAGATTTGTATCTGTTGTATTTAATACAATTGCTGTAGTAAAAGATTTGCTGTTTGGTAAAGTAGTTAATTTATCATCCTCATTTACTTCAGATGCAACCATTCTAACCGAAGTCAATTTATTAACCTCATTCAATTCGACTGTTTCAAATCCATTATCAACAAATGGAGTTTCAGTTCCATCAACACTTCTACCCGTTATTGTTCTAACAGACGCAGAAACACTTGTTAAAGAACCAGGTGTAAGAATATCATAACTTGGAACAATTTCGTTAAATTGTAAGTTCTCTGTTGCTTTGCATTTTGATCCACCAACAGATGCTTCTGAAGCAAAAGACAATTGTGCAGCGCCAGTTGGGTCATCGTCGTCAGATCTGTCATTACCATTGGTTGACATGTTTATCTGAACATTATAACTATCAATCTTATTTTCTAAGTTACTTACTGTATGCTCAACTCCATTGATTCTTCTCAGAGATACGCCGCCAAGTTCATACTTATAAACGGAACTACCAGAAGCATGTGGTTGTGCCACTGTATTATCTTTCCCTCTACCAGAACCAGCGATAATAAGAGTTCCACTTCCAACATCATTATATGAGATTATCTCATCTCCAATTTTGACATATCCAAGATAAGAACCCGAAACAGTTTGACCCTCAAATGTAGCGAATCCAGATGTGCTTGCGACAGATACCGTTCCAGTTTCATCTAAATCCAAATCCGCACTCAACGTAGTTGGTGATGTATCTGGTTCAATATCTGTCAGAACAACTGTGTTTGTATTATAATACATGCCATGATCAAAATGCTTCACTGTCATGTAATTTCCAGAATTTAAATTACTTCCTTCAGTTGTTCTAGACGTTATAGTAGTGGAAGCAAGGGAAATAACCGTTCCAGCATCATTATAGTAACTGACTGCAGCACCAACTTGGAATGCATTTCCAGCACCAAGTTTTCCCTGTACATTAGACAAGTATAATGTATCAAGTCCAGTAATATCAGCAATTGTAAAACGAGCTCCAGTTCCTAAATTGGTTGTAATTCCAACAACATCACCAACCTTGTATCCATTTCCAGTTGCTGTTGTCGCTGCAATTGCAGTGATAGATCCAGTAGCATCAGCAGTTACACTCAATCTAAGTCCAGAACCACTACCAACAATATTTGTTGTTGGTAAGTTGACAATCGTTCCTGTTGGATAATTTGAACCACCATCAGTAATAGATACTTGTCCTACTGAACTTCCTTGTCCAACAACATATCCATATCCAAAATCATTGGATCCAGAAAGTTTTCTACCTACAGTCAAAATGCCTATATTTCCATCACCATCAGCAATTGTGGAAATTCCAAGAGTTAAGGTTTTTGGTAATATTGTTATTGGATTATCATTAAGTTTTTCAACATACCCGTTACTTTCATCAAGTGGTGGATTATAGAAAAATGCAGTTCCTGTAGTAGAAGTAAAGTTTGCTTTATATAATTTAAATTTAAGGTCTTGATTCTGATTTGGAGTCCATATTGAACCATTTTGAGATTTAAACAAACTTCCAAGAGCAAATTGTTGAGAATAAATAACGGCTTCGGAATCGGGTAAATTCTGCGTATTTACAGTTGTTTCACCCATTGTTGCTGTCCAAACCTCATATTCGTCAGTTGTCTCCGATATTAAAACAATCGCATATTCTTTACCAGGACTCAAATATATTGGATAATCAAAAGTAACTGTAGTTGCAGTAGCACCAGTTGTTGATGTATTAACTTGAGACGGTTTTAATGTGACAGGATTTCCAATAATTTTTTGAACAGGAGATCCTAAATTAACAGGTCTAATTTCAACTCTTATTGAATGATTATCAGTTGGTTTTGACTTGAAAAATAAATCTAATTTTGTTAAGAAAGCACCATTAGCATCATCATTTTGACCAATTGCATCCGGAGATTCTATATTACCACCTACACTAAATGTTTGTGCAAGAGGATTATAATAATTTGTAATCGTTTTTACAAGTTTATTTTGCTGATTTAATGTTGCCCTTAATTTAGATGTATATTGAACTTCAGCAGTAGATATTGAATTACTTCCATTCTGTGGTATTTCATTTGTTGAACTACTTGTAAGTTTATAAGTTTTAGTTCCAGTGCCAATTCTTACAGTTGGGGGTGGAGTTGTGTTTGGATCCCTCAAAAAGAATGATCCTATTAAATCACCATATTCATCACTGATTAAACGTAAATCTTTAACATACGCTACAGCACCACTTGTTTGTCCAACTAACTTAGCACCTTGAGTTAAATATCCAAAATATCTACCTTGCGCTTCTTCCGACAATGCAAGTGTATCAACGTTCAATACTTTTGAAGATTGGCTGTATGCGTTTGATAAAGTTTCATTTGTATCATATGGATTTGTTCCAAACGTCATTGTTGGTGAATTATATGTACCAGTTTTATGATTTGAATTGGCAACTCTAAATCTTATAACAGACTCATTGTCATCATAACCAATAACAGTCTCACCCACTTCGAAAGTTCCGTTGGAACCATAGGTTGATAAAGTATCATCTGTTGCTATTTCTAATAACTTTGGTATAAAATCAACACCACTATTTCCATCAAAGAATTGATAGAATTGAGTTGACTGAAGTAAATTGGTTGCGGAGAAATGTGTATTTCTGGAGCGCATATATTGATCATTACCAGAAAAAGTAAATACTCCCTTAGGTAATTTAATAGTCTTTATCCAACTATCATTTGATGGAGAAAGTTTAACAAATCCCCTATAAGATACAATATTAAAAGGATTTACATTTTCAAAACCAGTAGCTAATGGTTGTTCAATCCAATCTGCACTGTTATATGCTAAAGTAATTGCATTGCCAGTTTTCTGTACGTTTGAGTCTAAAAGATTAAAATTATTAGAAAAATCTAATGTTTCACTAGAAATACTTGTTTTTGGAGCGATTTGACTCTTTAATGTATTTCTACTGATAATTGGTATTAGTTCTTGCTGCTCTGCATCTACCTGAATAGAAGATACATCCAAATTAATCAATGAATCATCTTTAAAATCGTCAACAAAAAATCCCGTCTTATATTTCAAATTACCATCAGCATCTTGTATTTGAGTAGTTTGTGTGCTTAACTCTAACAAGGACAATGATGTAACCTTCTCAAGATTTTCAATTCTATCCTCAAGATCTCCAATATCTCTCATGGTATATCTTCTATTATCCACAAGAGATATGGTAGCATCATCTGGAGAATAAAGATATGCTGGTAAAGTTATAGTGCCCAAATCCATAAGTTTGTTTGGATTTGAGTTTACTGGTGCTTTTGGATTTTTTGAAGAAACACCTTTTTTGACAATAAAGTTTCCAAAATTATCTAATAAAATTTTATCAATTCGTGGTAAGTAATATGAATATCCCAATAAAGATTGTTCTTCTGGTTTTAAAATTAATTTTGGTAAAGTTCCATTATCATTTGTAAAAGTTCTTGAATCAAAATCAAATGGCGATTTGTCAATATCTGTAAATTGTGATACTCTTGGTCTAAAGTCTAAAGTATCAGTTGCTCTTACTTTGTCTGGACCAATTTCTGGAATATCCTCTAAGAATCTTTCATCATCGTAACTAAGAACAGTAAATACATCACCATTGTCACCAGATGAGACGGTGTAGTGATCAAAAATTACTTTTAATCTTCTTGATGGTATAGCAGAATCTAATTTTCTTACAAGTTTGGAGTAATCATAATATTGTTCTTTTTGTCCCTTATCAAGTTCAAAAGAATTAGTTACATTTTTATAAGATCCTGGAGTCACCGTTTGAATGCTAGTAGTGGCATTACTTTCTTCAAAAAATACCGATTGTGATGAAGTAAATTTATTTTGATTTAAATAAACAATTGCAAGAGTGGTTGCGGATGGTTTGGATACTACTCTCGCAATAGCATTATTTTGAGTGCTTGTTATATTTTCACCAATAACAGAGTTTGTAACGATTGAAGAATCTGCAAACTGGATTGTATCTAAAGTTGGTGCTGTTGTTCCTAAAGATTCATAAACAGCAAGAACTTTTACTACATCTGGATAATTTAAAGAAATCTCCTCATCTTGAACTCTTAATCCATAGTTTTTGTTATAAGTGAGACCATCATTAATAGATGTATTTACACCAACACCAGACTGCTGATACTTAGAAAACTCTACATCTAGTGTTGTGCTTCTAGTATAAGTTTTTACTTTACTTTGTATATTATTTTTAATTAAAGTTGTATTGACTACAATATCTGATTGAGATGCAGTTAATCCATTTATAGTAACTATATTACTTGCAAGACTAAATGCATCTGACGTAACAGTACCAATTGCACCACCAGTGTAATGTACTGAATATCTTTGATTGTTGAATGATTTAAAGAATGAATCTGACAGTCCTGTAGCAGATAAATTAAATTCTAAAACACCACCAGAGTTAGTAGTTCCTCCAGTAATTTGTGATGATACTTCTAAAGTAGAACCTGAAAGATTTACGGATTGAATATTTTTTTCTGGTAATTCTGTATAAAGATAACCAGCATCTTCATTCTTTATGACTGGAATACCTAGTTTAATATTATAAGTGCCATTTGTGAGTGTTCCATTATAAACACCAGGAACACTAGTGAGAGTTGTTACCGTTAATGAAGTAGTATTATTTGCAGATACTCTACTAAAAGTCTCATCAGTACCAGATGTTTTTTGATATCTGATAATATCTCCTACTTTAATGCCAGTAAATATTTTTCCTGGACTTATCAAAGTTCTCGTGCTTCCAGAACCACTGATAGTTCCTTCCGTAATACCATTTGGCAAATCAAATTCTTCTAACAGAGAATCTGCTCTAAAAGTAGAAAATCCTACAACACCTAACTGTTGAACAGATTTAATATCTCTAGTTCCATAAACGATCGAAGAACTGACTGTTGCAGAAGCATCAATACCATTAACAATTAGTTGTTCTCCAACAGAAAATGTTCCGGATGTTTGCCTTAAAGAAATAGTGCTACCAGACCCAGAATCTACGGCATATCCACTAGCACCACTACTTTTTCCTTTAATATATGTTGAGGTTGTAAATCCTAATGGACCTACTGGAGTATTTAATGTGAGAGAAGTGTATGTCTGAATGTCATACAAATACAAATCCCAATTTGTTGAGTCATCTTCATATACAGTATCAGTTAAATTAAAAGTATATACTCTAGCATCACCAATTGTTGTTATTCCAGATTCAGATTTATGTCTATCAATGAGTGAAATAGTACCTTTTTCTTGTGGTGCTCCCTCCACATTATTAACTCTTAAAAGGTTTCCCATCTCAAACGGAATATTTTGAGATGTGATAGTTTCAATATCTCTTGGTTTTTCAACGTCAATAATTGTATTTGAAATTTTTTCTACATTATAACCAGCAACATAAGCTTCTCCCGGAGAAACTTTTACACACATCAAATCATCTGATGGAGTATTATTTTGATCTGTTGATTGTGTATTAAAGAACAAACCATCATTTCCCAATTTATCATTTAAGGAATTATGAACGGAGATATCAAAATCTTCTATAGAATAGTGTCCAGACTCTTCATATGTTCTTTCTGCAAGAAAATCTTGAAATCTATTAAAATCAGTTTTATTATCAATTTTCTTTATCTTACCATTCTCTACTCTCAGTAATTCTATAAAATCTGTGTCATTTTTATCACTCAGCAATTTTTTAGAAAGAACTAAATTTAATTTAAATCTATCGGCACCAGGTGCTGAATAATTGGAAAATCCTTTGGCATTATCATAAAGAGAAGAATCGTCTTTTGCATTTACAATTGTCTCTTCAACTTTTAAACCAACTCTATATGATGGAGTATTTGTATAATTATCTAAAATGATAGTTTGCTTAGAGACATTTGCAAAATAACCTCTAACAAAATATGTTCCCTCCCCAATAGATGCTGAAGAACCTACTGAAGTTGCATTTAGAGAAATTAATGTTGCAAATGGAGTTCCCGCATTAATTGTCGTATTTCCATATGTTACGTTCTCATCAGCGATTAATGCTTCTCCATCTTGAAATTGATTGAAGGAATAATTGTTGTTAGAATTAGAATATTTTACATAAATTGTCAGGTCTTCAACTTCCGCACCATCTGGAAAAGCAACATATTGAATTTTTGCTGTTGTTCCTGATACTTGACCCGTTATTTTTTTACCTATGAAATTATTAATATAAACAGAAACATCTACACCAAGGTTAGTTTGGTTTAATTTTACAGCATAAAATTGATTATCGAAAGATATGTTTCCTGGTCTTACTACAGTACCGTCTTTAAAAATATGACTTCCAAAAGATTCGACTTGATTTTGTAAGATAGACTGAAGAGTTGTTAACTCTCTTGCTTGAACTGGATATCCTGGCTTAAATAAGACCTTGTGAAAATTTTTTTCCGAGTCAAAATCATCAAAATATGGGTTGATGTTTAAGTCTGTTTTTTGTGCCATCTTTTTTAGAATTCCAGAACGATTTTAATGTCTTCTTTTTGTCTTACGTTTCTTTCTACGACTGGTCTATTATCAATATAGATAATATCACCCGTCTTTTTATTTATCTCTGGATTAGAAAGACCCGATGTAAAATTAACTCCCAAATTTACTCCGTTAGAAGTGCTTCCAGTGAATCCTGCAGAAACAGTTGTGTTTGTAGTATCCTGGAAAACTATAGAACTTGAACTGTTAAAGGATACAATACTTGAAGCAACACTAACATTATTTGCGTCAGTTTCATTTAAAGAATTGCTGAAATACAGAGACCTATCTTGATAATACTTAAGAACTTTTGTATCGCTATCATAAGATGCAATATACCCTTTTGCTATCTTCGTGGATGATTGTGTTTGTGTAATTTTCTGACCAATAACTGGAGTGCCCGTATATCCATCATCCAACTTAATACCATATAAAGATGAAAAAGTAGATCCAGTATAAGTTGTTATCCCAGAAGCATACTCCTTTGGATTTTTAATAATACCTACCTGAGCAAATTGAGTATTGGTAGGAAAATCTCTAGTTGAATCATCAAATCTAGCATAAACTAAAACTCTATCAGCACCCAATTCCTCATAGATATCATACCCATGACCTTTGGATGGTGGAATAATTGGAATTAATTTTGCTGGCGGAGATTCAATTTCTCCGCTTCTTCGAAGGTCTACAACGCCCCATGTATAACCACTACCACCAGCAACAACTTCAGTTTCAGTAATTTTTCCATCATCTGTTCTAATTTCAACTTGAGCACCAGAACCATCACCTAAAATATTATAAGTTCCATCACTATATCCACTAGTGCCTTGACTCTCAATATAAACTTTTTTAATTTGATTGTTATTTACATCAGAGTCTCCACCATCTCTTACTCGTGATATTTCTGGATCAGTGGAAGACCTCCAATTATTTGGAAGAACAATATATTCTGATGAATCAAATTTAATAATGTCACTTGGAGCAATCGTAAATAAGTATTTCCAAAAATATTTATCTCCAGTCGGAAATGGTGCAAGGTCTGTAGAAACTGGTTCAACCTTGGATCTTTCACCTTTCAAATTAGTTCCAGAAGATCCATTATCAATACAGATATAAACTCTAAAATCTTTATTAACTACGTAATAATTTGAATCATATAATCTAAGCGATTCTGAAACTGGAGTTAAATTTGATGCGCTATAGTCATGTCTATACATGTCATAGGCAGTATTTGAAGTCCATTCAACCTTTCTTATAACTCTTCTAATATTTTCAGAAGTTACTCTTTTTCCAAACAAAGAAGTATCTCTGTAGTGAGATGCATACTGTTGATTGTCTGTTGGATTTGGTGGTGTTCCATCATTATCGTCCCACACATCAGTTCTTCCAAACCCAGTCACCGCTGGATTTGATAGTCCCAAAAAGACATAATAAGAATTGTTTGAATCTAAAACAGAGTCTACAAAGTTGCTCGCATTAAATATTCTAAATTTATCTGTTATTAACGCAGACATATTGATAGTTTTTTAGATATTTATACAGATTTTGTAAATTAAATAGTGTAAATTGATCCTTTATTTCTTAAAGACCCATTACCACCTCTTCTCGTAACCACTGGATATGTTGCAAGTCCAGAAACCACTCTTCCAGTTACACCTATTGCAATTGGATTTGATCTACCCAAATTAACTGTATTTGATAATCTACCCCATGAGAAATTACCAATAGGATAATCAGCAGTTCCTGTTGTATCAATTCCACTCAAGTTTGAATTAGTATCAACAAAACAGGTAACAACTCCAACAGTCCCTCCAGTAACAGAAACAGACTGAATGTGATAAATGTTATCTATGTAAGTAGTTCCAATACCAATCACTTCGGTATTGGAGGAGATAATAGAAGTAACTCCATTTCCAACCTTAGTGTTTGTTATGTAAATTGGATATCCAGACTGAAGGTTTGTTACGTCATCAATTGTAAATTCTATTCCAAGTTGTGGTGAAGATGTAGAAGAAATTCCAGTAATAGATCCACTTGTTCCTTGAATAGTTGTAAAGTTAGACATAAATTCAACATAATCAATAGGATCAGTTGTTCCAACACCAACGGAGGCATCATCAATCACCAAAATATTAAAGGAAGATACGTCTGGATTTTCATATCTGAATAATGTAACATCATCCACAAATATTTCATTGTCGGTAGTAGATATTCCACTAATAACATTTGCAGTTGGGAATATTAAAGCTTTCAAAGATTCTCTTGCTTTAGATATCACTTCACCATTTATTATTTTGTCAGATTTTTGCTTTGTCCATACTAAAGGTTTTTGTTTTGTTTCATCAGTTTCTATTCCTGGACCATTATAGGGATTAGTTTCAAATTTATTGGAGAACGTGAGGTCAGTAACAGTCCTTTGATCTTGCTCTACAGAACCAGATACTAAATTATTTTTTAAAGCTTGTACAATATCACCTTTTTTCATTGTTTCATCAACGTCTGCTGATAATATGTCAGCATCTATTCCTTTATAGAAATAAATCGTAATATCATCCCCCGCTCTAGGGGCAGTGGTAAATTGTATTGATGTTCCACCACCAAATATATACGCTTTTTCTGGTTCTTGGATAATACCATTTATAAACACCAAAAGACAATTTGCAAGATTAATTCTACTACCTTCTTCTTTCTCTATACTACGTAATTCACCATTATAGCGAAGTGGGAAAGTTACTCTAGTGCCATTTTGTAAAGATGAAATTGAATCAACCATATCCAATTCCCCAAATTCCCAAGATGCGAATTTGTCGGAATATGTGTCAATAACGGTTATTTGGAAATCTTGAAGTGGAGATGCTAATCTTGCATCTGTAACTAATCCTACAGGTTTGAAAACATCACCTCTTTGGAAAGAATATCCTAGTTTTGTAAACTCAAAATCGGTAACTCCAAAGTAAGTTGCACCCGCTCCAGTTTCCCCTACAGTGCCTACTTTCAGACTCATTGACAATCCAATACCAGTTGTAGTTGTTGTACCGATGCCAAGTCTAGAAACACCTATTACAGGAAGGTTTTGATAAGATGGTTCTGAAACAGATACAAATGTATTTGTTTGAGCATATCCAGATCCACCACTATTAACAGTGAAGGTTAAAGAACCACCAGCACCAACTATTGCACTAATATCAGCACCATTACCAGTAGAAGAAGTGACAGCAACACTTACTGTTCCAAAATATCCAGATCCATAAGATCCTCCACTTAGACCTGTTGTTATTCCCGCAATCGTTCCACCAGCACCAATCACTGCAGTAACTGCAGCACCAACAAGAGGTGCAAAACCAAGTCCACTAGTAGAACCATATGAAATTATAATTCCACCTCTCGGAGTTTCATTCAAATTGACATCATAATCTGAAAAATAGAAAACTGCTGGATCAGTGTCTGGTTTAGTAATACCAGAAAACACTACACTGGATATTCCTGGAAGTGGTGATGTTGTTTCCAGTATTTCAAAATTACCAACAGGATTGTTTCCAGTTGATGGTTGTTGGAATATTCCATTTATTAGAACTATACCCTTTCCACCATCTGTTCCAATTCCAGATGTATTTGCTCCACCAACTTGAAGAGTAAATGTTCTACCAATACCATTAAATTGATTTGAAATATCATCATATATTTTATTAGTCGTATAATCAGATCTTAAAAATACTCTGCCACCAAATGTAGAAGTTTCAAAATCCAAATTTGATTCTGTTTTATCTATTTGTGGATTTCCTCTTGGGGGTTCTACGAAATGAATTTCATTCTCTACAATGTTGTATGCTCCCCTATAAACATCTACTTGCGTAGATGCTGTATAGTTTGTAGCAGAAGTTCCAACAGATCCTCTATCAACTAATACCAGTCCTATTGTTCCAATTCCACTTATTGGTCCAGAAGATGTGGTTCCAAATCCAACATTAATCACCTTCAAATATTCATCACCAATTTTTAGTATATCGGTTGGATTTACGGTTGATATTCCTGACAGAGCAAATATTGATGATGCAGTTCCAATTGATCCAGATAAAGTGTGACTTACACCAGAGAAAATAATTGGATGTTGAATTAATTCATCAATGGTAATAATTGTTTTATTTACTTTATTAAACATTTCAAACTGGTGAATATTTCCTCCACCAAGATTTGTAAATGTTACTGCTGTTCCAGATCTAACTGTAGAAATTTGGAAACTGTCATCATCAGAAACAATCGCAAATACTGTAGATGGTAATGTATCAGTTGCCCCACTAGTTGGATCGTTGTATGTTAATGCTGTAGTAGCAACTCCAATAATTGAAGATTTTGGAGTATAAATCAGTTCCTCATTATTTTTAAAGAAGTGATTTGTTATGTTAAATGTACCAGTGTCAGCAATTAAGGATCCTGTATCTTGTGGATCAAAGATTTTTACAAAAACTGGAGTTCCATCACTAGTTAATTCAAAATTAGTTCTATTAATTCTATTTCCATTGATGGAATTGAAGAATTTTATCTGCAATTCTTCTTCAAGATTGCCATATTCCAATTTTTGTGGAATGTTTCTTATATCCAAATCTTTATAGAAAGATTGACTAAATGCGGATATTTGTACATTGTATGAAGAGTATTCTGAATCTGGAGTAAAGGTTAAATCAAATGTTGCTCCAGAATTGTCACCACCAAAAGTTCCTATACCAATAGCAGTATCAAAAGTAGAAATTCCACTAACGGAAAGCAAAGCAGACTGTTGAACATAAACATCAACATTATCTTGTATCATCATAACTTGATGAACTGCTTTAGTAGATCCAATACTCACTTCAACTAAAGATTTAACTGCATTGAAATAATTTTTATCGATAGAAAATATTGTTGTCGTGCCCAAACCAACAACATTATGTGATTGGTATATTGCAGTTCTTTCAGAACCATCTACCTGTCTATCTGTTTTGAATCTATAAGTTCCTATTCCAATAGATGTTGTGCCAAAACCAACTATTTTTGCTCTTATTGTATTTGTATTTGATGATATATTATTGTAATTTAAAGATAAAATACCACCATCTATGTTGGAATCAAATGAACCAATAGAATCTGTTGTAAATGTGGAATTAGTAAAATCAGAATCTGTATAATATTCGGATATGAATGTATTTGTTCCTATACCAACAACATACAATTCAATAAAATTCATCTCATCAGTTGCAGTATCTATTACCTGAACATTGGCATATAGAGATCCAAAATTACTGGAATTCAGTTCAACAATTGAAGACGATGAACCTGATCCTACTACTTTGTTTGAATTGATTAACTCAATAAATCCTACTGAAGTGCTTCCAATTCCTGCTGATAATGAAGTAAATTCATTCTTTATCAACTTCAAATCATAATCAGTGTCATAAGCGTCTAGAGGTATAAATCTTAGGTAAGTATCGCCAAAATCATCGGTAAATAATTCAAATTCCCCGTATGAGTTATCACTGTTATAAACGCTTGATTTTTGAGAAATAAATTGGTTATCACCGGTATCTAAGGTAACTAATTCAGTGAATTGAATTTCTGTGCCGTTAGAATTAGAAATTCTGAATAAGTAATTATCATAGGTTGTTTGTCCGTCAAATTTTTTTATGTTTAAAAATTCGCTTGGACTATCTTCATAATATGAAAACAAATCACTGACATCATCAAGTTTTAAAACTTCTGTATTTACCAACCTAAAATAATCTGAAAGGGTAGTATTTTTTAATCTTAAATACTTTGAAGTTCCACCAACAACATCGTCATCTGTCACAAAGTCAAAATTATAAATTGCATCAACTCTGCGTGAATCTGAAATTTGTTGAAGGTATATGCTCGAATCTGCACTAGAAGCAGCGCCAACAAATGAATTATTTTCAATTCTAGTATCTGCAAAATTCTTCATTCCACTAGTGTGGAGTATACTAAAGACTGGAGATTCTAAAGTGCTATATTCCTTAGTGCTTTTTACAGTATATGAAAGGTTTTGATAATAATCATTGTCAGCAACCACTTGAGAGTCTGAGTTTAACTCACCAACACTATCAGACCATCCAAAATCATTCAATGAAGAATAATTAATCTCATATTTTCCAGAGTATTTTGCAATCTTGTCTACGGTTGCTGTAGTTCCACTTTCTTTACCAACGATGGTTTGTCCAACAGTAAGATCATACAGTCCTTCTACAGTCAAATAATTGCCAACAGACTCGGTAACTACCAGGTCTAATTCGTTATTATTAAAAACGAGTGGTTCCCCAATTAAGAAGTTGGTTTTCTTCAAAGAAATATCAAATACTGGATAATCATCTTTGTTTACTAATATGCCAGATCCATCCTGTATTGTTTTTGCTATTCCTGTATTTGTAGTTAATCCAGCAACACTAAATTCTACCAAATCATATGGAGAACTAGTAGTATAATTTGAAACTTCTAAAAATCTATATCCATAGTCTTCGGAGTTAAATCCTGTTCCATCTGAACTATCTTGTTGAATTCCTTCAATAAAAACTTCATCACCAATATTAAATTCAAAAGCTTCAGAAGGTTTTGTTATTTCACAAGTAAATATTCCAGATCTGGAAGATTGCATTCTTTGAATGGTTATTCCATTACTATTATTAACTGCTATTATTTCAACAGAATTATCAGGCAACCCTTGTGGTTCTCCCACAATATTTACTGATTGAATGGAACTGCCAGTTAAAGTTGCTTTTAATAATCCAGAGTTTATTACTTCTTTGGTGTCATCATTTAAAATAATAATGTCTGGTGGAGAAAGATAATTACTTCCGCCATCGTCAATTAAAACTTGATCTAAAGTATTGGAATCTCTAATAGAAACTTGATAAGGAATAGAAGCATTTGGTTGCAATGTAACATCAAATGGATATTCAAATTGATCATTTAATATTTTTATTTCTTTAATGTTTCCAATAGTATCGGATTTTGGTAAAATTTTAGCGTTGACACCATTAGTGGAAGATATATTAGTAAATTCTGGTAATTTTTTATACCCACTTCCACTAGAAACAACTTTTAATTTGTCTACTGGACCATTTGCTGTGGAAGAAGTAGTTGTGTATTTTAAAACATCACAATTACTTTGAGTATATGTATCTCTTTCTGGATCTTGTTCCAAAATAATTTCAAAGGTAGTTGTTCCGACACCAACAATATTATATTTGTTATTGTAAGAACTATCAAGGAAGAATATCTCAGAATAATTCTTTACATCTTTGTCTGGTTGAACAACATCTCCAGATTCTTCTAACGCATAATACAATTGTTCTGGTGTATTTGAACTATAATTTATTGTCAAAGATGCATTCGTAGAAACACCTGTGGTTCCTACGCGAGAAGTAACAAAAGTAGATGTTGACCCTGTAGAGACGAATTCAGATTTAAATTCTTTGTCGGAATAAATTTTTAATTCATATCCACTGAGAGAGGAGTCTGATAGATCAAATACTAAATTGTTATTTCTTATAGATTCTATCTTTGGATTGACAAGTGATATTGTTTGACTTGCGCCGCCAGTGCTAGCAATGCTTATGACAGTCGGTGGATTATTCTTAGAATCTATATAAGTTTCACACAATCTTATGTCATTATCATTTACTCTATAAACATAAAAATCACCAGTAGAAAGTCCAGAAGCAACAACATCGGAAGAATAATTAATTTTGTCTCCCGTTTTTAGATTATGATTTATTAATGTAATTGTACTGTTAGTTGTATTAATAGCAGAAGAACTAAATCCTATTGGATTAACAAGAATTTTTGATGTGGATGAATTTCTAAGAATCCGCAATGATGTTGACGTGCCAATACCAACAGAAAGACTTGGATTTACAGTTAGTTCTATAGAATCATTTGCTAACAATCCATGTGAAGTTGATACCGATACTGTTGATTTTATTCTAGATACAGTGCCAGTTAATTGATTGAAAGAAGACTCAAAATAATATCTATCGTCATTAGATCCACCACTATGGAAAAATAAATCTTCGGATCCAATACTAGTTTTTAATCCAATTAAGTCTTTTCCTTTATTTGAAACATAAACAGTAGATGGTATTCCACCACCTATCAGATTCACACCATCCGTTGATATTGCGATAATACTTCCACTACCAGTGTATGATACTTGCTGATTATTTTTAAATGGATGGTTTTCCAAGTAAATTGATTTTGTTGGAACACTTCTATTCAATGTTCCAACTCCAAAGGCAAATGATTTTGAATCAGATAATCCAGCAGTTGTTCCAAATCCTACAGACTCTTGTGGATTAAAATATACTCTATCGTCAACTTTTGAATCAAAATAATCTAATTTTTTTGCAAATGTAAATGAGTTTGGAATGAAAGTAACTATTGAGTTTGGACTATGAGGTATTCCCGTTAATCCTCTTTCAACCCTCAATATATTTTTATTTCTGAATATATTGAGAATATTGAGATTTTCAGTTCCAATACCTATACTACTACCAATTGATATATTGTTTGGAATATTTGAAACATATATTTCTGTTCCACCTATTGCTACAGCGGATGTTACTGTGGAAATTAATGTAGTTGATTTTGAAGGGACAGATATTCTGTGAGTTCCATTTAATCCTGAAAGACTTGACGATAGTCCAGAGAGGACTATATAATCATCATCATTTAAATCATGTCCATTTTGTGTAACTTTTATTTGATTCGAATTGTTCCAGGTAATAACAGAATTATTATATGATAAAGAACTTGTATTAATGTCTACAATATTTTTACCTTTTAATGAAGATACTGTTACACTCAAACCTCCACCACTGGTGCCAGTATTATCAAAGTTGACAACATCTCCAACAGAATATTGATCTCCAGAATTAATGATATCAAAATCAGTAATTGAACCAGAAAATACAGAATCTACTCTTATTTTTTGCTTTGTAATGTCGTCAATTTCTGTAATATAATCATATCCAGCGTTTAAATCTGAAACTTTATATGGTAAAGTATTTCTAAGAACATTTGAAGAGACAAAATCAAATGATTGATCTAAAGAATCATTCTCATCCAAAGTTTCGGAATGATATTCATTACCAATGAAATATGGAAATACAGTATTTCCGGAAGAATTTATAGTAGCATAATATGCATAAACGCCATTTGGAAACTCTGGAGTTTTTCCAAATCTTCCATTTTTTTCGTCCAAATCACCACCATTTATGAATTGATAATCCTCAACAAAAAATCCACTAGAGAAATTTGATGGTCTATCTACAACATTTGCAATATTTAAAGTGTATCCAGATGACAATTTCTTAATTGATGAGTTTTCATCTTTTGGATCTGAATATCCATAAGGACCATAAATTGGATTTCCATCATATGCCCATCCAATTATTTTGGAAACACTTGGGTTTGGTAAATTTGCAGCAGTTTCTTTAAAAGATGTTCTTAATTTTGTAAAATATCCAGAAACTGTATATTTTAATTTATTTTCGGACTCTAATAAAACTTCATCTCCAAACTTAAAATTATAATTAACAGTCAGTGGTCTGATAGAAGTTCTAAATGAAGCATCAGATCCAGATGGTTTTACTCTAATAGAAGATGAAGTGGAATATGCAATACCTGGATTTACAACTATTACACTTGATATTGAACCATTTGTAACAATTGGTCTAACTATAGCTCCTGTTCCAGCGCCAGTGGGGTCGAAAACTTCTAGATCTGGAATTGAATAATATTCCGATCCACCATATTGAACACTTACAGATTGAACTTCTCCACCAATAATATTAGGAACTACATTACCGTCTTTTCCATTTTTTATTGTAATAATAGGATTCTGCTGATAATTTAATATTGTAGATCCGTATCCAGAACCTTTTTCATAAAGATACAGATCAGTAATTTTTCCTTTAACTACTGGTGTTACTACCAGTTCTTGATATTGCTGTGTTGCAGTCGAAAATCCAACTGGATTATACTTAATAGATACTGAAATGTTTGGATAATTAAAATATTGATATCCAGAACCAGTATCAGAAAATTTAACGTAATCACCTCTATCAAATTCAGTTGTGATTGTTCCTCCAATACCAGCATTACAGATTCTAAAAGAATCATCATCAATTTTAATAACAAAGTATTGATTGTTAGTTGAAATACCAGTTATCGCTGTGGTTTGAAAATCATATGTTACTAATTCGCCCGTATTAAATCCATGATTTTTAAAACTAATCGTATTGTTTTCTGTAGAAATTCCTGAAGTGGGTACTGTAAGTTTTCTATTAGTATATCCACTACCACCATTAATGATATTAATATTAGATATCTTATTCTTAGGTACTGCTGTTCTGAATTTATGAATTCCATCTGTTCCAGTAGAAAATCCGACCGTATTAATTCCTAAGGTATAATCTGATAATTTATTGAAAAGAGATATTGTAGTATTATTTTCAATCTTGGCAAAATATGATGAATTATTTGAAAGTGTGGATCCTCCTGTAATAATTAAATTCGAATTTCCATTATTGTTGTATACTATTTCTTCTCCATCTTGGAGATTGTGATTAGAAGTGAATTGAATTCTATTCAATGATGTGCTTATACCACCACCATCAGTAGATTGTCTACCATCAAAAGAGATTGATCTAAACTTTTTAACTAAAATAGGTTCTATTGCAGCACCTGTCCCATTTCCTCCCAAAATATCAATTGATATTATTTTATCAATATCATAATCTTGTGTATCCACATAAACATCTGTAATTTCACCACTAACTACAGGTTGAACCAATGCCGTTGTTCCAGATCCAGTAGAAACATTTACTTGAGGTGGATTAATCACATCATAATTGCTTCCATTATTGAGAACTTTTACATAATCTAAAGGTCCATAATATACCCTATCAAAAGATTTGTAATTAGAAATTTCTACACCATTAATCAGCATTCCTGTTGTTCCTGGTACAGTGGTTTTACCAGGAGATTTTATTTTCGTATTTAAAGAAAACTTTTTAAATATCTTTTGAATGCCAATTTCATCCTCTCTTTGAGAATACAGTGAAAATGTGTGTGTACCTATCCCAGAAGTTGGTACAGAAAATGTTAAGTAGTCCGTTCCACCTATAAATGATCTGGAATTGTAAATCCTCATTTGCTTTGGATTTGACAAAATCTCAACATAATAAGATCCTGTATTCAACCCTACGAGTGGTGTTGATGATGGTTGATAGTAAATTCTATCACCAGTCACAAAAGGTATGATAGAATCACTCAATATAATTGAATACTTATTATCATTTATGTCTAATAATTTGCTTTCGGAATCAAGTGAAAATTTAAAAGTATCTTTAGTGATATTATATCTGTAACTATTATCTCCTAATATTTCTCCAGAAGGTAACGAGTTGGATGCTACGTATGCATAGTCGGAACCATCTGCATAAATGTTTTGAATATCGGATGTGACTAAATTGTTTCCAAATTCTATCGGAGTTGCAGAACTCTTTGCAGTGTTGATTTTTCTACGCAAATCATATTTTTTGGAAGAATTTACTGCAAAAGATCCACCAACCTTTACAGTATTACCCGAAATAATATTCTGAATATATGGATCATTGGTTTCTTGAACCAAAACATTACTATCTCTTTCCAATAATTCAACTCTGTCGCCAACTTTCAAACTTGATCTGTCAACATTACTTGAAAGAACGAAGTTAGAATCGAAAGAGTCTACCTTATATTTTGCAGCAGTATTATAAATCCAAGAATTTGCAAAAATTTCTTTATATGTCTTTTCCCCAGAAGGATTTTTAATTAAATCTCCAAGATTTTTAACTGATATGGTGCTTCCTTCAGTTACTCTAATATTTTCAGATTCTTTTACAAAATTTGAAATTACACCAAGTAATCTTACTTCTACTTTTTTGGATGTATCTCCGTCTTGATATATGTAATAGGTTTCATTTGATACAATTAGATCATTTTTTCCTATTTCGGATACAATTCCGGAACAGTTCAAAAATTGGTTAATACTTTTTTTACTATAAGATACGGTATTGTTTCCAGATATTAATGTTCCACTTTCCGGAAATCCTATTGTAGAATCTACGGTTAATACTTCAGAACCAACAGATGCTGATAAAGTTGATTTAGTGCTTGGAGTTATTGTAAAATTACCTTCAACTGCAGAAAATTGATTATATCCAATAAAAAGAAAAAGTTTGTAAAGTGTTTTAGAATCTCTCCTAAAAGGTTCTAAAGATGATATTGAAGCACGGGTTGTTTCATCAGAATTTTTTATTATTGTTTGACCAACTAATTTTGTAGCATCAAAATCATCTTCATCAAAATTTAAAGAAACAACTTCTGCTATTGCTACTTCTCTTTTTAAGTATTCTGAAAAAGATGGTTTGATTAGATATTGTTCTAAATTTACAACGGTTGGTTCTTCGCCATAGAGAACATTGAACAATATTCTAAATGATTCATCAGTTCCTTTTGAAGAATAAAAAGATTTAGTTTCTTTGAGAAAATTTGAAATTTTTAAATTGGAAGTAAAATTTATCTTTTGCAGTTCTGGTGTAAGAGTATATTTTATTTTTTCATAAAATTCTCTTAGGAACAAAGAACTTAAATTTTCTACCGTTGTTCCAGAACTGTGTGAAGATGCTGTTGTTTTAGAAAATATTAATTCTTCCTGGTCTAAATCTTGATGATATCCAGTAATACCGCTAAATCCACGAATACATCCAGTAAAAGTATTTCCACTAATTCCGGTATATGTTATAACTTCATCATCTATCTTAAAAAGACCATACTGACTCGGAAATCCTTTAGTACTTGATACTTCTATTGTTGTCTCTGAGGAAGTAATATTGGAAGATAGTGATGAACTATCCAGAATGACTTCTGGTATTAAATTATCTAACTCCAAATATTGGTCTAAATTTTCAGCAATATCAACTGGACCGCCCTGATATTCCTGAGATATGTAATATTGCTTTAAAAATTCCGATGCATTTGGATTTTCATCCAATATAAAACTTGGAAGTTGGCTCTCAATAATTTGTTGAACCTTAACTCTAGATTCAAATCCAGTATGTATCATATTAGTTTCTCGTTAAATTCCCGTTTGAATAACTTGATGTATAATATTCTCTTGAGAAGAGATTGCCAGTTATTTCATCGCCAGAAGCGATTACATCCCTTAGCATATTTATTTGACTTTTTGAAATATCAAATACCAAATATAGATCTTTTAATCCAATAACATCATTAGATTCTGGAAATGCTTGAATCTCTATAACACCATTTGGTCTGTCTGTAGACGTGATGTTTATTGTACCCAATTTAATTTCACCAGTGATGTAATCGACTGTTCCTGCAGATTTAGATATAATTCTGATAGTTCCATCACTAAGTGGTCTTACAATAGATAATGATCCAGTTTTCAAATCTGAATTTGGAACATCTGTTAGGTATACTGTATTTGCATCTCCAAAAACTCTGAATCCTGTTGACTTAATATTATATCCTCCAGAATTTGCATGGAATCTATTTCCAAAACACAATTCATACTGTGCAAATTGATTTAAAGATGCTCTCAAATCTCTTCTGATTATAACTTTACTAATGTTTGAGGTTATTGCAGAGTCTGTATTATCAATTATTTGAAGAACTTTACTATACTTAAATCTTCCTCCAAATTTATTAAGATCTAGAGACTCTGAATATTTTGTAAGTGAATTTACAACTCTTGTTTTTAAAGTATTTGCATTAGATATTTGAGAGTTGTTATAATAAACAGAAGAGTCTAATTCCACATATAGTATTTTAAGGTCAATAATTTTTTGATTAATGCCAGAAATAGTGTATTGTTTTAAATCACTAAGAATCCTTGATTTATCAAAATCTGAAACATATGTTCCATTTTTTGGTTTAATACTTAAAATAACATTTCCGTATTCTGGTGGATCTAATTCTTCGCCGCCAACTACAGCAACAGATTCTGTTTCTGGATAGATCTGTTTAATTATTGCCTCATAATCTCTTGATGTTACTGCTCTATTTTGCGAAGAATAAACTCTTGGTGCATAATATTTGATTGAATTGATGGACTCAATTTCAGACCCGTTAATAGCAGACTGAACCGTGGTTATTGATACACTACCCGGATCAACTGTAGTTTCAACAGAGTTAACTACTTTTACGATTCTTCCTGCAAAAGAAAATGCACTTGCACCATTTCCATCTCTACCATCTGTAACAATATAAGTAGAAGTTATGGATGTTCCGTCAGATCCAACTTCATCACCAAGTTTTTTGCCAAATATACCATCACCAAAAATAATCTCATATTTTTCATCTTGAATTTCTTGTATAAGGAAGATTCTAGATGATGCGGTTACATTTAAAATATTATCTACAATATCATATTCAATTCCAAGTCCACTTTCAGATGTTTTCTTTACATATACTCTTAGTGTGGAAGTATCAATATATGGATTGTTCAGAATAAATCTTTGATCTAAAGATCCATCATATGTAAATGATTTTGTTAAGTAAGTGCCTTGATATACATCTATCTCATTAAATTGGGCTACACCATTAACAACATTAGCGGTTATATCTTCTGGTATTGAGAACGTGTAGGATGTGTCATTTGCTTCTCCAACGCACACTAAACCACTCTTAAGGGTAAGAGTAGGAACACTCTCTTTAGTGGTCACAGAGAACGATATAGTTGCCTTTGCTGCTGTTCTAGAGCGTGGTACATAACCAATATTTTTTGCCAGAGATACAACGTTTTCACGAAGAGTTGCCGAGTCCAAGAAAGACTCATTAACAATCATATTACTGTTAAATGCAGTAATGTATGTGTTGTATGCAAGGGTATCAATTAATATTGAAAAGTTGGACCCCTCAAAATCAAAGTCGCTAAATGTTGAATTAGCACGAAGATAATCTTTGATCGAGGTCTTTATCTGGTCAAAGTCTAGATTGGTAAATTTAGTAAAAGGCATTTTTTATCTTGTTGCCTCTAAGAGGAATGTATATTCTTGTGACGGAAACTCTTGTCCAATAATATTGTATCCAACAATCACTTCAAATGCATTTTGATCTGGTTGTGGAGTTACCTCAACAAATACATTATTAACTCTTGGTTCAAAATTTTCTATTGCAATTGAAATTTGTCTTTGAATTACTGATGCAGTACCAAAGTCAACAAAATCAAACAGACTACCTCTAACATCAGAACCAAATAAAGGATTGAAAAATCTTTCTGTAGGGATGGTTTCTACAACATTCCTTACAGATCTGCGAATAGCATTCTCATTTTTTAAGATTTGCAAATCCTTTGTCACTGGATGAGGGACAAAGGATAAACTAATGTCTTTAAACGATTTGGATATCCTTTGTTCTGCCATTAGACTAGAGTTTTCTTGATTTTATTTATATTTACTTCCATGGATTACCATAATTTGGTTCTGTTCCGTATTCCCAATCATCATAATCATCGTCATTACGAATTTTTTCGTGCAGTTCTGTCTGTTTTTTAAGATCATGATGAGGTGCAAGGTCGTGCATCACTTCTGTAAGCACTCTTTTTGGTTTTTGTTGCATTGAACCATAGTCTGAGGCGAGTTTTGTGGTTCCCCACATCTCTCTCATGTATTCTTTGTTTCTATCCACAGGTGAATTTCCCATTTTAGCTCCTGATTTACGTGAAATCAGAACTTTTAGAGGGGTTGCTATCCCTTATCGCTATTTATTTTCACGTTCTTGAGCGGTTTTCCAGTGATATTCGTCCTCATCACCCATACCAAGACGATCATAACCACATTCTACCTGATAATATTGAGTCGAAACCTTAAAATCGGGCATTTTTGGTTCTGCAGGTGTCA
>Ga0208149_1000192_pt1 | contig 23551 bp, 32 predicted proteins | sample DEB08_DNA_15_FD_184533 | JGI IMG/M metagenome (GOLD analysis project Ga0208149, IMG submission 184533) | Aqueous microbial communities from the Delaware River and Bay under freshwater to marine salinity gradient to study organic matter... | ecosystem: Environmental > Aquatic > Marine > Coastal ... | reverse complement strand
TTCAGAGGCTTTAGCATCAATGCCTAGCCAAATGCCAATCTCGTCTGATAGTGCCGCCTTGGGGGCTTCTGCCCTGCCCTTTGTGATCGGATTTGGGCCTGACCTTGTGTGTGCAGCCATGGCATTAATACTAGGATTGACAAGTACAAAAAAAGAACAAAAAAAACAGGAAGCGGAACCAAAAAAAAAGAACTACGGTTCCAATGTGGCTGAGTTTAAAAAAAAACTGCTGAATAGGTGGAACCAATGCGCGAAAAAGTTCCGACAGGTGGGAACTAAACGTAAAAATCAGGAAAAAAAGAAGGGAACCGAAACTAAAAAGGAGGAACCAAAGCAGTATAAAACTGGAACTAAATCTAAGCCAAGGAAGCCAAGATTTCCAAACAAAGAAGAAAAAGAACGACTAAAACAAGCAGAACAGGAACTAAAACAGGCAGGGGTAAAGGTTACAGTTACCAGTTTGAACACGAAAACAGGAATCCATAGACAAAAGATCACGTCATGGAAAAAAGAAAGGGAAGTTAAGGAAATAAAGAGGCTGAAACATGGATGAAACGGGGAAGGTGGGTAGTCATTCGTTTTTCGATTATCTAGTCGATGTATTTACAACGATGTATGAGCAAACACCGTGGTGGATTTTACTTGCTGTAATAACCGCTGCGGCTGGGTTTTATCTCGTTAAGTTTGTGTCCAAGAATCTTATGTTGTGGGCAATAGTCATAGTAACAATATGCGCTCTGTTTATGTACGTTGCTGCACCATGGGTAATTAGTTTTTTCTCAAGCGTGCCAGCGTTCAGTTTTTTAGCAGGGATGTTTTCAGCAAGTATAGTAATCTCGACAATTAAAAAAGATTTGTGCATCTGGTCTTTTAGCGTGTTGGGGTTTGCATTATCGATGATTGGACAAGGAGGGTTCTAGATGATAAGAGGTATAGTAATTTTCGGTAGGTGGGCAATATTGGCAGCTTTGATTGGGTCAGCAATACTTTTAACAGGGTGCAATTTTTGGGATACAAAGCCGTGTGACTCATGGCTTAAAGACACGAAAGGAGGTGGTAGGTATTGTTCAGGGGAGAGGTTTTTATCCAAACACTGGACTCCGCCAGTCATGGAGCCTGAGCAAATTAGTTGCAAACCAACCAAGGATAGGAGGTGCGCGTAATGACTGAAGGGCAAGAGATTAAAAGAGGGTTGTTTCTTTGTTTTATTATGTTGTTAGCATCGTTTGTTTTCGCCTGGGTAAACACAGTTGAGGCTAAAGAAAACGAAATGGTAACAGCAGGATTGTACAAAATAGAAGGGGACAAGAGGACGTTAATCAAAGAAAAACACGGAATTACAGAGTCAGACTGTATATCCAGGTCAAGAGAAATTGCAGGCTTTCCGTTTGAGGGGGGACATTTGGAAGTTGTATGTAAAAGGACAAAGACGTTCAAAAAGAAAAGTGAGGTTAGCTGGCCATGAGGTTTTTAGTTATTTTTATGGTTGTTTTGACTTTAACAGCATGTGGAAAAACGGACTGTCCGCCGCAAACTAAGGAGTGGTACTGTGATTAGAAATTTAATATTAGTGGGATTAGTATTTGGTTTGGCTGGGTGTGACTTATCTGGAGGTTATAAAATGTCAGACTTAGACTGGTGCGCTATGATAGATCAGCGTAATCATGATGCAAGATGTGATGGTTTGGACTGGAAAAACCACACTCCAACTAAAAATGGTAATCGGTTAAGAACTCCTTTCCAGGGAGTTTTTGATCAGGGGTATTATGACGAGATTTATTAAATAACAGGAGATAATAAGGAAGATACAATACAGCAGTAACTACAACAATGTAAGTAATTGTAGTGTTAATGGTCAGGATACTGGTTTTGAAATTAGTCCTTCGATGCCTGAAGACGATTAAATAACAAAAGGAGAATTAAAGTGAACAAAGAAAACCTAGTGTTTAAGTTGTTGGAAATGTTAATAAGCAATGAGTCAAAAAACGATGATGTGCTTGATCAATCTTTTAAAGCTGGCGACAAAGTTCTTGTTAGAGCGCATCAAAACGGCGTCCAAGTTGGCACAGTTAAAAGTCACGTTGTAGGTGGTAAATTGGTTTTTAAGGAATCAAGAAAACTATGGAGGTGGGCGGCAAAAAAAGGCATAGCTCTTGAATCACTTGCAGAGCTAGGCGTAGACGAAACACGAACACGTTCTACAGCAATAAAAAACAATATTGCTATAAATGATTCGGATTGTATTGGAATTATGACAATTTCCGACGAACGCTACAAAGAAATAATGTCTCTGGAGGTTAGCGAGCAATCATGATTATAGAGAGGGAGGGATACAGTTTTAAAAGTGATACTAACAGCTCTGGCTCTGGCTCTGGCTCTGGCTTTGGCTCTGGCTCTGGCTCTGGCTCTGGCTCTGGCGATGGCTCTGGCTCTGGCTCTGGCTATGGCTCTGGCTCTGGCTCTGGCTCTGGCGATGGCTCTGGCTCTGGCGATGGCTCTGGCTTTGGCTTTGGCTCTGGCTTTGGCTCTGGCGCTGGCTCTGGCTTTGGCTTTGGCTCTGGCTCTGGCTTTGGCTCTGGCGATGGCTCTGGCTTTGGCTTTGGCTCTGGCTCTGGCTTTGGCTCTGGCTCTGGCGATGGCTCTGGCTTTGGCTAAATAACAAAAGGCAAAATTAGCCCTGCGCAAAAGAAATACAATAAAAGCAGGGCTACAAAAATCTGGTTAAATTTATTTATTTTTTTCAAATAATTTCTATTCATTTATTTATTTTCTATTATTGCTTTTTGCAGAGCTGATAACTGATACTCGTTTGCCTCTAGTATTTGTTTCAGAGTATCAAGCTCAGAAGAATACCGCTCATCTAAATTTTTAATCCTGGTTTCACAAACTTGGTCTGCCATTTTTAACTGTCTCTCTAAAAATGTAATTCTTTCCTTTAGTGATTTCATAGCAAAATAATATCCCGATGCGGCCCCGGTCGCCCAAGTCAAAGCTAGTGTACCGCCAAGCGGCCCAGCGAGCTGTGAAAAAGTAAAAGGTTCGATTGGCATTTTTGCCCCTTATGTATAGAAAACTGGGAAATCTATACATAAAAAAATAACATGTATAGAAAACTAAAAAAACTATACTCGTTAGTAACTCCAAATCACCGGAGTAGTACGCGCCTTGTCTAAGTGTATAAATCGTTTATCTCTAGGCCCTTTCTGCTGCCAGCCTATACCCTTAAATCCGTGCTTAAACGCAAGTCTTGTTAGTTCGTGTGCGTTTGGGTTTGTTATTTTTATGTCTACTGCTTTTCCGGTTGCGTGTGTTTGAGTATAGCCTTTTGATTCGTTATAACGTCTACAGCGATACCCTGAGCTAACGATCATCGGCCTGCCAAAATCGTGACGCAATGCGCTTAGGTCATCTAAAAAACCGAAAGCAGGTACATAGACAACCATACGCCAGTAATAGATAGCGCAATTAGCCGGCGCGCGAGGTTCTGGCCCTGCGTGGCTGCCATCCATTGCACGACCATTTTACGCGCTTCGGAACGGTCCGCCGCTGCGTCGGCTGCTTTTTCCTCGTCGGTATAGACCAGGGCGTCGAGCCCGTTAGTTACTCCGTCGACGATTCCGTTAAGGGCCTTTTCGGTCCCAAATAATTTACCCCAGAAGCTCATAGTACCACCCTATTTTTAAGCCAGCCGTAGACGAACTTTTCGTCCTTCTCGCGGCGTTCGGCCAGTTCGATATAGTACGCGCCCTGCAAGCAATTAAGCGCACGGCATAGTACCAACTCGTTACGCTCCGCCAGGTACTCGCGTAGGGCCTGGATAGTCATAGGGCCGATAGCGCCATCGACGACCAGGTCCGGGTAGAGCGAGCCACCTACGTTAAGTACGTTTAGCGCTCGCTGCAGGATTTTACTCGCGCGGCCGGTACCCATATTAACGCCGGTATCCACGACCTCGGAAGCCACGGCCTCGGATAAGGCGAGCAAGTCGTCCGCCCGGACCGCGTCCCAGTAGCGGGCGACGTAAATATCGAAGGCGACCCCGCGCGGCATATCGCGCATATCGCCAGCGAATCCATAAGCCCTGGCGACGGCTTCGGTTATGCCGTAATTCGTGGCGCCGCCGGAGTCGTCCGGGTCGTCTACGAACCCGCCCTCTACGAAGATAATCTGGTCGATAATTTTCTGCTTAAGGTCGTTCATCGCGTCATCATCACAATTTCATACCCAGCGGAAGCCGTACCGCCGCTTACGCTAATGTTACCGCCGTCGATGTAATCTATGGTTAATGGCCTGCGCTCTGACGACCCGCCAATGTACCACGCATTGATTACGGGAAGTGTTAGCTGCGGCCCAGTAAGGTTATGGGCCACAAGCGCGGCCCCGGAACCGTCCAGGGTGCCGGAATACTCGAAAGTCTTTTGGAATCGCAAGCTGCGGTTCCCAGCTAAATCCGTTGCGAATTCGCAGCCATCAATTTTCATATTTACCGGATTGCTGGGGAGAGATATCGGCCAGCCAGGCGCCGTTATGTGGTCTAAAGTGCTGCGGGTATCAACTGAGTAGGAAATGATGTTCCCGGTACCCGTGCCCTTGTCACGAAAACGAAGGTTAGACAAATTCATTTCGCCGCCGTTGTGGTCCATGAAGTCCACTAATAGGCTGGCATTCTGCGGGGGTTCTATATACCCGCCGTTTATAACTAAAGTACCTGCGTCCATGTAGGTCAATCGGGTGTTAAGCCCTGAAGTTTTGGCGTGGATTTGGCCGATAACTAATTCCGCCGTATTATCGGTCAGGACTTGGATAAGGCCATTACTCGCCGTTAAGTCCGTCGCGTTATCGAGCCAAAACGAACCGACTACAACGTGCGTTTCTACCCCATCTACTCGGATAGCGAAATCGTCTGCGGCGGACGATGTGCTGTAAATAGTCCCGATACCGACTTTAGCGCCGCCGGTAATTTCAAGTCGAGAATACGACCCGTCCAAATTCGCCTGTGAAATGAGTCCGAACCCGCCGTCGATAAGTACGCGGGCTTGGAAAGTCGCCAGATTCTCGATAACGAAAGAATCGATATTGGTAAAGTCGCCGAAAATGGTCTGACCGTCGGAATATACGCTCGAATAAAGAGCGGTTCCTGAGAAACCGAAGGGCCATTCCTGGCAGTTGCTAATGAACATAAAGTCCAGCGCACCGTCGGTTATGATGCCTTTATTCAGTGCGGAAATCTCTACCGAATCGAGGTGCGCCCCGCCGTTATTGCCGGTTAAGTCGATGCCGTCATATGCTGCCTGTATCCGCATATCTTTAGCGAATAGCCGAGGAGCGCGTACAGATGCCAGATCAATAGCGGGGGGATACGCAATGATATTTGCCCGCACTGTTTCGGTAGTATCCTGTTCAAAGAAAATACCAAAACTTCGGAGGTCTGGGCCGGGTTCGTAAATACTCGCTGCACCCAAAACCCCCGCGGCGGCTAAGTTAAAATCAGACTCGACTTTAAAACCGCTGCGAACTCGGCTTGTCCCTTTTATCACTGCGAAGACTTCCAGCGGGATACGGTCTGTAATTTTATAAATTTTTGAGACGAAAAGCGGGAGATTAAAAGCCGCCGCGTTTGTTACTGCTGTCGTATCGTCGGTAGCAGCTCCGTGTACGGATATTTCCGCGTCGCCAATAGCGCCGAATTGTTCCGGCGTGCAAACATCACCGGGGAACAACCCCTTAGCTTGAAGCCCGGACGCTGAAAGGTCTATATAGCTCCCGCCGTCGTCCGTGCCAGTTGCAGCCGCTACAATCTCATACAAATTGCCGCCGTTATCACCTACCACCGTGTACCCCAAAGTTACGACCCGCTGCCCGACTTTTAAGTAGGCGTCGCCGTCTAGGTCGGCCAGAGTCTGGTATCGCTGCCCGACCACGTTCCCGATTTGTGTCTGTTTGTTTGAATCAACCACCCACTCTGCATTTGCTGTGGTGTCTGCGTCTGCGTCAGTAGAGTTTTTATAAAGTACAATCTTATAGTCTTTACTAATGTGAGGGATGAAAACATCGCTTGAACCGTTGATAGGGTAGCCACTAGAGTTAATCTGGCATTTTGCGAGAGTAGTGCCACCCGTTGAGTCTGTGGCCATGCTTAAAGGGGTTGTGGTTCCTGACTCGTAGAATTTTAAATAATATCCAGAGGCTAGAGTACCGTCTGACTTTTGATACTGAATGGGAGCGCCGCTAATTGGTGTCCAGGTCATTGTTTTATTCCTGTGTTAAAAGTCTTTGCATAGAGTTAAAAGCTTCTTGGTCGTTTATGTTTTTAAACTTTTCTAAAGACTCGACAAGGGTGTTCGCCGCCTTATTTAAAGCTGCGGTCTTAGAAGCCATTTGAGTTACGTCTATGCTCCTATCTGTGGATGTCCTTATCTCACCCTTAAAACTTCCCCTGGCTGAAGGAATGAACCTGTCGTCAAGCGTGTTGTTAAAAACAATAAGCCTGTTTAACTGTATAGGGTTTTGCCCTGCATAATCTGAGGCTAAGCTATCAACAGAATTGACCGCATTAATTAGTTCATTTCTCGAAGCATAATTAGTTAAGTACTTTCTAAGTTCTTGTCCCATAGCTTCTACTGCTCTAGGGTCGTCAAAGTCTATCTTTTTAGGTAGCTTTTCCCTTATGCCTTCCAAAGAAGTGAATATGTTGGTTAGCTGGTCGTTGGTTTTGGCGTAGTCTGTGGATACTTCCCTTACTGCATCGTTTAATGATGCCCGTATAGATTTTGCAAAGTTCTTGCCCGTATCGGTCAGACCGCCATAAGTCTTTTGCTTATAGTCGATCATTGTGTCTATTTGTCGCTTTAGCTTATGCGCCCTGTATGCACCAGAACCGTCTTGAGAGAGTAGGTCTGTTATGTCTCTAATAACCTTTTGACTAGCAACATCTTTAGCTATGTCTGAACCATCAAAAAAAGACTTATTTTTCATTAGGTCTTTTAAAATGGTTGGGTTTTGGTATGCCTCATCAGGTATGTTTATTTCTGCATTCTCTAACTGCTTAAAAAATGTGTCCTGAATCCCTGTTGTGTCTATTTCTGTTTTCTCTGTTTTAAAACGTTTTGAAATGTTGGAAAGGTCGTTTCTTAACTCTAGTGATTTATCTCTTAAGACCTTAACCCTGTCCATAACTACATCACCAATAAAATAGGACGGCCTTTGTTCTATGGCTTTGTCTTCGCTTGACTCAATAACCCTTTTAAGCTCAAGCATTTTCTGCATTATTTTCTTTGTGGGCTTGTTTGCGTTTTTAGCAGAGGAAACCTGCCCAGGTCTAAACCCCTGCTTGACAGCCTCATCACCCAAAGGGTCTGGGACTATTGAATCACCCTCAAGCCTTTTGTTGTATAGAGTGGCGTTGTCGCTGCCGTTTCTTATTCTTTTCTTTATTATGTTTTTCACAACATCATCTGCAGAACCACTGGAAACCGTAGGTAGGCTGTCTGGGTCACTTAATATTAAAGAATAATCTGTGCCATATTTCTTTAAGGCTTTTTGTAATGGTGGGGCGGGTAGATTGTTTTCATCTATTAGGGGCATGTTGCGGCCAAACTTTCTCGATAAAACATCTTTAAACTGTCCGGCCTTTTGTGACATTTGAAAAGCTGTGTTTCTCATTAGTGGCTGGTATGCTGCCATCTGTGGGGCAATAGGTATTTGACCGCCTATTTCTCCAATCTTGCCAACTATTTCCTGGCCTTCCTCTGTCATTGGCTGGTGTGTCCAATAAGCAGCGTTTGAAAGAGCGGATTCTTTAACCCTGTTGGCAGCTTCGATTGTTCCATAATTGCCGCTTAATATCTCCCTGGTAAGCTGTTCTAATGCTCCACTGACAAACCCTACAGCTCCACCTGTAGCGCCTGTGGCCATAGTCCCTAATGAATCAAGAGCACCCAAAGCATAGCCGCCTATACTAAAATCTCCTTTTTCTTCTGGCTCTACTTCCTCATAACCTTCAGGGATGGGTGGCGTCAATGGCTCCATTGCTGTTGATGGGTCAAAAGCTTCTGCCTTTGCTGTTGATGGGTCAAAAACCATTTTCACATCTCCGTCCATGTTCCATCTTTATTGAATTTTGCTTTATTTCCATTGGCGTCTGTGTAAACCTTGCCTGGTATAAATTCTGTTTTACCGAAACCTGACAGACTTTCCTTAAGTTCATCGAGTCGCCTCTTAAACTCTTTAGGGCTTCTTTGCCTATTAAGACCACCCGCGCCAATCTGCCTTAAAATTGCTATGTCAGACTCACTTAAAACACCTGTCATTAAATCAAGGTTTTCACCAGTAAGAATGCTTTCTAATTCCTTGATATCTGCTATTAACTCTGCTTCTGAACCTTCTAGCCTAAAGTCAATTGAACCTTCTAATGGCCCTAGAACATTAGGCAGCTCTTTGCTGTTAGTTATTTTGTTGATTAAATCTAGTGCTACAGACTTAAACTGGTCTTTCTTCTGAATTGACTTTAACTTTTCTTGTGTTTTTAGTTGAGCGGCAGGGTCTAGGTTTTTTTCAATTATTTTCTGTTGACTTGATGGCGGCAAAGACTCCCACTGTTTCTTCTGCTCGTCTGTAAAGCTTTCGGGCGCTTTCATTCCTGGCTGCAAGTCCATTACTTGCTGTTCTCCTGTAACAGAGTCAACCAGAACCAACTTGCCACCAACAACCGATTGTTCAAACCTTCCAACCTTGGATGCTTCAGGCTTTCTTAAAAGCTGTTCACCTATAATTGCAGACGAATCAAGTTCTTCGGGGGTTAAGCCCATCATATCTACGCCCATTTTACCCAGAGCACTAAAAAATAATTCTCTTTGTTCGGGAGCCATTTGCTTTGCTAGATATGAGTAGGTTCCCACAATTTTCTGTGCTTCAGCCTCTTGTTCTTTACTTAATCCAACCTCTCTAGTTTTACTCTCAGAGATTTGTTGTTGAGTAAGAGGGTCTAAGCCTTGTAATTGCTCTAATTTGGCTTGTTGTTGGAGCAGGTTTAATTGGTTTAACTGTGGGGCTTGCTGTATTTGTTGAGCAGCCTGGTAGCCTTGCAGAAGTCCTTTAAATGGGTCTGTCATCCGAAAATCTCCCCAACAGTTGGGTTAAAGGATGGGTTAATATTTAATCCTGAAGTATCAGAGGGTGCTTTTTGGGGTATAAATTGCTGCGCACCTTGAATGAGTGAGCCTAGCATTTGATTACGAGCTAAAGCTGAACCCATCGCACCCTGGGCCTGAGCTGCTCCAATGTTTTGCGAAAGAGTTCCAATGTTAGATGCACCAGTCAGACCTGCTGCTCCTTGTCGAGCTGCAGAAGTTTGTCCGATTCCTGCTGCCCTGAATAGCTGGTCAATCTCTCTCTGTCTCAAGTCTTCAAGAGTCGTTCCTAAGCCCGTTAAGCCGCTTATCTCTTGCTCTCTGAAACCTAGAGCCATTGGGATTAGTCGTTGCTGTAGAGACTCTGCTGTGCCTCCTGAGCCTAATTTGCCCCTAGCTGCCTGGTTTGCCATTAGGCGTCTTGTTACGTCCTCCTGCATTGCTTGTAAGAGTGGGTTTTTTAGAATCTCGCCGCCGTTCTGTCTAAGTGAAATGGCTTGTTTTAAGAGCGGGTTATCACTGCCGCCCATTAAAGCCTCAGCGCGTGAATCAAAAGCTTGGGGAGTGAAACTAGGCATAGGTTGTTGTTGCTGGCTTTGTATATTCGGCTGGTATGTTGTCCCTGTTATAGTTTGCTCTATAACGTCCTCTGGAACGCCAGACTCTCTAAGCAAATTCTGCTGGTTTTGTGTCTGTATGTCTTGAGCTGTTTGATTTACAAATTGGTCATACCTGGTCGGCGAGTATTGCTTGATATTATGAAGGTACATATCAAGCATCATTTGGTCTTTTTGTTTTAAGTCTCCCCACTGCTGAGGGAGTCGCCCCATTATCCTTTCTGCTTCCGTCAAATAGTAATCAAGCCTATTCTGGTCATCACTACTTAAATTAGACCTTTCTTGGTTTATTAAATCTTCTACAGATTGTCCAGTTTGTGATAATGCAGGCTGTTGGACTGGGGTAGGGGTAGGTGCTTGAACTGCTACGCCTGAAGCCGGTCTTGTGAGTGGCTTAGATTGAACTAGACCACTTTCAAATGTCTGTGGTGCCGATATTCCAAGGGCTCCGGCCAATGGGCCTAAAGCACCCACACCAAAACTTGAATACGGTGCTAAATCTCTTCTCAATTGTTCTGTAGCTCGCTCCTGGGCTTCAATACCCATTTGAGCAGCTTCAACTTGTGCGCCTGATGCAGCTTGCGCCCCTTTTTTTGATTGGTTAGCTGCAACTAAACCACCCACCGCACCTATAACTGCGCCCCAAACCATAACGCCCCCTTATGTAATCTCGTTGCCTGAGCCGTGAATAGAAATAACCGAATCGGTCGCAGCTAATGCTTGAATAGTCGTTCCGCTCGGTAGAGTCGCGTTAATCACTGGAAAAGCTTGAATTGACTCTAAAGGGGATATAACCCTCTTGAATATTTGGTTATCTACTCCGGCAGTACCGCCAGATGGCACTATGTAAATAGTCGCCTCAACTGGTGAAGATGAAGTGTTGTGTAATGCGAGATGTTTAATAACTGTAGTCGTAGATGTTGGAACAGTGTAATAAGTCGCGGTACTAGCCGTTAAATTAGTGGGAGAAAATAACCGCTTCGGGGTTGTAGTCATTATTCATCCTCAAGACTATCAAAGTGGAATGTGATCGTACACTCACAAGCACCCGTTGCTGAATTACTAATAGCAATAGCTGTGTTCTGGGGTAAAATAATGTGCCCCATCACAGGTATGTCATCTGAATAATTAGCTAGAACTCGTCTTTTCCCCAACACACTCCCCAGGGTTAACCCCGTGACAGAGGCATCACCCGTAGCAGTAACTGATGCTGTCTCGGTAGCTGTGTGGTACATGTTAACTGGTGTAATAGCTGAAGCACCGCCAGCCGTTCCTGTTACTTGGTAAATAGTGAATACAGCATTGACAGCAGTACCTACCATAATATGGTCTACTACTAAAAGGTCTGTAGTGCTGTCGTTTTTTAAGTAGATTATTTCCTCATCGCCGCCTGAAGTCGTATAGCTAGACGTTAAAGAGTAGAGTTTCTTTTTCATCGCCGCATCTGCGCACTCAGCAGAAACAAAACCTCTCGTGAGTACCCTGCCATGAGAGTCTGCATTAATCGCTTTGCCGTTAAAGCCTTCAATCTTCATTTAATTCCACTCCTGAGCTGTACTCGTCTTCTAGTCTAATGTTTATGTTTCTTAACTCTATTAAAATTAGTTTTAATAAGTCCTCAATGGTCTTTTCTTCTTCTTTCTCGTCAACAATGTAACTCATACAAAGAACCACTCATCTTCTTGAGGAAAGTATTTAAAGTGTAGAGCTGTGCCTTTTTTATTTATGTATATTTGACTATGACCGTTTATTTTCTTTGTGGATTTTATTTTTATTTTTGAGTTGTCAGCGTTTCTAACTACACATTCACCATGTTGCGGTAGTGTAATCTCTGATTTTTTCTCGGCATTAACAAAGTCAAAAGGAGCGCAAGTATAATTGCTTGATACTGAAACCGTATTGAATATTGAGTTTTCAGGAACGTAATCATAAGAATTAGAAAGACATTCTAATTGTTTTTTAATTTCCCAGACTTGAGCAGCATATCCCGTTGAATCGTATACATCGCGATTTTGTGTTGACTTAACATCGTCCGAACCGCCGCCCGTTCTTATCCAAATGTCATGAGCCCATCTTATAAAATATTCAAAGAATGGCCTTAGTTCTGGGTCGTTTAATATTTTCCTTGGTATTGGCGCTACAAACGGGTCAACCTTCACCATCCTGCTCCTTTCAAATCAATAGCAGCACCGTGAAAACCTACGAAACAAGGGTCAGATACTCTTATTCTAATTACTACGTCATAGAAAGACTGCATGTTATACCACTCTACACGCTTAACGCTTTCACCCTCACGACCTATTTTCACCCAGTCTTCACCAGTAAATGACCTACCGCCATCGATTGAACATGAGAACATTATCTCAGGGTCTGGAACGTCAGTATTGCCTACACCCGTCTCCATAATGGCCTCAGCCCGACTCATTAGAATCCTTGAGCCCGGTATTCCGAGTTGAAGTCCGTTGACTGGTGCTGAGTCTCGCTGTCTTATGATCGTGGCTCCGTTTGATGTGTAAGTATTAAAGTCCCACTCGTACACGTCGCCAGAATCGTAATCACAAACAAGGTGTTTCCCAAAAGCATAAACATAGCCGTTAATTAAATGTCGGCCTAGACTTGTTCCGGTGCTTAACCTTACCCATTCGCCCGTTCTCTCAGAAAAAGCCAGTGTGAGCTGCCCAGTTTGTAAAATGTAGAAATTCTGTCCGTCCAGATTACAAACATAGCCTTGAGAATTTTCTGTGGCATCCTCTCTTAGCTCTTTAGCTATTGCTGAGGGGGTTATGTTTTCAGGCTGGTATGAGGTCATTCTATAAACCTGGTCATCGTCGCTTAGAAAGTATAGATAACTCTCTGAACTAGCAATGCTGAACGATGACTTAACCCCACGCCTGACCGTTGACTGCTGTATTCTGTCAAAGGGTGGTGATCCTGTGCCTGAGTTATACCAGACTTCAAAAGAGGACTCACCAGCAATGTAAAGCCGTTCATTGAAGGCATAAACTTGTTTTATGTCGTCTGGGTAACTCTCTGCAGTCGCATAATTCAAACCGTCTATACTTGTTGGGTCGCCTGCGTCAGCACTACAGAATCTCGCGCCTGTTCCCTGGTAGATAACCTGATTATTAATGTATGTGACCGTTTGGGCGTTCTCTAAATCTGTGTCTGTAACCGTTGAGAGGCTTGTGTTGTATATTTGAGTGCTTGAACCGTTTCTTATTATTAAATTAGTACCATCTGAAACCATCGAACAACGATCTGTGCCTAGGATAGTCCCTGAAATTGTCGTTCTGTTTCCGTTTTGGTCTATTTCTATGAGAGCTGTATCGACTATTAAATATACTTTGTCGTTGTGTAGCTCCATTCCTCTAGTCGTTCCAGCCACACCTGAGCTAAAAGGCTTCTCTCCTGGCCACGGTAATAAAGCTGCAGGGCTCCGGCCTGACACATGTGTGTCAATGTATAGATTCACCGATGATTGACTAGACCAAAAGCGTGAGCGTGATTCGTTTTCACCGCCTACAAAGTTTAAAGGTACTGTTCTCAAGGGGTAGCGCCTTCTGAATACATTGCTGGTGCTGGGCCAAACCTGCCGCGCATTTCTTGCTTTTGAGCATCAAGTAGTTTTTTCTCAAACGTACCATCGTAATAGCTTGCCGCTTCCTCATCTCTTGCCCACCTATACAATTCTGAAAGGGTGCCGTATAGATAAAGGTCTGGATACTTCGTTAAAACGTCGTTAGTCGTGTTTGAATCGCTTAATGCTGTTAGTGATACGTAGTAACTCATTTCAACCGTGTAGCCGCTGTCTGGTACTCGGTTGAACTCCAATTGTGATGTTACCGTGAAGTATTCTGGGACACCTGAGTTGGGCTCAACTGTCATGGATTCGGGAGATTTAAAACGAATCTCTCTAGGGTTTGCGCCAACAAGGGTTAATCGTCGCATCTCCAGAAAGTTGTCTGGTAATTGTAGAAACCTGTCTGCTGTTGGCATCGTTGCCGTTGAGCGTTGCTCGTTTGTTCTTAATTTGAGCCTTGCGTTTATCCTTGCTTCGCATAAATCGATAAAATCGTCTATTACATCACTAATGTCTGTTCTGTGTGAGAATCTCTCAACAGCTTGCTTCAGATTCGCGTAGTTATTTAAGGCCATGCTTTAACCACCACGTAAAACCCGCCTGGGGTTTGTGAATAGGAATGAATGTCGAACCGTTCCCAAATTTTAGGAAGCCACCATCTGAAATCTTCTTGAATGAGGTGAGCGTTTCTACCGTCCGAAAGGACTTTGACTGCTGGGCCTGTGTGGATAGTAAAAAACCCAAACTCTTTTGTGACTCTTTTTAAGTCGTCTAGGACGTTATCTAATAACTCAGGTTCAATATGTTCTAGTACGTCAATGCAGGTAACAAACTGTCTGGGGTTTGGTGTCTCAGACCATTCTGGGCGGGCAGGGTCGTATAACTCTATTTTAACCTTGTGGTTAGGGTTAATATTCTGAGCTAGCCTGCCTTTTCCTGCTCCGTAGTCGAGCATTTCTTCAATGTTCAAGGTGTTGATAATGTTTGTTACTAAAGGAGCAAATTGAACCGAAGCCACCCCATAATTAGGGTTTTCGTGTAGCTTTTCTTGTTCTTCTCTGTATTTTTCACTAATCAGCATGAGTGGCCAGCCTTAGCTCGTTTCTCCATTCTCTAGCAAACTCCTGGTCTGCATAACCCTGAAAACATGGAGTCCCTAAAGTAAAATGGACAATCTTTGCGTTTGGGTTTGGGTCGTATTCTCCGACTAGGTGGTTGTATTCTTTTGGTATCTCACCAATATTGGTGCACCACTCAAACCTGTGCAGGTATTTGCCGCTGGCATTATTCACAACTTCAGGAGTAAGGTTTTTTACTGGCTGTCGGTAGCAATTAAATAGAATTAGGCTTGACCAGTTTTTCATAGGGTATTCGTGCTGAACATTGCCTAGAAACTTGGTTTTAACCTTTGATTTGTAGTCATGCTTAACCACTGCTACATCATCAGTAAGTGACATATAATCTAGTAACTCGTGAATGTCACACCTGACCAGCATATCACAATCCATGAATAGGGCGATTCCCTTATAGCCAGCGAGGTAGGGCGTCAAGAATCTTGAAAATGAGAACTCTGTGCTACCGTCCTCTATCCCCCTTGTGAACTCTGGAATGTTACGTTTATTAATTGGTATGAACTCACACGGCCTCGATGAATGCCTCATTATACTGTTGCATAGAACGTGATAGGCTACCGTTTCCCTTTTGTCGAATCCTATAAATATTCTCATTAATATCCTTAACTGAGCGTTTAAAGTCTCCCCTATGGAGCTTAACAGAATTGAACCATGGGAATGACTCACCTTCTGAATGGTATCTATAACCAGCGTACTCTGGTACTAATACATGACAAGGAACACCAACAGCACCAGCGAAATAGACCACCGTATTACACACTGTAACAACGGCATCCAGGCAGGAAACAAGGGCTAATAGTTCTTCAAGGTCTGAACCCTTTTTAACTGATCTGGGCCAGTATTTAATGCCGTATTTTTCTAATTCCTTGGCATCTACTTCTTTGTAGTCTAAGCAAACTAACTGGTAATTTTCTGTAAGTGGTAAGAATGTCTCAAGGGTAGTGGTTCTATACTTCATGCCCGTTTCTTTAGAGCCACCCATCATAGAGAATCCTACCACGGGTTTATCACCGTCTAACAATGATGACCACTGCTTAACCCTTTCTGGGTCTGGGGTTAGAATTGGGTTGCCTGGGAATGACTTATGGTCGCGCCTAAAGAAATAGGGTAATTGCCCCATTGAGATTTGATAGTCGAACTTATGTTCATCCACCAATGGGCTATGGTCTGAGAACCTATTTCCGTATACAGGGCAAGAAAATGAACGGTCAAATATTGAATGCGTTCTTTTGTCTACTTCTAAAATTACATTATTTGTTTCCAATAAATCAGGAACACAGGTAGCGAACATGATCTCGTCGCCCACTCCCTGTTCCCCATACACCACCACTGTGCCTTCTTGGCCTTCCCACTCGGGAACACCGTAGTCTCTTTTAACGCGCTCTTTAACGCCTTGTGTCATGTAATACTCATCCCACCCTGACCAGTCTCTTAACATGAGTTTAGCTAAACCGCGATTATGTAAAGCTGAGTTTAAATTAGGGTCAATCTTTAATGCTCGGTTGCTGTATTCAATGGCTCGTTGAGGTCTGCCCGTTTGAAGATACATCAAGCCTTTGTTGGCAAGTGCTGAAGCGTTAGACGAGTCTTTTTCTAGTGCCTTGTCGAATATTTTAAGGGCTTTATCTCGGTCAATATTTTCTATTGCCATTCCCATATTAGACCAAATTTCTGAACGGTTGGGTCTCATTTCTGCACACCGTCTAAAAACGTGATAGGCCAAACCATCTTTTCCAGAATCCAAAAGAATATAACCTGTTAGAAATAGGGCCAGCTCTCCGGATTCTGTCTCTGGCTCTTCATTCAGAACTTCGTTGCAAATACTTAAAGCTAATTCTGGATTGCTTGAAGCTATGCTTTTAGCTTCTCTAACACGTTCCATCATATTTTAGATACTGTCCTTAGATACTTGTAGTCTGGCGAGTTGAGAAGCTTTTCAATTCTGGGTAGGTCTTCTTTCCTGTTCCAGTCGATATTATATTTTCGCTTCCATTCCATTAATACGATATTAGGAACACGAGCAAAATGGTAATGATCTGACTTTATCCCTGCGCGTTTGTATTCGTCGTTATTCTGTCGTTCTTTGTTGTGCTTAATAATGTTCCGAGTGTCTTGTGATGAATGGATAGTAAAACCACCTTTACCATCACCCTCAAAGTAATCTGTGATACCCGTTTGCGGGTCGTAATTCAGTATTTTAGCCATATAACCTCAAAGGGGGCCGAAGCCCCCAATAGAATGAACCTTATTACGATGTGGTTAAATCTGTCACCTTACCTGAACTCGCTTCATTCTTAGAACACAGAGTATACTCAACGATCATCTGGCGTTGTTCACTGTCTCCAGTTTTCGCCAGTTCGTTAAGCTCCATTGGTCGCAAGTAATTAACAGACCAATAATCCATATCTAAAACAAAAGCAGTCTGGTCTCGTTGGAAACGGTTAGGAACTACTTTTAAAGTTCCAAAGTTTGACTTATAAAAGTCTACCGCGCCAATCAACGTAATGTCAGAACCAGCACTAGCTGGTGTTTCAAGTGTAGAGATACCACTAAAACCGCTCACAATAGCACGGTTGAAAGGGCCAACCATGATAGTTGTGGGGTCTCCGCCCTGAGTCCAGCACTTTTGAATAACGTCATCTAATGAGGCTTTGGTAAATGTACCTGCCACCGTTGAATCAGTTGGTGCTGTAGTTGGGATTGATGGAGAACCAGCCGCGCCAGGAGTGGTTTGAGCTGTACCTGTACCTAAAGATGTTTTATTAGTAGATAACCACGACTCAAGAGAAGCAAGAGCGCGACCTGTACCAGCACCACCAGCCGAAGCTGCTTGATTCTGGGTAAGGGCAAACTCCATATCACGCTTGATCTCTTTACCGCGTTTTGCTACTTGGTAGGCTAATTCATCAGATCTACCTGCTTGATCAATTGCTCTAGCAGTACCAGAAACAATAGCCGTTTTTTGCGAGATTTGGCAGTAGTTAGCAACTCGTGTAGTAGGACTAAGAGTTTTAGCTGTTGGGTTATCACCCTCAATTGCAATGTTACTAGCTGCTGCATCAAGGGTATCTGTTTGCCATTCGCTAAGAACTGCAGAAGCAGAACCACGGCCTACACCGTTTAAGAAAGGAGTATCTAACGGACTAATATCGTAAATCATCAGTATTGTTATCGTGGATTTTTTAATTGCCACTTCTACATGTTTCCATGCAGCTCAGACTATATCATCACTGTTAGGCCAGTGCTGGGCGCTCGTGGGCGGGTTATTGTTGGGACTCACCGCCTAGTCGTTGCACCTTCCAAGATACTAAAACCCATCTTGGCTTGGCTCAGGATTACCCTCGTCTTTACGTTAGGGCTTTCCCTGAATTCACCCAGTTTTCAAAAGTGCCTTGCTCTATGACATTTACCACAAAGAGCAACTCTTCTTTAGTTATCGTAAATGTCATACTTTTGTCCTAAAGCATCTTTTGGGACTTGAAAGTATAACGATATGTTGTACTTTGTGTCAATCCATTAAATCTTCACGATTACCCACCGTAGAATAGGTAATAACTGTATTAGTTGGGACTGTCATTTTTCATTCCTCATAAGCCTAAGTATTGTTTGATTGCGGCCTGAGCATCGTTTCTACTTCCTGTCTTTTTCAGCCTTTCTCTAGCTGAATTTGTTTTAACAGGTTGAGACTCACCACCTCCGGCTTGTTGGCTCCTTGGTGGTTGCTTGGCACGCTTGGTTTCTATCGGCTTTGAACTTATCTCATCGAACAATGCAGCCTTACGTATAACCTTTATGAGCCTGTGATCGTACACAGACGCCATATCATTTTCGCTGAATCCAGCCTCGGTTAACGTTTTAGCCATTTTCTTGAGATCAGCATTCATCTTTCCATCATCAAGCCATTCTGGCACTGCTTCCTTCCATTTAGCTTGTTCTGCTTGGATTAATTCCTGCTGTTTTTTGCTCATCTCTTGAGTGAGTTGGTCTTTATACTTCTTAACCTTATCACGTTTAGAGTCGAACTTGTTCCGCTGCCGATAGTATTCTTCAGGGTCGGACTCTCTCAGCTCTTTCATTTCATCGCTATCCAGGTATTGAGCCTCACCGTACAACAGAGATTCAATTTCCTGTAACTGACTAGCAATTTCATTTTCTTTAGCTTCAAGCGCCTTTCGCCTTTCCGCAACTTCAGAGGTCTTCTTTCGGTAGTCGGCTTCCATCATTAACCCTTTGGGGATTAAATCAAGATCAACGTCTTCCGTCAGTACATCGAACTCTATGTCGCGGTCGTTTAGTTTCGCTTTCACTCGTCTGGGTTTGGATTCTGTGTCGCTCTGGGGCGTTTCCTCCGTTTCCTTCTTAGTTTCTACAGGGTCTTCACCCTTTGCTTCGGTTGGCTTATCAGCTCCGAGAAATGACCGTAAACGGTCGTGTACGGCTCCGCTAGGGTTGGCCATAAAATCTACCTCATGATTCGTTTAATGTTTAACTCGTTTAAATCGTCTACTTTACCTTCTCTAATGTGATGCTGTAGAACTCTTTCAAAAGCTGCTACGGCTCGCAACATGTAATAAAGGTCTTCTCTTAAGTCTGCTTGGTCGTGTGCGCTTAGAGAAATATTCTTATAACAGGCTTCCCTTATTTCATTGATTGCAGACTTTATAAAGTCATTGTCTAGTGTGGCTTTGGCTTTTTCTGCTCTGTTCAAATCAATGCCCCTGGCACATTTTTATTCGTGTCTGCTTCAATCTTTGTAAGTTCGGCAGCAATCTTGTCATCGTGCTGCATCTGATCTTGTATAAGTTTGGCTTGGTCAACCATGGCCTTTTCACGAATCTTCGCTATTTCTCTCTGAGTAGTAGCTTCTTGTTTAATTGCTTCAGCTTCGGCCAGCGGGTTTTGCATATTTTGCTGCATGGCCTGATTTTCTCTAGTGAGTCTCTCAATCTCAGCTATGAGTAACTGCTGAGGTACTTCGGGGTCATTAAAATACAACTCAATCTCTTTAAGGCCCACCTCTTTAACTAGCTGTGAATAAGCGTTGTATAACTTCTTGCTGTCAGCAAGGGGTAACCCTAATTCCATGGCCGACTTAATCTCAGATATTAGATAACCAATGTTGGCGACTTTCTCTTGTCTATCTCCAGAACCCACTCCAACATCAATAGTGCAATAGGTTTTATGCTTCCACTCTGCAGGGTCAATGACTTTGGTTTCACCGAATAATCGGATTTGGATAGATTCATCTTGATACTTTGAAGCAAGAGCAGCAATCTTTTCGAATATTTCTCTTATTGCACCATCTGCAGCAAGTCTAGCAACAGTCTCAACACGCATCTGAGCCGCGTCCCTCTGTCCCACAAAGGCTACTGCTGTCTTGTTAAGAATCTCCGTATCTACGCCTTGAGAATACCTTGTAACCCCTGAGCGAACCTCTCTCATTGTGTCCGAGTATTCTATTGCTTGGAGTATTTGCGGTGTCTGGTTGTCAGTTGGGATAGGCATAAGTGAATCACCAATTGGCCCACTCCCATCAACTCTCACAACACCACCAGGTCTAGGCGTTAGAAGGTCGTCCAGTTGAACACGGTCATTCACAACCATTCTATTGAAGTTTGAAGCGTATATGTTGTTCAGCATTTGTCTAAGTAGGTGAGACTTTAAGTATTGAATGTCTGCTACTTGGTCTGCTGGACATGTCCCGATAGCCTTGTGTGGCATTGGAACGGGAACCATCACACAGAAAGGATGGTCATCAACACGCCTTTTTTCTAGTACCTGGTTGCCAGCGTAGAAGACCTGCCACAGCTCGCTGATACCGTCCTCATCAGCATCCATGTAGACATAATATTCACCCAAATAAATTACATCTTTTGAACTGTCATTAGTTGGGTTTGATTCATAGTCTTCTTCTAAATCGTAATTCCTAGCTAGCTTTACCTCGTTGTCTAGTTCTTCATCTTTTCCTAGTGATTTTACTTGTTCCTTGCTGAAACCCATTTGAATTAGCTCAGAACGGGTTTTAGGTGATCTTTGGCCTATGAATGGGGGTTCTTCAAAATCTCTCGCTCTACGTGCTATTAGAAGCTCATCGGGTGGGATATTCTCAATCTTTGGGCGTCCAGTTGATTCTACCCATTCACCCTCAACATCTGTAAGACCGTCCTTGTTCTTTCTAGCCTTTGTAATCCTGAACTTTGGCTCCATCTTGAGCCGCATAACTTCCATATCATCTAGATTATTATACTCATCTGCCTCTATTTCTTCTGAGTCATCCCAAAATACTTTTACCACTCCTGTGTATTGGAGTAGGGCATCTTTAAACATGTTATATAGTATGGTGTTGCCTTTGTGTTGATTAGCAAAAACCCACTGGCAGTACTCGGTTTTATCTTCTGCCTCTTGATCGAATCTTGAATCTGTAGCGGTGAATTTGGCAACGTACTTACCTTGGGTAAACGTCCTCATCAGATGGGGTATCATAGTCTCTACAACGTCTGAAACGTCTGATGTGACCATCTGTGATAAGCCTTCAATCTCATCACCAAACGGTCTTTGATTATAGTAATCGAGCAGGGTTTTCCGGTTGGAGTTGATCTTGCTCCCTTCCCCCAGAAACCCCAGAGCCATTCTTTCTTCGGCTCCTACGATTTGTGCTATTTCCTGATCTGTCTTCAAGAGTTTTCACTCGCTCTTTTAATTCGTTTAATTCTGCTCTTAAGGCTTTAATCTCTGCTGCTGTTCTAAAATCCATTAAGCCATGCCTATTTTTGGCTGTTGTAGTTTTCTCTTTTGTCTGGGTTCTTCAAAGCATATCGCTGAAAGGCCGTGAGAGTCTGCTGAGTGACTAGCCCAGTCGTGATTGGGCCCTAAGTCTATACCGCGCTTATCGTCTATTTTGGCGCTGTAATATGCCAGTGCAGAACAACCAGATTCACACTTTTTACTAAACCACATTTTATGAAACAGATTTCTTGTTTGTTCGATTCGCTGTTTAGCTGCGCCCTTGCCTTGATTCGGAACGACTACTACAGGATAACCAGCATCCTCAAAGGCTTTTCGATAGTTAATATCGATTACTTTATCGTTTGTCTCACCGTCATGAGGGAGCCATATTTTAGCTCTGTCTGGCGTGTAACCTTCAGACCGTAACCATGTCAAATGATGCGCTATGTCCTGGCCTTGGGATTCGTAGTGGTTCAGGTAGTTAATTTTCTGCGGCTCTATTTGACTAGCCCAGAATACAAAGTTGTCGCTCTTTGCACCTGTTCCACCAATGTCTGCGTAAAGCCTTACAACCTTGAGCGGATTCTCTGGAACGTCTACCAGCCAGCGCCCTTCAGCCCTGGCTTTAATGATGTGTTTCGTGTAGTAAGAGCCTGGCTTAACTTCTAAATACTCGCCTTCCCAAACATGCCCATAAGTGTCTGGTCTTTTCTCTTTATCGTCGAGTCGCTCTTGTTCGAGTGACGTTAGATGCCACCATGGATTATCACGCCAGTTTATCTCAACAACTATTGAGTCTTTAGGGGGGTCTTGTCTAAACCTTTGGTCTGTTGGGCTTCCCTTTCTCTCAGGGTTCCATGTTATCCAAATCTCCGAATCTTGCTCTCGAACTGTTGGGACTACTTTTCGCCAGCACTCGTCCGTGACTGGTTCAGCCTCATCTACCCAAAGTATTAAGATTCTACTCTTAGACTTTATTGAGTCTATGTTGTGTCTTAAACCTTGAAAGACATACTGAATTGAACCGCACTTTGTCCTTATGTACTTCTCGCCACAGTCATAAAACTGGCTTAAGTATTCGTCTTCTTGTATTGAGAATTTAATCTCTGCAAAAGAGGATTCATCTAAAGAGTTTTGTAATTCTCGACCACAAAGAATAATACCTTGCTTACCTTCAGAAGCTAGACTTATCCCCCTGGCTGCGGTCATCTTTGCAAAAGTTCTGGTCTTTCCCGAACCCCTGCCACCGTAGGCTAATTTATACCTACAAAGGTTCCATTCACCGTCTTTTATAAAAACAGGTATTAATTTACTTGGTATCTCTATTTGATGCATCAACGCCCTTTATACCAATAGCCTGAATTATTAAAGCGTTCCCGTTTTCCCCTGTAACCTCCATATCTACTGCTTTTAAGTCTGGCAAGTACTTATTTATAAGCTTCATTCTTGTTTCAATGCCTATCTTCAGCCTAGCAACGTCATCCTTGTTTATTTCCTGGTCTAAATCTTCTATTTTATTAACATTATCAATTACTTTCTCTACATGCTTTTGCCTGCTTAACAGCTCCCTTAAGCTTTCTTGTCTTTCGTGTTTATGCCTTTGTGCTAGGCTTTGGCCCTTCTTCATAGTTCCCTCAGTGGGTTGACTATTAAATATTAATAACCCGATGTTGAGTAAGTGATGTTACCGTTTGCGCCTGTTCCGGTTATTGCAAAGTGCAGGCCGTTGTTGGCGCTTATTGGGTGTGGGAATGTAACAGTTTTTGCACTGTTTTCAAATGCTACTGAATCAGCATGTAAGACTGTACCTGATGCTGCCGTGTTGTCGTAGACTGTTATAGTAGCGTCTACTGCGTTATTAGATATGATAGTAACAGAACATAATAAGCATTTGCCTGTAACTACTGTTCCCGCTGTAAAATCAGCTGATTGTACTTTTAACATTTTAACACCTATACGATAGTTGCCAGACTTGCGCCAAAGTCAACAGTGAAAGTTTCTGTATCATTTAATGTTATGCTTGAGCCGTAATCAAACCAACAGACAAGGTTATCGCTCGCTGCTGTATCGTTATATATTACAGCATACTGGAACGGCCCTATTGTGCCGCCTGATGCCGTGAAAGTTACATCCGTAGCTGCTAGGGTAGCTGTGCCGCCTGACTCTGTGTAGGTGTTGGTAATATCATCACCACCTGCAGTGTACCCATTGCCCGCGCTTATTTCCGTTATATCTGTTTTAACGGTATTAGTAGCGACTGGGGCAGAGTTTGTCAGCATTACTCTTAATGTGTCTGTATTCAGGTTGTGTGTACCTAGTCCAACCTGTTCTACAAAGTCTTGAAATTTATTGTATGTAGCCATTTAT
>Ga0208149_1000190_pt1 | contig 23983 bp, 34 predicted proteins | sample DEB08_DNA_15_FD_184533 | JGI IMG/M metagenome (GOLD analysis project Ga0208149, IMG submission 184533) | Aqueous microbial communities from the Delaware River and Bay under freshwater to marine salinity gradient to study organic matter... | ecosystem: Environmental > Aquatic > Marine > Coastal ... | reverse complement strand
GTAAGTCCAGCCAATGTAATTGTACCACTAGCCGCTATTGCTGAAGATGGTTGTATGGTTAGAGTCAGAGTGTTATCGTTACCAGCACCGTTACCTCCATTCTCCAAAGTAGCGGTATCAAATGTCTCAGGTATTGTGGTAGGACTAGCTACTACTCCGAAACTAAATGTGGGAAGAACGAACATTCTTAGGAAGCTGTGTCTCCAGCTAAGACGAAAGTGTCAGCGGCATAAGCGACTAAACTAGCTACTCCGTATTGAGCATTGATCTTCGTGTGGGATTGTCTGTTGTTAATAGTAGTACTAGATGCACTAAAGCTAACTTGACCAGCACCTTTCTGTACGAACGAACAATTAAATCCTGCACCCAATCCGCTAGGAACTGTAACAGTTACTGCACTAGCATTATCAAGGACTACTACCTTGCCGTTATCACTAGATAACAAAGTATAAGCTGTTCCTGTTTGGTCATTAATGCTTGCATCGAAGTCTTCAATTTTATTCCCGCCTAAATCGACTGTGCCGCTAGAAACTGCAAGTACATTTGTATCAGCAGTTCCAACTGTCTTTGTGGCCGCATCTCCCAACCCCAAGTTAGTTCTCGATGTTGATGCACTAGCAACATCAGATAAATTATTGGATGCCTGGAGATCTCCTTGCGGAGCGGCCGCCACTAGGTTTGCAACTGTTACCTTTTTGGTTGTCCCTTGAGGCGAACCGGTCGTGTCTGACACATCGGTAATCGGAATGATGTCAGCCGTGTTCGGGGTTGCACCAAGTGATGAAAGTGAGGATATGCGTGAATTAGCCATAATATTTAAAATTCAAATTGAAGATAAGATCCGTCTTCGGTCTGCAAGAATGCCCTGGACTCAGTAAGCAAAGCATTATTGACAATAGGTACTGGTCCGACTGCGTTGTCCGCATCGGTGTCACCTACGAGTAGTCCTAGACAGTTAAAGGGCATTATTCTTTATAGGCCAAACAGGCTCCGCTCGCTAAAGTGAAGCTGGTGCATTCGCCGTAAATTACCTGACCCTGTGCGAAGGATGTAGCATCCGAAATTAATGCGGATACATTTTCAACCTTACCGGTGTATGCCGAAAGAACAGAGTCCTCGGTGAATTGAATAGATGTGAAATTTCCAGTGTGAGCGGCTGTATCATTTGCGTATAAACTTCCGCCGGCCCCCATAGCATTTCCGATATTTACTGTTCCTAGTCCCATAATTATGTAGTAGTTAAAATGTTAACCCCGAAGCTGTAGCTCGGGTATGTATTGACCGATATTTTATTCATTCCCTCCAGCCTCTCGACTCGGTCGATTTCTAGGGCTAGGGTTTCTTCTGCCATTTGCTCCTGTTGAACCGCTTTCTCCAATTGGCCATCTGCCTTGTAAAAATCTGCAACAGTAGCGAGTAGTAAGTAACGCTCGAGGAATCTTGGAAGTGTTGAAGTCTCTCCAACTCCATCACCGTAGCTTGACGGGGTCACCTGGTTGCCCTGAACGAATACAGATGTGTCATTGGCATCCGCTTTTAAAATCAAATACCCATTGATTAATTGATAATCTAATTTAATAGCCTGACGATCCGCCAATGGGTTTTTATTAAAAACCGCAAAGACATCCATGATGTCCGAGTCATTGTCGATCTGAACCGCTTTGTCGGCCACCAATGGCGAGGTGATTGCCGCCACTGATTTTTCTTTCAGTGTCATCAATTCCGGCCATTGTGCGCGTGTCCATGCTCCCTTGACCCGATCATTTAATGAGTTCTTAAATGCTGTTTCCTCGACCGAAAGTAAAGAGTCCACTCCAACTGCCGAAGTGAATCTATTTTTAAGCTCGGTGTAGGTTACAGTCCTCACGATCCAATAACTGTCTCTGGATTCTTTTTTGCGAAATCCCTTGAATACTCGGGGTCTGACATACAGCCAGGCCGTTCCTGTTCATGTCTTAAATATGTAGTAAGATCGACAGATCGAACTGCACGAAGGTTTTTACCTCCACTAACTGATTGACCATATTTCCGTGCGGCCAATGCTCGTTTCTGATACCCAGCTTTTTCACGCTCGGCTTGTGCTTCTGCCTTTTTGGAAAGATAGTGGGCCATCTCCTCACCGGACATTCCACCACTTCTCTTACCGCCTCTTACTATTATATTAAGACTCATATTTTAAAAAAGAAAAAGGGGGACCGAGCTAACCTGAAGAAACTCGATCCCCCCACCACACTAATCAAATATAGATGAAACTATATAAACTTACACGATACTTCCAAGCGCGCGTGGATTGGAAACACGAATTGTAGCCATACACTCTGAGAATGCCCGTTTTCCAGCACCATTGTCAGGAAGATCCTGAATTGTCATACCCTCCAAGAATTTTAATGAAACAGTGTCATCAGTTGGAAGCAAATATCCACGATCTGTGTTAACAGTTCCGAGTGCTGTACTTGTTCCACTTGCTCCAGCATCCCGACGACCAAGCCATAAATCTGGCACAATATCGCACTGGCCATAATCCGAAATGTAGGTGACGACTGACAATTTTAAGATACCATCTTTAACATCCTGATTGAAGTTAAAGTCACTGTTTGTAGTAGTGGACCTGGTAAAGTCGGTTATTTTATTTACGAGTGCTGGCCCAGCGAAAAGTCTGAAAGAACCTTTAGAACCGGAAGCAGTGTAAACAGCCTGTAGAAGTCCACGGAAAGCAGACTCAGTTAAAGAACCGATAGAAACACGAGAACCACTAACTGCACGAAATCCTTGCTTTAAGGATGTATCGAAGGTCGCCCCCGTATGTGTGGGATCACTCCATAGGCCTAACCCGCACATCGAACTCCCCGCAAGATTAGTGCCAGCGGCTTGATCATTATCAGAACCAATAGCAGTCTCCAAACTATTTTTAAGTTGGATAAGACTCTTAGCCTGAGAGGCCGCAAAGAGTGATCCGCCAGGAGCGACATCTACCATCTCGGCTTGTCTTGATACGGCAAAAATATCCCTAAATGTGGCCACCCGGTTAGACAAACGAGCGCGTGTGTCAATTAAGTTAGCGGCATCTGAAATAGTTAAGTCAGCACCATCGATGTTTCCACCTGATCCTACTGGATCGGCAAGTGAGTCAACCAACCACTCATTAAGAGTTGCTTTTGGAGCGGCGGATTGTGGGATTGTTGAGTAGATTGGAGTCTCCTGTGGTGAAACAGTTTTCATCACATTTTCGAGATTTTCTCTAGCACCTTTAGTGCTTACTACATTGTAGCTTGTTGCGATTGACATTTTTTTAATTCCTTATTTTGAAGTTTTATAAATTTTATTCCGCTAGAAATGCGGCTAGATCATTTTCCGAGAGTCGTCCTCGCTCCAAAATCTTTTGTTTATTTGCAGTCTTTCGAGTGGCTGAAGTTTGAATCGGTGGGCTTGAATCGCCCATCGTTGGGGGAGGTGCTTTGGCTACCTTCTTGGCCTTCGGCTTGGCCGTCTTGGCCGCCTGATCAGCTTTAATCGCTTCCACCCCTCTTACGAGTGTGGCCGCTATAAAGTCGCCATTCGGTAGGGAGTTCAGAACATTTGCATACTGACTCTTTAACTGGTTAAAAACGCCACGGCGTTCTTCAGCTTGGTCGGTATCGACTGTTTCTGAAATCCACGGATGAGCATTAATCGTATCCTGTCGCCATTGCTGTGCTTCTTGAAGATATTGCGCCCTTTCGGGGATCTTCTCAGACAAGTATTCTTCGGCTTGGGTTAATACGCCACGAATGTCATCATCGCTGTATTCTTTCCCGCCGGATTCTACATAGTCACGGCCAATATTTTGGAGTGCCCATTTTTTGGCGGCAAGTGCTTCCTTTCGTAAAGTTTCCAACGATTGAAAATCTTGGACTTCTTCCAAGGCTGGCTGACTGGGTTCCGATTGCTTCTGCGGATTGGATTTTAAGGCTTCAATCTGAGCTTGTAATGCTTCGGCTGTTTCTTCGGCGGTCTTTGCTCGAGCGGTCAATTTATTGACTTGTTTAAGCAGTTTGCCAACAGCTTTGGGCGGTTCAGCTTCGTCCTCTGTTTCCTCTTCCTCTTCAGCTATTTCCTCCGTTTCCTCCTCCTCTGATTCCTCAGACTCGGTTGACTGTAAAAGAACATCTTTATCCTGGTCGGTATCTGCATCTGCGGTTGTGGTCTCGGGACCAGGCTCCACTTCAGATTCCTGTTTCGCTTCACTCTCCTCTACTTTGTCAACGAACGATGCCGTTAACTCCTCAAGGGTCGTAATGCTTTGCGTTGGTTGTATTTCTGCTTCCGTTGTCGTACCCGAAGCCTCGGTCAATTCTGTATCTGCCATGTTTTCTGCGTTTAAAGTTCGCACTCTTGCGTTAATCTGCACATCGATATGATGCACCGATTACAATTATAACAAGGGGGCGGATAAATTACTCAGGCAGTTTTAAATATTTCCCAATTTTCTTTAAACTTCTCGTGTTTGGCTTTTGAGTCCTTTACATGGGGATAGACGGCGATTGTTACAGCCCCATCAATGGCCATGCACGGAATCAAATACCAAATCCGAATGTCATCGCAGTAGACTGCCACCACATCGACCTTTGTGCAGTCGAGGGGCTTCTTGACGGCACGGCCAGTAGTACACGAAAACTTGTACCGCCGAATAGCTCGAGTCTTATCGCTTAGTTTAGCTTTTTCAGTCCCCTTGACTTGAACATTAAACTTTTTACCGGCGGCATTCACCACAATGCAGTCTTGTGGTAAGTGATCCCCGAGCGGGGTGAATACTTCCAGGCCGTGCCTTAAAGCCTGAGTGAAAAATTCCTGTTCGTAAATGTACCCAAGTCGCTTAGTCATCGAGGGGGATGTCGGATTCAAAATCTACAACATCCTCATCCAGCCATTCCTCGACATCGGCTACTGCGATTTTAGCGATTTCCATATCTTCAATATCGCTTTCATCGATCCAACGCTTTAACAGAGCGCGATGTTCGTTTTTAAACTGCTGATGGGGTGTCAGGCTCGGCATTTTCTAAACTTTCTATTATGCGAGTAAGTCCAGCTATCTCGCCACTTAGACGGGCGAGTTTTTGCGGGTTATCGACATGGGTATAATCCTGAAAATCGACCAGGCACATATCTCTTTGTTCTTTGATAAATTCTTTTACGACTAGCCATTCAGTCTGTTCACCTAGTCCGGCGATTGCATCTGCTAATGTCATTTTTTCCTTCTTACTGGTTTTACTCTCCGTCCCATTCCAACCTTCGATCCGTATGTTCTTTTTCCGTATGGCATAATATTTCCTTTTTAATAGCGGTTAAATTTATCAAATAAGTATTGATTGTTTTGGGGAGGAGAGAGAAATTTATTAATAATTAATGAATGGTAATTTTTAAGGGTTTCGACTCCTTGCTTTTCAGATATGCCGATTTCGTCAGGATTTTTACCCGTTACTTTTAAATACGACTCTTTCCATGCAGTGGGGTGGTTAACCGCTTTACCTGAACTGCCCCAATGGTATTTGCCATCATGTTTATTTACTTTTGGCGAATCCCCCGACTTCCACGCTTTCCGGTAGTCATAATAATTACCCGCATTAATCATTTCTTGGGGATAATCGTAGCTAGGTGAACGAGCTATTTTTTTTGCTTTTTGGGGACTGTGGCCTTCTTTTATTAAATTTATTTCATCTTCTTTTTTTAAAGATGCTTTCCATGCTTGTACATCCGGATCAGACTCCCACCATTCTTGGAATTTTTTTTCTTCTTCGTTTGATAATTTAATCATGCCGCTACCCCCGATGTTCCTGGTACATTGCCAGGGGCAGTACCTAGCTGTCCAATTATTGCGTTCTTTTGTTGCATTTGCATCATTTCAAGCTGACCCGCATATGTCTGAAGTCTCTTTGCGAAGTTTTCATCCTCTTGCATCCTTTGTTGGACATCGGTTGCCGGTACTTCGGGTGTTCCTCTGAGGTACTCCTGTAACTTCTGTAAGCGAAGTTGAGAATTTACTCCCTGTTGAGGAACATTTACTACCTGACCCGATGCAATCTTTGCAATGTCGGCAGAAGTTTCCTGAATCTCTTTATCAGTTGCCTCTTCAACTGGGGCGATCAGTTGGCCGGCAAGATTAGGATCGATAGCCTCAAGTACTTTGCGGAGATATACATCATATCTGCCAACCCCTTGGCGATCATACTGAGCCATTAATTTACCCACTGTATCCAATTTCTGAAGAACTTTCTCCTCGTCCTGGTTCATCGAGTTCCAAGTGATATTAAAATCGTAAACCTCGGCAGTTTCATCGAGCATGAGCATCGCACCCTGTTCGTTATTTGTGACTCTGAACCAAATTTGCGGACCGCCGTAAGTTCGGTCCAAGCACCATATCCGATTTAAAATCTGTTTGAATCCATTGAGCCATTGATTGACCAAGTGCTGTCTAATACTGTTTGCTTCAACTGCATCCTCGGCGGATGTTGCTCGGCCGGTTATCTTGTTGGCGAGTTGTCTTAACTGCATCTCCACCTCCATGCTTGCCGGTGAGTAGCGAGGGATCTCAACAAATCCAAACTCTCCTCTTCTACGAACTGGAATCTGTGCGCCTGGTCCGATCCGTTCGGGCTTACGACCAACCACATACTCTGCGGCTGGCATCGTACTCATAGATGCTCTGTCACGCCGGCTGTCGAGTTCCGTTTTCACGGCCTGTTGGTAAGACTTTAAAAGCTCAGGGTAACCTCGAGAATCGAGTAGGCGGTGATTTAAATTTTCCCGAGTGATGCAGACAAATGGATATCTGCCCTGATCATATTGCATCGGACTATGAAAACCATGACCCTCAACCTCATCAGCCCAGCAAGTAATTGTGCAGATAGGCACATCATCTTCATCCAGTTCCTTACGATATGTCGTAATTACCCGAACCATGCCCTCGTAATCCTGTTGGCCGTAAAAGTTACCGGTGTCATATGACATGAGATCCGTGGAATAACTCTCCTCAGAATAAAATCCTTTCGAGTTCTCAATCAATTCCTCGATCCACTTCTTATCCCATCCCTCGTTGACCTTCTGCATGAGTGCTTCGGGACTGTAATAATGAATGCAATGAATTGACCTGGCAGATTCCAAATCAATCACATTTGAATCGATGATTATTTCTCTGCCCAACTCATAAGCCTTGATTGCCGGTCTGTTTACTACCGCCTTCTCAGTCGGGACTTTAGAAACTCCTTTATTACGAAGCTCATTTATCATCTTCCTGACTCTCCGCTTCTTCAGATTAGGGAATAACGGAAATAGCATCTCCTCGACTCCCTCTTTCATCTCAGGGTCCTGAATTGCCATAGCCAACTCGGGTGACATTTGGGCGATCTCCTCCAGGCTGATATCCTTAAATACTCGAGTGGTTTCCCTTTTCCAGTAAGTACCGAAAAATGTAATTCCATTCTGCAATAAATAGTTTGCTCCGATGGCGGCTTCCCGAGGAAGTTCCGTCATTGAGTTCATCCGCCACTTCAAAAACTCGCTTACCATCTTAGCACTGCCAATGTCGGAACTTTCGACGGGAGCGGCTACCAGGTTGGCCTGTGACAGTGATTGCGAAAGGAGGGCTACATCCCCATCGATTAAAGGATTAACAAGTGAGGGTTCAAGATCACTTGCCCCATTCCAAGGGAAGGCTTCAGGTCCATTCTTCTTGCCGCTTCCATCCTTACCAGCCCATTCATTAAACCGACACTCCCTGGCCTCTTCAGCCTTATCCATCCAAAAGGACAGATTCGCCTTTGCATCATTAAATTCATGCTTGATCGCATCTACATCAGGGCCTTTTTCGTCAAACTCCTGTACTTCTAATCCACTTCCTTCACTCATTGATTTTCAATTGTAACATTATTTTTTTTAAATTACTCAGGGCTGCTTTTTCGATTCGTCTCATAGTCTCAAAACCCACCCCACTAAAGTCTGCTATTTCCTGTAAAGTATGACTTCTTGGATCTCTATCCTCCTCAAATGCCGCCAAAGCCTCCTCAACCACCATTTCCCTCAACATCGCATCAATCCTCGTCTCCTTTTGGTTAGGCGATTCTATACAGATCATCTTCTCCCTCGACTTTTTTGACATATACTAAGGATTTTGGCGGGCGGTTGTCCTGTGGCCGCTTAACGCACCTGGCAACCCCCTCCCGATCATCGAAGTAAATAAGCATTAAACGAGGATTTGGGACCAGTTTTAATACCCTAGCCTCTACAATCTGCCTGTCCAATTTGGGAGGTTCAGATTCACCCTCTAAATTCTCAACCCATATCCCCCGACAAGTTGAACGAGGGATTCCCAATTGCTGACTTATCTTAGGCCAGCTTAATCCGGTTTTACGAAGTTCCACCACTCCATCCCTCTGCTCTTTTGTCCACTTTTTTAACTTACCCATCAATACGATCCTCCGCCCGTTGAAATTAATTCCTCCTGATCAAAATACTCGAAATTGCCCACGGCAAAGTACCTGGCCAAATCAACGAAGTCCTTACTCGGATTCTTCAAATCTCCGGGCTGATATGCTTGCATACAACTTATGAGATTTTGGCACTCATCGCTGAACATCAATTTAGGCTTATTATCCAAATCCATCTCTTTTTCCCTGTCCCATGCTAAAAGATTATTAATCGCCTGTAATCCTGTTTCGATGTCGAGTGCTTCCGCCGGCTGAACAATAATATCCTCATCCGATAAATCATCTATTATGTTAGAACTGCCCTCCGCTTTCTGATAGCTCGCCGCCCCAAGCCTCGGGTCGATTATGCGAATGACCTCACTATCCCCGCATATCTTCTCCATCCGTCTAATCTCCTCGGCATAATCCTTGAGGCCGTACCCGTTCGGTTGGGCAGCCTCGCCAGCGGATAATTTATCCTTTGTCAGATCAATCCATCCTCCCCAGGTGTCGAAGTCAGGAAATTCCTTAACCGCCCAAGCGACTCCATGTGGATCGATTGCAAAGAGGACCATTGTCCAGGGCTTCGCTCCCGCCGGATCAATCGATAATACCCAATTTGCATCCGAGAAATCGGGGAGATTTTCGGGGGATACGAAGTTTTTATCCGTCAGATTGGGAAAGATTGCCCTAGACTGCCTCACAGGGACTCCATATGCCCGACATAAAATAGTTTCCCGCTTCTCCCCCTCCAACTGATTCTTCATCGCCGCCCAACCGCCAAAGGGATTCGCCGCTGTATGGAAATAAACCACTGAAGACGCTTTGCGGATGGGCTGTTGAACGAGGGGGACTTCCTCGCCGTCCAATAGGTCCGCCTTCGTTGATTCTATGGTGCGGGCTCCCGTGAGCATCGATTTGACTACGCTGTTCCATCCGTCAACGGCGGTGAAGGATATTAAACCACTTGCTGGCCTAACAACTCCATCATGCGGACTCTCATGGGATCTTGTTACGCATCTAAATCTAAGGGTATTGACCCATGACATAGGTACGAGTTCATCTGCCCAAAATCCAATGTTATGAGTGCCGGCTACCGGTGGAGAGGGACATCCGATTTCTCCTCCCTCAATTGTACTGATGTCCTGGCTCCAATTTCTAAATATGCACTCGGACCGGTTAGGCAGAGTAAACTTTGAGGCGGTAAAGCCATTGCGAAGTGAATACATCACATATCCCACTTTACCTCTGCCTAACGATTTTAACTCTTTTGGAAGGTATTTAAATACAAGTTTTTGCTGGAATTGGATCGAATTTGCCGATGTTTCCGTTAAACACCAAATAATTGTGCCGGGATTTTCGACTAAAGTCTGAACCACTCTCTTCGCACAAAGCTCGCTCTTGCCAGCCCTGTTCCCTCCCATAAGCAGAATTTCCGAGTGAGTCTTAAGTTCCTTATCCGCTAATTTCCAGGTATCCAGTTCAAAGCCGTGCCGGTAAGGATCATCCTTCTCGAGCTTGATCGCTTCCTCACGCTTCTCCCAATATGCGAGGATTGACTCGGGGGTCATGGACAGCATCTCTGATTTTGTCAGAGGCGGTAAGGCGGGGTGCGGTGTCCAGGTGAGTGGCATAGCTCCATTTTAACAGATGGATTGGCGAGTGGTACACTTGGCGGAGCAATTTCTTTAAATTAGTGAAATTTTGTTCGGACATCCTGATAATCAAGGATTTAACATCTAATCCTAGCATATTCTAACATATCCTAACATATTCTAACATTTGGGTATGTGGAGCAATGTGGAGCAATGCGTGGAGCGATGTGGAGCAATTGGTGGAAATTTTTTTATGGGCTACAATCGGTCTCGGTGACCGGCGGGCCGCCAAATCCGACCCCCCTCCCCCCCTGTCTGTGACATAAATCGCATAAAAATATTGATATGTTATATTTTTACATTGTTTTTTATACAATTTTTACCGCACAATAATGATTATGTCTAATTCTCCTTGACTGAATGTTTATTAAGATTACTTTCTCAAATGTCTGCACCGATAAAATTTCAAAAAGTAAAAAGTTATTCGTGCATTAGTTTTCATGCCAACCAAAAAAAAGAGAATAACCCATCATGCGATGAACCTTCCGGCAAACCTGACGGAGGAGGAAACTTGCCCATCGATATTCACGGCACAAACCTTTTTTGATAAAAGACCAGGTGACTATGCCAAAGCGGTTCAAATGCTTTCCAATGGTAATACGATCAAACAGATTACCAGTAAGCTAAAAATATCTCATAACACTTTGTCTGTAATCAGAACCAGGGAGAAAGAGGTAATCGAAGCATCGAAGAAAGTAATGAGAGGATTGATCGGCCATGCTTCACAGCTTGCAGTCGAGAAGATGATCGAGAAGCTGGACAATGATGAAATACCAAACGGAGTCCTACCAATCGCCACCGGCATCCTAATCGACAAGCATCGCCAGTATGAAGGTGAGCCTACCCAAACCATAGAGGTAAAGAAATCTTTAAGCCTGGACGAGATCCGAGCCGAGCTGGCTAACCTTAAGGATGAAAAAGTTATTGATGCCGAAGTCACAGATGTTTAAGAGATAGGCATGGAAGATTTCCCTTGGAATAAAGAACCCGATCAAAAGACACTGGCTAAACAATATGCCGAGTGTCACAACTTGGATCTCGCTGAGACCGAAAAGAAATTTGAAGAGGCTAGGCTAAAAGTCATATATGAGATGAATCCGATATTAGACCCTAACTTTGAATCTTCTGATTCGGATACCGACATATAATTTCAAATATAGCCTTTAAAGCCCCGTAGAGGACGCTCAGAGCGTTTTTAGCCTCCAACCTATACAATCTACCACGCTAGGGCATAAGACCGCCAATCCCGCCATTCCTCTGAATGCCCTCTTAGCTGTGATTGAACGAACCCTATCTTTATACCTCTTAGACGGCATAGGATTTATAACGAGTGAATGGTTAGGCTGAGTGATATTTATTCCACCGGTTAATCGGTTAAGCTGATGATTCATTTTAATCTTTTAATCGAGTGAGCTTGTAGGCTGATGGAGTAGTTGTCCTGGTTCATGCCGCCTTAGCGGTTTGGCGGACTATTGCGGTAGCTTTAGCTATTGGGCCGGCTACGGGCCAAAGCCTTAGTCCGAAGGACAACTACTTTTCAGCCTGTCTTTAGTCTAGAGAGTAGTAGTGTGTATACTATATAAGGCCGACACTACTACTCTTTCAACTATTTAATTAACCTATTCGCTTTTCAGTTGGAGCTTCAAAGAATAGATATTCTGATTACCTGGACCATTCTTTTCGACATCAATTTTACTTTTTGAGAGGTTATATATGCTCGCCCACATGGCATCGGTAATCTTGTTATTTGTCTGCTGTTCTAAAAGTTCAATAACTTTTGATTTACCGATAATCGGCTTATCTTTTAACAGGGTCAAAAACTTCTCGGATAAGGCCTCATTAATCTTTTTTTGCTGGGTGGATATCTGACCTGGCTTTCTGAACTTAGCCTCGAGGTCGGGCTTATGCTCGAAAAGGGGGAAGGTTTCAGCGGAAAATTCGAGGACTTTAGGAGGTGAGAATGGACAGTTTCGGGAGGTGGTTTCGAGGATAAGGTGTTCCTCCTCCTCGTGGGAGGTTAGGGTGAGGATAGCATCGGGATCACGGGCAAAGACACCTGAGCCACTCGCTCGGTCTATATGATCGGTTTCTGACTTGTTACCCTTCGAGAAGTGGTGGGCAAAGACTATTGCAGCTCCTGTTTCCTCGGAGAAGTCTTCGATTAGGTTGACAATTTCGCCTACCGCCTTGGCATCGTTTTCGTCTATACCGGTTGCCAGTTTATAATATGGGTCGAGGATAATGAGTTCGTAGTTCCTCTTCTCCACTCGTATCTTGGTTAGGAGATCCAACAATTCTGTTCGGTGACCTCGTAGTGGCCAATAGTCCAGGTAGTAGTTTTTAGGTATTTCTCCCTTAAACATGGCCTTGGCTACCCGCTTTATCCGATCCGTACCGAAGTATTTCTTTAGCTCGAAGTCGAGGTATAGAACCTTACTCTGCTTAACCGGCATCCCCAGCCACGGCATCCCATTGGATGCGGCGATGGCCAAGTTAATCAAGGACCATGTTTTACCGGCTTTCGAGGAGCCTGATATAATCATCTTACATCCCTCGTGGAGGCATCCCTCGATAATCTCCTCAAGCTCATTGGCGGGGTTAGTGGCGAACTCCATGCATTGACCGAATGACATGATGTCGGGAAGTGGTTTGGGATCGTCATTCCTCGTCTCAATTGATCGGTTTGGCATGTTGGTGACAGTGGGAGAGTCGAGCATATACTCGAGTTCTATGGCTTTTAATTGTGCTTTATAGTATGGGTCGTCTTCAGGTCTCATCTGTATTATTTGGTTTTATGTGATTTTTGATTAATGTTAAAATTATTAGGGGCTTTAAATTTATGTGATTTCTGACAATGAATATAGCATCGCCCTCATTCATTCGCTTAACCATATCCATCGCCTTGACTGGTTTAATACCTAATCTAATAAACCGTCGCACGATGGTTGCCTGAAGTAGGGTATTCGTCATTCCCGCCAAAATAGAATGGGTTGCTGGGCGGAATACTTCTCTCCCTTTTCAGTCTTCGGTTTTCTCGTTCCCCAAGGGAGTCGGACTAGACCGAGGGGAGAGTTATAAATCGACGGATCGGCTCCGAGCTTCATACTCATATGTTTAAACTGATCGGCCTTACCAGGTATCCAGTCGTACCAGCAGTGAAGACTCTGACCTCCTGAATCGACTATCATCTTTAATGGGCAGATTGATTCGAGGGCAAGTGCCGGTCCAATCTGTTCTGCCTTGGTCCAGGTTGGATCGTCAATCTCATGGACCAAATACATCCGCTCACCGGCATTCTCCTTTACCCGAGGACCGATATCCTTGAATGGATTATAACTGATAAATTCCATCTGCCCTACCCCTTGGGAAATCCCCCAATCGCCCGCTGACTTGATCATGGTATTATATTTATCCGCCTGGATGTTTATCCATTGGTCAGACTTAAAGAGTTTGGAAACCGCCTCCTCCGCATTCAAAGGAATGGCGGAGGAGCGGAGTTGAAGCATCTCGAGGTCTTCGGGCTTACCTTTTGAGCTTTTTGAGATTCCAGTATCAATAGATACTTTCTTGGATGGACTGATAATCTTCTCGCCTGAGAGGATTTGATATGCACCGGTCAGAGCGTTTCGGATCTCGTTTGGCTGTAGTGGTCGGCGGGTAAATTCCTTGGCTACCTCGAGGCAGTAGTCATGTGCCTTTTCAAAGTCTGACTGATGGGATGCCACTCGGAGGGTCAGTCGGGCAATAAAGGTATGATGGCCAAAGTCTCCTTGCGGGAGTCGGTCGAAGAACCCCGCCATGTCTGCTGATAGGATAGCCATTAGTCCTTACTTTCCTCTTTTAGAAACTGAGCGATGTAGTCGGTAATTTTACCTATGGCCTGAGATTCAATCTGCTGAATAGTCTTTCTGTGAATCCCCGCCTTCTCCGCCAGTTCCCGTTGGGAGAATCCCTCGTGGTCGTCGGGAACTTTCTGAAGCATATTCTTCAGCTTGGCATCCACCGCCATCTTTTGGATGGTATTATTTGCCATCCTCCACACTCACCCATTTGTTTATTATTCCTTTAGGTAGTCCCGCCTCGGACACATGATTATCATTGGGGTCCGGTTCATATCCCTTCCTTGATACATGAACGATTTCAGTCAGCACTTCATGGGTATGTCCCCATCTTGTTATCGCCCATGCCTCATTGGCAAATCTGATATCATCGAATACAATTGTTTTCTTTCCGATATATGGCAGAGCCGCCTTGTATGCCAAGTCCACCCATATATTTGCATACGGAATATGCTTGCCCGCCGGTCCCTCTCTTCCCCAGCTTGTGCCAAGTGTTTGAAGCATCTTTCGGGCAGTGATACCTTCGGGAAATTGGGGTATTGGTTCTTCCTTGAAGTGGAGGTATCTTTCCCCAGGCAGTATGACCTTCAGCATTTCTTTTATAGGAGTGGCGAAGGATAAAATGACCGCTCCTTCGATTGTCTTGGCGTAGGTGGATTTACCCACGCCCTTCGGGCCGCATAGGCCGATAATTTTTGGTTTCATAGTGTGTAGAATAGTGAGTCGATTAGTGTTAAAATGACTGCGGTGACGATGTAAAAAAACATCAGCGTTGCCAGGACGAACAGAACGATAAATCCGATTGTTTCGAGGAGTTTCATGCGTGAACTACCTTATAAGTTGTTTTAGGTTTTGGCTTAGTTCCGACCACTGGTGGTATGTATTGAATCTTACCCTTCATCTTTTTATATCGATCATGCCTGTAAGTTCTCATAAACCCTCGCCGGCCATAGAAATTATTAACTTTACCAGTATCCTCGGTAATTCCTTGGCCGCTCATTATTTCTGCCCGAGGTAGATAAACCACTCGATTAATTGGAAGATTTGGGCGGCCTTTTACTTTAGGTTTTCCGCCAAACTTTAATTGCTTTTTTGTTATCCTCTTAGGTGTAAGTTTAGGTATCGATGCATAGATCAAGACCTTAAAGCAGAGGAATGCCATATCTACTAACTCAGAAAGGGTTTCATCATCTGTATCCTCTTTCAAAGTCTGCTTACTTATATTACCCTTAATCTTGAAAGTCAGCACTCCGTCCTCCTCTTGATTTGTATAGGAAAAAATTCCCATCCTTGTATATTCAAAATTAGGGAGCTTAAATTGTCCCTCGACAGCAGTTATTAATTGCTCAGGACTGGCAAGATTTAACAGGAAAGTACCTAATTTGGGGTCTTCAAAATAAAACTCTAAGGATTCATTTAATACGGGTAGTTCTTCAAATGTAATTTCTTGTAAATCAGTTTTATTAAGATCATCTGAAACTTCTTTTTGTACTACAATCTGCTCACCAAATTTAACATGATAGCGTTTTGAAAAAAAAGAAGTAAGGCCGATATGAGCATCGGTTTTACTCATCCAATTTCTTACAGCATATTCAAGGTTTGCATAATACGATTCCCATTCCCCATCTTGCACATCTGTGTAATCTAAATTTTTCAAAAATTTCATATCAATAATGGTTTTTAATCTCCCCCTCTGCCTCCAGCGGTAGTCCTGGCATATAGAGAGGTTCTTGTGTTAGTAGTTGGATCATTAAATCGAGTGCCGCCTGTCCCTCCGATTCGGCAACTTCAACAGTTACGGAATCGTGGACATGAAGTACGATGGGCAATCCGGCGGCCTCAATTCTTAGGAGTGCATCCGCCATGATATCTCTCGCTGTTGCCTGAACTAAATTCTCGGTAAGTAAGCCCCCATATAATTTCATCGCCCCTTGCCCTCGAACCTTCTGTCCAGTCAATTCCTTCCCATCATCCTTTACATTGAAATATCGGATCACATTCCCTGATCTCATGTGCATGACTGCACACTCGGGAGTCTGCTTGGCCACCTCACGGATGTGGTCCTCACACTTCTTCCATAGCTCGACAATTTTAGGATTCTGATTTCTAAAATCTTTGACCTGTTTTCGGCTTTCAGCATCGGTCATCTTTAACTTTCCACCGGTCAAAGCCTGTGCCACTTGGCCGAACTTTTTCGGACCACAACCATAGCCCAATCCGAGAACACGGGCTTTACATAAGTGGCGAAGTTCGGGGGCTAAATCCTTCATGGGTTCATCCTCATTATAGAGTCCAGTCGCTCGGCCATGTGCCTCATAAAGATCAATCCCGCCTCTGACCAAACCTAAGAAATCAAAGTCCCCGCAAAGATAAGCCAATACCCTTGGCTCGATTTGCGATAGGTCGGCAGAGACCATGACTCGGCCTTTACCAGGTGTCAGACATTTCTTTGCCGATGTACCTTCTACTTCGTCCCGAGGAATGCCTTGAAAGTTTAATCCACCCGCTCCACTCCATCGACCGGTATGCGGCGCACCGCAATATTTCAATCGGGTGGATATCCGATGATCGGGGCGGACTCGTAGGATCATGGCGGTATATGTTTTGTTCGCCTTGTTCGCTTTCCTCCACCTTGTCATCGCATCGAGGATTGGGGCATGTTGTGGATTGCGAGCCTTCCATAAAATAGTTTCCTCATCGCCTTCATTGGTGGAGACGGGAGGCTCGACATTCTGCATTTTTAAATAGTCTGCCAATGCAATCGGTGAAGTTGGCTCCCCACCCTGTGGACCGACCCAAGGGAGAAAGTCTTCAACTTCTTTCATTATCTGCTTGGTCTTATTTATATATTCCTGGCAGAGTTTCTGATCGATTGCCATACCCCGGGATGCCGTCCTTCGGGTAAGTGCGGACAATAGAAATTCTTTTTCGGGGAAGGATATTTTCAGTTCATTATAAATGCGGATACACGCTCGGCTGTCGCCCAGTGCATACTGCTTGAACGATTCATTCTGAAGGATTTCTTCGGGTCGAAGTCCGCTCATTTCATTGCGGGCATCCTTGTTTAGTTCCTCGCCAAATAGTTCCTTATATGCTCCCGCCAATGCCCTCGGCAACTGATGCCAGCTTGCCATATCCGCCGTGCAAATCCATTCCTTCGGAGTGAACTGTGGCATCTGCCCCCTCGCCATTGCCATTCGACAGCAGACAGAATCAAACTCGGCATTATGGGCGCAGATCGATTGTCCGTTTAGGCGTTCGACCGGTAAGTCCCGTGGATCTCCTACCCACTCAAATCCGTCATCGGATACCAGGGAAACTATGGTTACTCTGAAGTCGGGGTGCTTGGCATACCTGTCGAGTCCCATCGTGGCCACGCTATAGCTCTTCGACCAAACTGTTTCCACATCGAGGGCGATCAATTCCGATCCTCCTTCAAAATGGTTTCCGCTGACATGACCGCATTTTCGAGAGTCGGATATTCGAGGACTGGTAAGTCGGGGGTATCGAAAGTCACCGCCCAAACCATTTTATCTAGGTCGAGGAGGATATCGGCCTGTCTGCTTCCCACCTTTACGACTACCTTCTCACCTCGAGGCAAACCAACTCCCATCTTATATTGTGTCTTCATTTCCTCTCCTTGATTGGTTTAAGCTCAGGTGCTACTGCCGGAGCCTTGGTTGTCATAATCGGCGTGTTATAGCCCTGTGGGTTGGTTAGATAGCCCTTGTGGTGAAGGGGCTGTTTAAGTTGTTTTTGCTGTTTTATTTTTCTCATCCATTTCCTTTTCTACCGCCTTAATAAATTGTTTCAGCGGGTCTTTGTTCATCTTGCGAATGCGAGCATTTCCGATTTGTGCGGTTAAAATATCGAGCCGCTTATATGCTTCAGCTATTTGCTCCCGAGTGATCGCCATCTTTCTTTTTCCCTTTATTTCTGAAATCTAATTCATGCTTGGCTAGTGGGCGGACCCTCGGAATTTTAGTCCGAACGATCCGCCCCTTTTCATAAGCCAGTTGGTTCTTAGTCCAAAAGAGGTCGTAAGCCTGTTTGACCTCGTAATGAAAAGTGTACCAGGCATCCTGATTCATTGTTTGAGGTATTTCTTTATTTCCTTATCCACCTTCCGAAGGTCAGCGGTAATCAGATTTAATACATACCTGGATACACCCTGTTCCTGACTGAAGGATCGCTTTTTAAGGGCTTCCTTAATCACCTCGGGCATATTCACGCATATATTAGTCTCCATCACCGAGTCGGGCAGAAGATAGCTCTTACTCTTGAATCTCTTCATCGTCTTCCTCCTCCTCTTTTGGATTCCGCCATCCCTCTCCCCGCCTCCTCCGGCGGTCGGCAATGAGTTCGTCATGGTACTCGTCTGAAATATCCTCATCCATTTTTGGCATGGGTTCGGGGGTCATAGTTTTTAAGGGATCTCCATACTTCGCAGATTGACCGAAAAACTTTCCATGCTTTGGCTAAGTCTTCAGGGCTGTAGCGAATTACTTCAAAGCGACCTTTTTCCGTGCTAGATATAAAAGCATTCGCTCCATGTACCCGATGGTTCAGAACATTTTCCTCGCCCCAATAGCAAGCGGCATATGCCGCAATCTGATGAATCTGAAAATCATATGCGGTTACTTTCTTCCCCTCTTGAGTCTTACGAGTTTTCCAATCAAGAATGAACATCTGATTATCTTTTCCACGACCTACGATATCGACTGTTCCCGCATACCCATGAGTTTTTGATACCAGCATTAGCTCAAACTCGATAAAGGACAGTTGGTTTTCCTGTTTCCAATCGAGTGCGGGCTGAATATACTCTAACAGTTCATCAGGTATATGCTTTCCCTTCCAATAAGACTCAATAGCATCGTGAACTTTAGTGCCAAAATCTGCCGCTTCTTCGACAGGCTTTTCATGCTCAACGAGGCATCGGTTTGCATAGTCTTCGTAACTTTCGCCAGCTTTCGGAGGATTGCTGAATGCTATATTTAGTAGTTGGTCTTGTTTCCACCGGTCAAGACCAGGCTTGGCAAACAGGCCAAGAAGAGTTGTCACCGATGGGTACAACCCCAACTTCTTAGCATCCCTCAGGGTGGTATTCCGTTCGCCGTCACCTTTGGCGAGGGGCATGGTATGCATGGCTTTACCTTCGGAAGTGTACCAATGCCCGCCACTACCTCTTTTCGGTTTTGCCTGTAGAATAGCCACGGATTACCTCCTTTCCGCATCGGTATAAAAAGTATACCAGGTGGATTAATCTTTTCAGATATCTCATTTCACCTTTTCTCCCACTTTACGAATTATCGCTCCAAACTCCGGATCACATTCGAGATAATCTTCAACTCGTTTACAAGTATGAGTGACATTGGAATGGTTGCGGTTAAAAAGTCTTCCCGTCTCCTCCACTCCTTTAATCTGCCTGGTAAAGTAAATGGCGATCTGACGGGCGAGGGAAACTTTTTGAGTCTTCCCCCGCCCCTCTATCTCATCTACTTTCACCCCCACAGTGTCAGCGGAAATCCTCTTAATATCTTCGATGGTCATGCTCATAGCACCATGTCAGTTATTACTGCCGCCCATCCGATCATTAATAAAAATACTATCGGATTCATATTAGAATGGTACATTTTCAGGTGCTGGACCGGTAAACTGTGTTCCCATTGTCTGCTGTTGTGGAGCGGGCTGTTGTACAGTATTTTGTACAGGTACTTGTTGGGGCTGATCGACAGTTACCTGAGTGGTTGCTTGCATCGGCTGACCTTGAGGTACTTGTTGGATCGGAGCTTGCATCGGTTGAACAGGTTGCTGAATTGGAGCATTCTGAACCGGTGCGGGTGCTTCGTCTCCTGTAGGGATGACGAATCTTGACCTGTCAGGCACTTGGGCTTCCATGCCTTGCATGACCGGCATAATTGCTGAGATATCTGCATACTCTCTGCCCTTCTGCGAAGTTTTATGAATGATATTTAATGTCGCACCTTTTCCAACCATGCTCTCAGTATCAAAACCGCCAAAAGGCATAGTGCCATTCCATGAAGTCAGAGTTTTGAACAGCTTACTCTTTTCGTTTAAGCTGATTGTCATCTCGCCAGTTTGAATCATTGTTCCATCGGGTAGGCCAAATAAGAACCTGGTGAAGTTTTTAGTCTCGATAACAGATGGATCTTCGTAGGAAGGTCTCTGAATATTCATTGAGTCCTTGACTGCAAGGCAGACTGCAAAGGTCTGTCCAGCGGGTGCGAGGGTTGTGAGAGGCCAACCGGTTATAGGTCCGCTTCCGTTACTTGATTGCTGTAGTATTGCCATGATATTTAGTTTTCTATCTCCATTTTTACGGGTGGAGGCCCATTATTGATTAATAAGAAAGTGTCTTAAAATGAGGATCGCATCGGCTGTCTTGAGGGTGATACCTTTAGTCGATGGGAAAAACTGCTTGGCATGGTTCATCAGAACCTTTTTCCGCTTGCCCGAAGTCAGCTTAGTCAATCCGCTTAGTCCCTTTTGCCAGTCTTGTGGGCGAACTAAGGTGAAAGGAATTTCGGCCATCCGAAGGACTCCCTCGAGGAATCCGCAGTTCTTACCTAATTTAAAAGAACTGCTAGAAGGAATATTCTTTCCGACATACGGAGGGACCAGTTCAACTACCGCCTCAAGCGATGTTATTAATGGGTGGTCTTGGAGATCCTGAATATGCTCTACAAATTCAAAGTCCTCCCCTATTGAGTGCAGTTTAACATCGTGCAATCCACCCCAACCGATTGCGTAACCGCCACTCTTACCTGGATCAATTCCAATGGTGACCTTCATGCGGCCTCCTCTGTAAAAAGAGCGATTACTTTTTTAACATCCGAGGCTAAAAATAATCTGCCTCTTTTACGGATGCCGAACTCTCGCTTGAAAGCATTGAGACTCTTATCAGATTTTAATCTGAATATTTCTTTGACCTCATTCTTAGTGAGGAATAGATTGTGATATTGGTTTAAATTAGTTTCCATTTGCCGGTTAGTGTGAAACCGGCGGAAAGATTTAAACCTCCCTACTTACTCAGAGAATATGTTAACTCTCTGACATAGTGCATATTGTGCGAAACAAAATACATTTCCGCCGGTACTTGTTAGTAATTTTAAAGAACTTATTCAGCCCATCCATTGCTGAAATATCCGTTTTAAAACCATATCGGTTAAAAGTGTCAATAAAAATTTTAAAATATTTTAAAAAAATTTGCATATTCTTCTTTTCTAGTAATTTTCACGCACTTTTATTAAACCTTTTCAACTCTCGTTTAGCCCGTAATAACTTATAATAATTGCTGTCCCCTCGAACTTTTTTCTTACCACGGCCAGCCTGGCCACCAATCTGTCCCAAAAGTCTAGCCGCCTCTTTAATGCGGTCTTTTCGGTCAATAATCTGGTAGTTGATCCGTTCTCCAGTTGGTGCGATACAGTAGCCATGCCATTCATTATGACTGACCCCAGTCAAATAGTCCATATTCATATTCGCCCATATTTTCCACTTTCTATGTATGGCATTAGGCAATTGTAGCTTCATATGCTCTAAATTGTGTGCAAAACACTTACGAGTCTCGCCCTTATAGTGCAATGTTGCTGATAAGTCGTTTACCCATTTCTTCTGTCCTTTTCTCATATATATCCTTTCTAAACCGCTTGCGTACAATATGGGCATAGTTATTCCCATTCAAGCCCTAAATAGGACTAAATTAGACCTTTTTTAACGCAAGGGTTAGCGAAGGATTATCTGAATCTTTCAGATAGCCTTGCACCGGCTGAAGCCGCTGGGACCATGAACCGATTACCAGGCATAGCTGGTGCTTGTCGGGTAATGCGATTGGCGGGTTGGCTAGAAAAGTTTCCAGCCGGTAAGAAGTTTACTTCTTTAGGATTCGTTTCGCCCAGGACAGACTCGCTTGTGCTTCTTCCGATTTCGCCCACTCGTCCTGTTCCGTCTGCATAACTTCTAGATGGCTTGCCAGCCTTTCTTGCATGGAGGGCTTCTGCCGCCCCCGCATAGTCTGCTGAACCTGTTGGCGATCTGTATCCGAGTTTTTCATAGATTTCTTTTTCATTATACCAAAGTAGAGCTTGTAGATCAGCGTTTTCTAAATTTACACCAACATCTCTAAGTCTAGATTGTACTGTTTCTAGTCGTTCCCGCAACCATCTTCTTTCAGCCCCAGTTTGTGGTGATTCCTTTAATGGTTTACCGAATTTATTAAGTGCATTCGCCGCTCTTCTGAGATTATCGACTTCTGCTGAAACTCCTGTTCTGTTTTGTTTTTTTGTAAAATATCCGGCAAGTTTAGTTGATGCTTTGATTGCATTATTACCAGCTACGCTTTGTTTGGTGATTCCTATTTTTTTTCGTTCCGCTGGAGTTAGCGAGTTTACCGCATCTCTGACTCTTTGTTTAGCGGCATTTAACTTTGCTGGCGGAATCGGTACAACTTGAGTTCCTGTATTCCTACCAACAGTACGCATAAACCATCGGTCCATCGTAAAAGTTGAGTAATCTCCATAAAGATTATTAAAGAAAGATCCTAGTTTAGGTCCTAGAATAACGGCATAAGGTACAACTTCATCGACTAATTCTGATGTCCCAATTTTACTAGCTTCAGCCTTTGTGTAACCTAAATCATCCTGTGCGGCTTTTCTAATTTCCCCGATGGTCCCCTTTTGAGACAACCATCTGCCAGCACCTTCACCTCCCATTAATTGGAAAATAGCTTCAATGCGAAGTAAGTTGTTTTTGATATTTGATATTCTGTCTCCTCCGACAAACTTACCGCTAATTTCGCCTGTATCTTTCCAATGATTATATGTGGCCCAGGTTTGATCAAATTGAGGTTGAACTTTATTTCCATCCGATGTGGCGGCTAAAACTGATTTGAAGATAAAGTTGTTGTCTGGCTGTTTTATTGTCGGATCAAGTTCTTCTAAGACTGAAAGAGCCAGGCTAAGATTTTCATCATACCATCCAGCGGCTTCAGGATGAAGTTCCTGTGCATATAACACTTCCTCATAAATTAAATCTTCAAATAATCGATTCTGTTCGGGAGTAGACTTTTTGTAATCAATAGGATTGCCAAACTCCTTTTTAAAATATTCTGCGATTTCTAAGATGGTCGGGACCTTTGGTAGTCCTTCAGGCTTTTGATTGCTTTTTAAAATATCAAGAGCAGATGTCCCCTTCCCCGCACCCGCTTCGCTTGCTGGCATGAAGAGTTTCTGCCCACTTTCTAATTCTTTACGAATCTGATTAGCTGTGCGGTCCGAGTCTCTGGACTTGGTAATATCCTGTGGGTTTATATATTCTCGTCTTTGGCTAAACTCCTGTCCACTTTTATCGAAACCATAGAATGGATTCTGCTCGGGATTATCTGCTACTCCTGAAAGCCGAGATCCATCTTTTAAATAGACTGGGCTTTTAAAGGTTCTAACTTGAGCCGATGTATCCCTTGAGGATTTTGGTCTGAAGTAACTACCAGGTGAACCTTCTTGGATTTCGGTTGGCATAAGCAACTTCTTAGCCCTATCGACATTTACATTGGAATTACGATTACCTGACCTTGTAACATCAAATATCCGATCCAAGCGAAAAGTCTTAGTGGCTGGTCCGAATGGTTGCCGTTTGGATGGGTTAAACATATCCATCCCTTTTAATTTACTTATCTCAGAAAGTATCGGATTTAAGTTAATATGCTCGGTATCGATTGCCCCGTGTAATGCATTAAGAAAGTTTTTCTTGCGGATAGCTCGGGCGGGATCGTCATCTAATCCAAGCTGTCCATCCATTCCGTTGGCGGTATTTACTCGATACTGTCTGAATGCTTCCCATACTTCTGTATCGTTATCAAATAGCTGATTATACTCGTCTCTGTATTTACCTGGTAACCTCTTACCACCTTTTAAGAATTTAAGGTTCTTTTCGAGTTGGGGTACATCGTGTAAAAGAGCTAGAATATTTCCATCCTTTGTAAGTTTAAATCCGTATGGCATTTCTTTCCTTAAAGCGAATGGTACGGCTTTCG
>Ga0208149_1000183_pt1 | contig 24717 bp, 32 predicted proteins | sample DEB08_DNA_15_FD_184533 | JGI IMG/M metagenome (GOLD analysis project Ga0208149, IMG submission 184533) | Aqueous microbial communities from the Delaware River and Bay under freshwater to marine salinity gradient to study organic matter... | ecosystem: Environmental > Aquatic > Marine > Coastal ... | reverse complement strand
AATTAAACGGCTCTGCCTTCAGCGCGTTAATAATCTGTCCAGAGGTTACGGCGTTATCCTGGCCTACCTTAGTCCTTAGTCCGGCGAGCATGACCGGCAGAAGGTTGTGCTGTTCCCAAGCTGTTAGCGGCTGGGTCTGTTCTTCGAAGCCAATCATTTTAGTACAAAGTTTTCGGCCGCTTCCTGCAGCAGCTCTACCCGTGCCTTTAGCTGCTCTATATGTTCTTCGCTGTATTCAAGGTCCCAGATCCGTACCCGCTCGTCTACTTCGATGTCATCAAATACGTGCATCTTTCTGAGCTGCTTGCAATAGACATCGTATTCCGGGTTCTCGTCCATCCCTTGGAACTTCCAACGCGCTGCACTTTCTAAGCCTATTAACGTGTCTTCTGGGGTATTGATAAGGGTATAGACTAACCGAGCGTGCTTTAGTCCCGTAAGCCACATATAGACCATTAACTGCCAGCCGTAGTCTGTAAGCATACCGCTTTTAGTATGTACGCCCTCGGCTTTCCAGAATGTATCGAACGTCCAAGCGGTCTTTATGTCTAATACCTCTTCGTCTGTTAGAAGGTCAGGCGTACCCGTGGCCCATTTGTTGGTTAGATTCTTGTCGTTCTTTTTGTACAGTATTTGGTTCTCTTCGACCAACTGAAGAAGGCTTATGCTTTGTTCCTCGCAGCGTATGCCTTTGTCCATCTGGTCCGTACGTACCGGCATACGGCGGCCGTACTTCTCAGATATATACCATTCCCTTAAATAGGTCTGAGCGCCTACGGGTAACTCGTTCTTTTTCGGGCTGCCCATAATCTTGCCCGCCTCGCTTGCTCTTATTTTAAATGCTTTCATGCTCCGCGCTTTTTGGTGAATGCTTCGTTAATGATTGGGTTAGAAAGTTCCTGCGGGGTAATAGAGGCCTTTACAATGTCCCAAGGGTTAGCGGCGATCCATTGCGCTGTCCTCTTTGCCTCTTCTTCTCTATTAACCTCGTCCTGGCTGAGTACTTCCCCTTCTACTATTTCCATCTCTTTGTATTCCTCAGGATTGTAGATGTCAGCCGCTATACCTAAATCGGCCGCGCACTTCTTTAAGGCATCCGTAGCCGCACCTTTCAAATCATTGCCCAGGTCTAACGGCGTATCGGTTCCTTTACGAAACTTAAGGTCTTGCCGGCCGTATTGCATTTTAACTATGCTTTTCTCGTTACTGCGGACCGTTAGCCGTCCCTTAACAATTACTTGCCGAGCTTCAAGGTTTACGATTTCATCAACTATCTCAAAATCCCAATCCCACCCAAAGGCAAGGTTTAGAACCTTCTTTACATAGCCTCCACTTACGTAGGTCCATTGGCCGCCGCCTTTCGCTGGACGTTTGCGCGTGTACCTGGGCGGGGTTCGTTTAAGAAAGAAATTGATTTGCTCCAGGTCCAAGGCTAAAGAATCTTTAACCTTTATTACCTCTTCCTTTCGGATTTGCGGGACTGCTTTTTTACTGTCCATTGGTTAGAGTTTGGTGAGCTGCAAATATAAACGGCTTTTCTAACTTTTCGCAAAAAGGGGTAAAAAGTGTTAAAACGCGGACGAAATGTTAAAATTTAACCCCTATCTAAAAACTTGTTTATATTCGCCCTAACCAAATACATTAAACCATGATTAAACAAATGCTTAGAACCTGGCATATCCAGGGCTTACCGGCGGACGCTGAAGTATCGTCCGTGGAAGTAGAGTACAAACTGGACGTAATACCAGTAGATAGTAGGCACTCGCCCGGAGTTACCATAATGATAACCGGCACGGCTACTATTTATATGGAACACTTCCGGGAGGTAGTCAATGAAACGCACTACGCAGGGCGCGACATTGTAAACGAGATTTACAAAGAGTCTAAGGAAGTAGTAGACCTTTACGGCTTCGGCTTAGAGGATCAAGGCGAATTTCTTTACCGCGCTGAGTACGAAGCTATCTTAGAAATAGAGGACCTCAGCGAAGAGGACTGCAAGGCTAACCTATACTTTTCTGCCAGATGATACAGAGAAGCGTATTTTCAAAGATGAGCGAAGAGAACCGCGCAAAGATTGAAGCGTATAAACACGCGGACATTATACTGCCCGAACTTCGTAATAAGGTTAGGCCGCACGAGCTTACCCTACTAACGGCTCTTACGGTTTGGTATATCCTTATGCCCGGCCAGAGCTTTAACCTAATAACCTTTAACGACTTTTTCAGCAATGAATAAAAGAACTTTTTTAATCCTTGGAGCCTTTACCGTAACCTTTGGGCTGCTCGGTTTGATCTATTGGGTCCTAACGGACGAGGATAGCCTATACGTAGCGCAGTTTTTTATGGACCTTCTTTGGTTCACTGTAGAAACGGCTATACTTCTAACCTTCGTGGCCTACGTGCTTATACAATTTCTCTACTATGTCGGATACTATAAAGACCTGGAAGAATGATAAGCGCGATAAGACACGATTTACGCACGGAGATTAGCCACGGGCTGAGCGAGCGCACGAACAAAGAGCTGGACCACTTAATAGAGCAGATTAACGCCGCCGGGTTCCAGGAATGGGAACGCCTGGCCCTGGTCCAGCATATCGAATGGGTGAAACTGTTAAAAGAGCAGGACCAATGAAATACGCAGACTTTATTAAGTCCAAAAAACATAGCTCTATTGACTACGGTATAAAACCCTCGTTTATGGCCGCGGCTATGTTTGACTATCAAAAATATGTAGCTGAGTACGCTATAAAAAAAGGCCGGTGCGCTGTCTTTTTAGATACTGGATTGGGCAAGACTGTAATAGAATTAACCGTAGCTGAAAACTACGCAAGGGCCACTAATAAGCCCGTGTTAATCTTAACCCCTTTAGCCGTGGCCTTTCAGTTTATTGAAGAGGCTAAAAAGTTCGGTACGTCAGAAGTACAATACAGCAAAGACGGGAAGTTCACCAGCGATGTAGTAGTATGTAATTACGAACGGTTGGACAAGTTTAACCCGGATGACTTTGATTGTGTTATACTGGACGAAAGTTCAATACTTAAGAACTTTGACGGATCAACAAAGGCAACAGTTACCGCTTTTATGAAGCGGGTAAAATACCGCTTTCTATTCACGGCCACACCTTCCCCGAATGATTTTATAGAGCTTGGGACCAGCTCCGAGGCTTTAGGGTATATGGGGTATATGGATATGCTCGGTAAGTTCTTTTCTAACAATGAGAACAATATAAAGGCCATGGACCGTATAGGAAACAAGTTTTATTTAAAGCCACACGCTAAAGATGACTTTTTCCGCTGGGTTAGTTCCTGGTCTGTAAGTATGCGCAAGCCCTCGGACCTTGGCTTTTCGGATGATCGCCACAAATTACCGGCGCTTAATGTCATACCGCACAAAGTCCACAATAAAGACCAATGGATTGTAGACGGTCAGGTAATGATGTTTGCGATGATCGCGCAAAGATTAACAGAGGTTAGGCAGGAACAGAAAATGACCATAAATGAAAGATGCGCCAAGGCCGTAGAACTGGCCCAGGGTAAAACCTCGGTCTATTGGTGCAACTTTAATAATGAAGGCGAGCTAATAGGACAGTTAGACAAAGACGCCAAAGAGATTAAAGGCGGAATGTCTATAGACCAAAAAGAGGATATACTACTGGCCTTTGCAAAGGGCGATATAAAGCGCCTAATTACTAAGCCTAAAATGACCGCTTTCGGTCTTAATTGGCAGCATTGCAGCCATACCGTTTACTTTCCTACTTTCTCCTATGAGCAGTATTACCAAGCTATAAGAAGGTTTTACCGCTTTGGACAGACTAAAGACGTAACCGTGGACCTGGTTTACTCAGAAGGGCAAAAGAGAGTTATAGACAGCCTTAGAGAGAAAACAAAGAAAGCCGATGAGCTATTTGACAAGCTGAATAAAAGTATAAATTCAGACTTTCAGCTAAGTAGCCGAGAATTTAACCAAACAGTACAAACACCTAAATGGATCTAACATGACCAAAGACCAAGTAGTAACAGACAGATACGCGATCTATAACAGCGATTGCATGCACGTCTTACCATCTTTAAAAGAGGCAAGCGTAGACCTTAGCATTTATTCGCCGCCTTTTGCCGGGCTGTATAATTACTCAAGCTCAGAAAATGACTTTTCTAACTGTGAAAGCCGCGAACAGTTTTTACAGCAGTACGAGTATTTGATAGATGAGATAAGCCGAGTAACTAAGCCAGGGCGAATAACGGCGGTACATTGCACGGATGTAATGAACTCAAAGACTGAAAACCTTTGGGACTTCCCGCACGAAATTATCAGGATGCACGAAGAACGCGGCTTTAATTACAAGAATCGAATAACGATCTGGAAAGAGCCTCTAAAAGTGCGTATGCGTACAATGGTCCGTAGCCTAATGCACAAAAATATAGTAGAGGATAGTACGAGCTGTTTTACCGCTATGCCGGATTACTTGTTAATCTTTAAGCGTAAAGGGGAAACAGAAGTACCCGTAACGCATCCAGTCGGCTTAGACTATTACGCCGGTGCTACGCCTTTGCTTCCAGCCATGGAAGAGACTTACGGAAGCTGGGACGCTATTTGTAAAAAGTACGAAGGGTGTACAGATCCTAAGACTAACAAACGGTCTCACCTTATTTGGCAGCGGTACGCCTCGTCTGTATGGGACGATATACGAATAGATAACGTACTACCTTTTAGAGACAGTAAAGAGGAGGACGATGAAAAGCACGTACACCCGTTGCAACTGGATGTTATAGACCGATGCGTTGAACTATGGTCTAACCCGGGCGAAGTAGTGCTAACGCCTTTTATGGGCGTGGGGTCCGAGGTTTACAGCCCGGTAAGTATGGGCAGAAAGGCCATAGGCATAGAGCTTAAGGACAGCTATTTTAAACAAGCCAAACAGAACTTAAAAGCGGCTGAACAAAGGTTTGCAGAAAACCAGCTTAGCCTTATTTGACCCTTTGACCTTAGTATCTTTGTAGCGAGGAACTGGCGAACCTCAACGGCAAGTTATGATTCAGAACACTCAGAAAATCCCCTCTAAGGAACTCAACTACCTCGGCACACTTGCCTGCCCTGGTAGTTACCGCAAGCCAAGCGGCCTTAGCAGGGGTTATTTTATTTATGGCGAGGTATAAAAGGTCCTTCGTTCTTTATGCGGACCTACTCAGTAGCGTAGATCATTTGACAGACGAAGAGCTGGGTAAGCTCTTTAAGCATATCCTACAGTACGTTAATGACCAGGACCCGGTATTAGAGGACCGGTTATTACTTACGGCTTGGAAGCCTATACAGCGATTCCTTAAAGAGGACCTAAAAAAGTGGGAGGACAAGCGGCAAGTAAGAGCCGAGGCAGGAAGAAAAGGGGGGCTACAAAAGCAAGCAAACTTAGCAAAAAGTAGCAAAAGCAAGCAAAAGTTAGCAAACGTAGCTGTAAGTGATAGTGTAAGTGTTAGTGATAGTGTTAGTGTAATAAATAATAGTAACTCTAACGAGTTACCTCAGCCGGATGCCTTCGATAGCTATATAAAGACATGGACCCAGGCTACCGGACGAACCATAAAGAGCAAGCGCAGCGAAGTAGCAAAGACCGCTATAAAGCACTTTAACGCCCGGATAAGGGAGGGTTACACCTTGGAAGAGATAACCAGCGCGATAAATAACGCTGCATCAGATCCGCACCATTCAGAGAGCGGCTATAAATGGCTTACTTTAGATTTCATCCTGAGACCTCAGCAGCTGGAACGCTGGAGGGAGGACGATAGAGAGCAACGAAAAGAGGCGGACATGATAAGCCAAGTAGCAGCCATAGCTGAACGGATAGAGAGAGAAAGACAAGCGCAGCCATGATAGACGAATACAAAGCGTACTTAAACGGCTTAGACCGTAGGCAGCTAATAACTGAAGAAAGTAACTTACGGTCCTTAGTTAGCCTTCCCATAAAGTGGGACGCCAAGCAATTAGCAGCGGCAAAACTGAAGACCTTAAAAGACCTAAACAACAAAGAGAGATGAAAACACCAATAGAAGAAGCGATTGAAAAAGTACAATCGTTAAGACAAATTGATGCAGTTATCAATCCAATAGGAGTCATTGAATCTATTTTGAGTAATATGCTTGAGAAAGAGAAAGCTCTTCTAATCAAAACACACGGCAATAAAAAAGTGTACGATAGTGAAATAGACCCTACAATAGTAACGGGTGAAGAATGGTACGACAAAACCTTTAACACCAAAGAGAGATGAACGAACGAATACAAGGCAAAAGCGTAAGCGAGCTTACCGAGTTCTTTAGCGCAGTATGCAGAAAGAACGACATTACCCTGCCTAACCTGGATATAGTAGCCGAGATCATTGTAGACCTTAAGCAGTTCCATGGCTCGGTTAGTTACCAGGACCTACAGTATGCTTTTAGAAACTGGTCTAACGGAATGTTCAAGCAGCTCCGCAGACCCCGGAACCTAAACGCCCACTTTATAGGCGAGGTATTAAGAGAGTTTCAGGAGTTTAAAGGATCGGGCGCCAAACTTGAGAAGGACAAACCGAAGGCAGTAAAGAAAGAATTTACAAGGGAAGAGAAGCACAGCGAGGCAGTACAAGCCTTAGCTAATGGGTTAAACGTATTCCGTAGCTCCATACAAGGGAATAAGCAAAGCAGCATAATAGCGCGTAAACTCTGGTCCGCCTGGGTAACGGCTCGGGACTACGGTATAAGCCTACCGACCGAACCTACCGACTACTGGGTACAAAAGGTCAGCGCTAAGGACATGGCCAATATGAACCCAGGGGCTTGGGAAGAAGTAATAAAGGCACGGAATACAAGGGGCGAGGTAAAAGAGGACCCGGAGGTAATAAATAAGGCGGCTATTATGTGCGCCTACTATGACCAAATAGGCAACCTTCCTACCCTGAGCTTATACGACCGCCGAAATTAGTAGCTTAGTTCTGTGAACTTTAGGGAACATAGACGCCTTCAAATGTACCTAACAGCTTGCAGAGCTTGGCGGGCCTTTAAAATGACCCCTAAAGAATTTCTAACCTATCCGATATCTCATATAATGCTATACGAGGACTTCCGGCAAGAAGTACATACGGCACTATTTAAGGGACCGGGCAAAACGGACGATAGATTAGCGGACCTGGACCAGCACGATTTAAGCGTAAACCAAATACGGAGGCTTGAGATTATAGCCCAGCTGTTTGAGGGCGGGTACTATCTGAAGGGCTGTAAACGTCTTAGAGTGATATGAAATACCAACTAATCACACCCTATTGGGAAGCACCAGAGCCAAGAAGAAACGAAGAGCTGAGGTACTGCGAACGCCTAAACCGGGAGCGGTTCGATACGGTCCTAATGCCTAAGGGCCGACCAACGTATAAAGACCTCTTTACCCTTTGCTCTGAGGATGCTATTAACATAGTGGCCAATTCAGATATATACTTCGATGACAGTATAAAGCTCTGCGACAAGATGCAGCCTAACGACTGCTACGCACTAACGAGATACGAAAGGGGCAAACTATGGGGGCGGCCTTGGTGGTCTCAGGATGTTTGGATATTTAAGGGGTCTGTAAAAGACCGACTACTAAAGCAGCCAATAGACTTCCGCCTGGGCGTTGCTGGATGTGATAACCGGATAGCTTACGAGATATGGGAAGCCGGGTACGCGATAACTAACCCCTGCCTATCTATAAAGACCTACCATAAACACGAAAGTAAATTCAGAACGTACGACCGAGAAAAGGAAAAGATACCCGGACCGTACAAACTTTTAAGACCAATACAGCTATGAGAGTACTACACGTAGGGCTGGGAGGCCCCGAAATAGACAAAGCCCTGAGAGGGTTAGGACATGATGTACACCGGATAAACTGGAGAGAGATACCGAGCGCCCAACTGATCTACCTTACTAAGATGGTCCTAAAGGAAGCCCAGAGCTTTCTACCCGATGTTGTCTTCATGCAGATACAAACTCCCGGTATAGTAGAAGCCCGGTTAGTAGAGAGCCTTAGAGAAATGGGCTGCGTAGTCATCAACTGGACCGGGGATGTAAGAGAAAATATAGACTGGTATTTAGAGCTGGGGGACGCCTTTAACGTAACACTGTTTACCAATGGCACCGACATAGACAAGTTCAAAGAGAAGGGACTACCAGCGGACTACTTGCAAATAGGGTACGATCCTGATGTATACTACTTGGACGGAAGGGAGCGAAGGACCGAGGGCGTAGTATTCTTAGGCAACAATTACAGAAACAGATTCCCAGAGAGTGCAAGGCGCGAAGAGGTAGTAACACAATACCGAGAGAAGGGCCTAAGAGTATTCGGCGGTAACTGGCCAAAGAACAAGAACGGAAGGACCACACCTAAGACCGAGCGCATTATTTACAATACAAACCGCTGGGCCTTGAACCTTGACCACTTCGACCGGCCGTTATTTTATTCGGATAGGGTAATAAGGGCGCAGGCTTGCGGGGCGATCATTTGCCAGATGGGAGAAACGGACATAACAGCCGAACACCCTTTGAGCTTCATAGGCTACCCAGGCCATTGGACCGAAGAGATGCCGAACCCCAAACAAGTAGCAGACTATACGTATGAGTATCATAGATGGGCGGCGCGTATACCCCGGATTTTAGAGATAGTGGAAGACTACGCCTAACTTTGTAGGATTAAAAGTTAATTTCTATTAAAGTTGGATAAGAGGGCAAACAATGGAGGCCATAGCACCAAAGCCAAGGGCATAGACGGCCGTAAGAAGCCGGATGCTCAGAAGCTATTAGAGCGCGTGGGCTTGTTTGATGACGAGGCGCTGGACCAATTAGGTAAGGCGGTAAAGAAGGGCGAGAAGTGGGCTATAGAGCTATGGGCTAAGTATAGGCTGGGGCTACCTACTCAGAAGATAGAGGCGAACATAGACAGCGTAGAAAAGATAGTACCGCCGTGGATGCTGGATAATGAAGGTAAATCCTAACCTCAAGTTTTTACGCGACAACTACCTAACCAAGCGTATACTGGTCTTACAAGGGGGTACGCGATCGGGTAAGACTTTTAGCGCTATACAGTTTCTTATAGAGCTTTGCTACAAGTACCCTAACGCGGGAATGGTCATAACCATAGCCAGGGCAACCTATCCAGCTATACGTGGGTCCGTGCTTCGGGACTTCATAGACATACTAAACAGCTTTGACGCCTACCGGGTAGAGAACCACAACAAGACCGAGAGTACCTACCTACTGGAAGGCAACTTAATAGAGTTTATTTCATTAGACCAGCCGCAAAAGGTCCGAGGGCGTAAAAGGGACTTGCTGTTTATTAACGAGTGCAACGAGATAACCCTGGAAGGCTGGAACCAAATGCTATTTAGGACCACGGCCTGCGCGGTTATCGACTTTAACCCGTCCGATCCGATGCACTGGATTTATGACGAGGTACAAACGCGGAAAGACTGCGAAACCCTAATAACTACCTACAAGGATAATCCGCACTTGTCCGATGTGGTCAGGGCCGAAATAGAACGCTTTAAGGACGTAGACCCCGACTACTGGAAGGTATACGGCGAGGGCAAAAGGTCAGCAGGAAGAAAGGGACAGATATACACTACCTGGCAGAAGGTCCAAGAAATAGACTGGGCAGAGTGCAGTTCCATTACCTACGGCGTTGACTTTGGGTTCACCAATGACCCGACTTGTGTAGTAAAGCTGGGCCGTAAGAACGACCGCCGATACGTGGAAGAGATAGTATACGAGAAGGGCCTAACCTTGGACCTCTTAGCCGACCGGATGAGAAAGGCGGGAATAGACGGGGGGGACACCCTTATATGCGATAGCGCCGAGCCGCGAAGTATTACCGAGCTTAAGCGCTACGGCTTTAAAGCAATCGGCGTAAAGAAGTCTAAAGACTACAAGCGCCATGCGATTTTAGACCTTAAGAGGTTAAGTATCTTTGTAACTGCGAATAGTAGAAACATCTGGGAAGAGGTTACTTGGTACGCTTGGGAAATGGACAAAGACGGTAAGCCCCGTAGTCCAGAGCGGCCGATAGATGCCTTCGACCATTCGATGGATGCGATACTATACGCGAACAGCGTTAAACCCAGGGAAGTATATATATGACCTTTTTACAACGGCTACAGAAGGCTATTGGATTCGCACCAGCGCGAACCCTTCAACAAATTGAAGAGGCCGAAAGAATCACTAACAAGTATTTTGCCGCACTTTCCTACCTGGGCAGGGGGCCAATTTGGAACGATGATAACGTACAGAACTACGTAGAACAAGGGTACGCAAGAAACCCCGATGTATTCGCCGTAGTAAGTGCAATAGCCCAAAAGACCGCCGCGCTGGATGTTAAACTAATCGAGAACGTACAAGGGGAGCAAGTAGAATTAGATCACCCGGCTTTAGACCTGATATACGAACCCAACGAAGAGCAAAGCAAGTTCGATTTTATAGAGCAGCTGGCCGGTTATCTTTTAATTACTGGTAACGCTTACGACTATTGCACTTCTCCGGCCGATGGACCTAACGCGGGGCGGCCTATAAATATGTACGTTCTGCCTTCTCAGTTCATGGACGTAGTAGGCGGCGATATGGGCACACCCGTAGCCGGTTATACTATGAGCCTCTGGGGGAATGTAGAGGGCGCCGAGTTTACTACTGACGAAATCATACATTTCAAGAACGCCCAATACATTTACGGCGATGGGCAAGAGCGGTACGGCATGAGTCCGATCCGTTCAGCTTGGCGTTCTATTGAGACCGGGAACAGCGGTTACGAGGCCAATAAAAAGGGCTTGGAAAACTTAGGACCTCCGGGGGTACTGTATGATAAGGGTATAGGGGACCTGAGCGCGGACACTTTAACCGAGGTACAGCAGCGCAATTTAGAAGCCAAGTTCAGAAAGATGAGCGGCACAAAGAACAGCGGGACCATAGCCGTAACTTCGGGTAACTTGGGTTACATAAACTTCGGTCTGTCAGCCGTGGACCTGGCTATTATGGACACGCTTAAGATGACGTTAGTAGATGTCTGCAACGTGTACCACGTACCGAGCCAGCTATTTAATAGCGAGATAGGCAAGACGTACAGCAACCTAAAGGAAGCGCGGAAGCAGATGTATACAGACGCCGTGCTGCCTATGGCTGACCGCATCTACGGCAAACTATCTCGGAAGCTCTTACCGAAGTACCCAGACCTCAAAGGGCGGGACGTCTATTTTAAAGTAGACCAGTCTAATATAAACGAGCTACAGCCGGATATGCAGGAACTGGCCAACTGGCTTAACGTCTCTTACTGGCTTACTCCAAACGAGGCCCGCGAAAAAATGGGTTACGAAAGAGAAGCGGACCCGATGATGGATGAGATATATATGCCGGCTGGCCGTGTTCCTATTTCCTTAAGTGGGTTAGATGCCCCACAAATAGCCGAGCAGATAAACGGCGATAGCTTGCCGAATGACTAAACGCGAAGGGGCTAAGTACTGGACCCGTAACGACCGCAAGCGGGGGCGCTATATCCGCAAGTATAACAAGGTCTTTAACAAGGCGCTAAACGATCAGATAGGAAACTTATTAGAGTACTTGAAGTTAGCTACTGACCCGCAGGCCGTTCTAAGCGCTGTTACTACCCTGGTCCGCAGGGACGATCTAAAAGCGGCGTTCGTTGATTTATATCAGGAAGTAGGCGTAGACTTCGCGACCGGTTCCTACAATCAGATTAAACGAGAGGCGGACAGCTCTAAGGAAATGACCTTAGAGGACTTTCAGTATATCTGGACCGCTCAGATGTTAGAGTATGTAGATACCGAGGCGGCCACTTATATAACTTCGATTATAGGCAGCAGCCAAGTAGCGGCAAAGCGGATAATTCAACGGATCATAGCCGAAAGTTTAGACGAGGGTCTGAGCATCTTTGAAACTATGGAACAGCTAAATAAGCGCGTTCCTATTGAGTGGCGCAATGTATCCAAGTGGCGAAGCGAACTAATAGCACGGACTGAGGTTTTAACTGCTTCTAACTACGGAGCGGACACGGGCGGCCAGAGCATAGCGGACGAGTTAGGGCTGCAATTAAAAAAGGTCTGGATAGCCCGGATAGATAGCCGTACGCGAACTATACCGCCGGATGCCGCCGATCATGTAGTAATGAATGGCCAGACCGTGGACCGCGATAAACCTTTTAACGTGCAAGGCATTAAGATGATGCGCCCAGGGGACCCGAACGGAGGGGCTAAAAACCGCTGTAATTGTCGCTGTACTGTTGCCTTTGTCCGGGACGATGGGCAGCCGATGTTTAGCGAAATGTAGTTTTTCGCTCTATGTAATTTTGTATCGGAATGGCTAAGACCTATAAGAACTATCCGGAGGCGGTAAGTAATAACGCGAAGAGGGGGATAGAACTTAACGAAGCAGTTAATAATAGGTGCTCGACCCAAATCGGGAAAATTCGCGCACAGCAATTGGCGAATAAAGAGGCGATAACGTACGATGTCGTTAAACGGATGTACAGTTATCTAAGCAGGGCGGAGACCTACTATGACGAGAATGATACGAAAGCCTGCGGGACTATTTCGTATTTATTGTGGGGCGGCTTGGCCGGGAAGCGTTGGAGTAAGAGTATAATAGACGAAGAAGAAAAGAGTATGAGCGGTACGCTATTGCATAAGGGCTTTAATGATCCTTCCATGATTGTAAAAGACGTGGACGGAAAAAAGGGCGTAGTATCTGGCTACTTCTCTAAGTTCGGAAACGTGGACAGCCATAACGATGTAATGGCCCGCGGCGCTTACTCTAAGTCTATAGCCGAGAACGGACCCAACGGTAAAGGGCGTATTGCTCACCTTTGGAGCCATTCAAGCTATGAGCCTATTGGAAAGCTCATGGAGCTTGCGGAAGACGATTACGGCCTATACTTCGTTAGTAAGCTGGTCGATAGTGCAAAGGGCCGGGACGTTATGGCCTACTATGAGGCTGGTATTATTAACGAGCATTCCGTAGGCTTTTCTATTGTAAAGATGGCTTACGAGATGGACGATGAAGAGAAGCCCAAGTATGAGCGTGTCCGCACCATTACAGAAGCTAAATTGTGGGAAGGTTCAAGCGTGGTCATAGGGGCCAATGCAGAAACCCCTACAGTATCGGTAAAGTCCGGGGACGAGGTTAGTAACCTTGTAGAACGCCTGGGCAAAATGCAAAAGCTACTCCGGTCAGGTTCTACCTTGACGGACGAGGCTTTTACTCAATTAGAGATAGAATGCACTCAAATACAGAAGGCGCTTAGTTCACTCGTAACAGAGGAGCCGCACACGCACTCCGAAGAGACCGAGCCGAATTTGCTGGACATTTGGAACCGCATCAATTCAAATAAAGTCTAACCCTGCATTTTTAAGAAAATGAACGCAGAAGAACAATTGAACAAGATTGCTTCGGACGTTTCCAGCTCTGTAGAAAAGACCAGAGAAGAGCTCAACGGCCGCATTGATGCAATCACAAAGGGCCAAGCTGACTACAGCAGCCAAATCGACAAGCTGACCGACCTGGTCAAAGAGGTACAAGGCAACAGCGAAGAAGTACAGAAGCACAGCGACAAGCTGGACGCTCGTCTAAAGGAGCTTACCAAAAACGGTATGGCTACAACAAAGGCGGCCGAGCTGACTACTTCCGAGGCTATGGCCAAGAGTATCGTAGAGAACCCAGAGTACGAGGCTTACAAGAACGATCCTTCAATTCATAAGGGTATTCGTATTCCCGGTATGCTCACTAAGGCTGTAGGTACTATGACCTTTGCAGCTTCTACTACTGGAGACGTAGCCGAGCAAACTCGTTTGCCCATCCTTCCAGACGTAGACCGCCCTAACCGTGTCCGTAATTTCATTCCCCAGGGAACAATGATCGGAGACAGCGTACGGTATGCTAAGGTAACTGGCGGCGAAGGCACAGCCGGCAACCAGACCGAGGGTCTTGCAAAGAACCAGGTAGACAAGGACATGGCCGAGCAGACTTTCAACGCTCAGGTAATTGCTGCTTTCGCTCGTATCTCTACTCAGATGCTGGACGATATCAGCGGCATGACTTCCTACCTTTCGTACGAGCTTACTCGTTTGCTCATGAACCAGGAGGACAGCCAGCTGCTTACTGGAACCGGAGCGGGTACTGACCTCTACGGACTCGCGGCCGCTGCTGCTGACCATACCGACCTCAGCACTACAGCCAACTGGGCCGAGCCTAACAACTGGGACTGCATCCAAGCTGCTTCCGGCTACTTGGCTTCTCAGGACTTCATGGCCGATTGCGTTATGGTGAACCCTACCGACTTCTTCGCTATGATCGGTTCTAAGGGATCTAACGGCCAGTACGTAGCGCCTTACTACTTTGACGCTGTACAGAACACTTATACCCTTTTCGGTATGCCTGTGTATCACAGCAGCGCAGTAGCTGAAGGCTCGTTCTTCGTGTTCGACAAGGCCGCAGCTTCTCAGCTGTTCCAGCGTTCTGCACCTTCCGTACAGTTCTTCCCTCAGGATTCTGACAACGCTCAGAAGAATTTGGTTACTGTCCGCGTAGAGGAGCGCCTGGCTCACGTTCGTAAGCACGATAACGCGGTATTTACCGACACTTACGCGAACGTTAAGTACATCATTACTCCTACATAGTAGTAGCTTGAGTAATTACTAAGGGGGCTTCGGTCCCCTTTTTTTATGCTCAAATGTTAAAGTCTGGGCGCAAATGTTAAAATGCTTGTAGGGTATGTAGAGGCTTTGCACCTTTGATACATCAAACAACCTAAAAACACCGACATGACAAACGCTACTAAAATTGAAAGCCTTAAGAAAAGAGCTGACTACGTTAAAGAGGTAGAGTACGCTGGCCAAACCGAAATGCACTTAGACCTGCATTCAATAATAAATAGAGAACTTGCAGAAAAGGGGTACAGCGCTTGGACCAAAGAAGTAAACGGCAGATCCTTTAAATATCTCTACATAAAGAAGTAAACAGCCAAGCCCCTCCGGGGGCTTTTTTATTGCCCTATCTTTGCGTTAGCTTACTTTCATGTTTTCATGTCTGTTTAGGTGTTTGGTGGTAGCCCCGTGTAATGCGGGGCTTTCTTATGCCGTAACTTTGAAGCATGAGAATAGACCATACAGTAACGGCGGTTACTCCGGCTAACATTATCAGCCGTGCAGACTTTCGGACCTATGCCCGCGCCGTAAACATCACCGGCGAAGATGACCTAATAGATAGGCAGTTAGAAGCCTCTACGCGATACGTAGAAACCTACATAGGCCAGAGCTTGAATGAAAACCGAATGCAGGCGATCCTTTGGGACTTTGACGATGACCGAGACATGGACGCCGGAGAACTTAGATACGTGCTGCCTATGGGTCCGGTAAGCTCTATTACTTCCGTAGTAGGTCAGGACCTGGAAGGGCTAAACACTACCCTAACAGCAGACGAGGACTACTACCTACTAACCGGGGGACGGCTTCGTATTCCATCGCCTACGGCTTATTCGACTTATACGGTTACTTATGTGGCCCAACTGTCCTACGTTACTGAGAACGTAAAAGAGGCTATTATTAAGATATGCGCCGAGCTGTACCAGAACCGAGGCATAAGCGTAACGGGTACTATAGTAGCCAACTTGAAGGCGGATCTAAACAGTTTGCTGGCTAAGGAACGTACTAAGCTCTTCCTATGAATCCGGGGCTACTAAATGAGCAAGTAACGTGCTACGCCTACACAACTCAGGCGGATAGTATGGGCGGCTTTCGGTCTAAAGAATCTGTAAGTTTTACGGACTGGGCAAACGTGAAGCGGTTAGGCAGTTCTAAAAATGCAGACGATGCGCGGGTACTGAACGTGGCCAGGTATGAAATTACCATGCGTTCCCGCTTGGATTGGTCCGGAGATATTGACGGCCCAGACTTCCCGAGCGATGTATTTAGAATAGAGTACAGAGGCAGAAGCCTGAGCGTAGACGGTCCAGCCATAGAGGGACCAGATAGGGCCTTTGTAACTTTTCAAGCAGTAGAGCGGCAAGCGTAGTGCGTATAGAGTTCAAAGTAGACCAGCGTGAAATAGACAAGCTCATGCGCGATCTATCGGCCTACGGCGGCCGAGTGGCTAAGAAGATAGAGCAGGAAACTGGGTACGCTGCCTTAGAGGTCCAGCAGTTAGCAGCACGTAAAGCACCCCACAACCTGGGCCGGTTAGGTTCATCTATTCAAGTACAACGCCAAGCGCGATCCGTTAAGATTAGCCGAAGGCTCAGGGGCCAAGCTGCGCGGGTTACTTATATAGTCGGTACGGCTTTGAAATATGCGGCCGCTGTAGAGTTCGGGAGCGTTCCACATTGGGCGCCTATCGGACCCTTAAAGCAATGGGCTAAGAGAAAGTTAGGAGACGAGGGCGCGGCCTACGCTGTACAGAAGACTATAGCAAAGAGAGGTACAAAGCCTCAGCCGTTTTTAAGACCGGCCTATATGAAGGTTATACCAGGCTACAAGAAGAAGATTAAACGAATACTTAGATTTATTCGATGAAGGTAGGGGTTTGGATGCCGTTATACGGCCGTCCGTTAGTTCTTAGAGCTGCTTTAGAGAGCTTTAAGGCCATGCGTATAAGGTGGCGAAATATGGGCATAGACTTAGAGCTATGCGTAGGCTGGTCCCTTCCGGATGACCTTACCCAAGTGGTAAACCATTACGGCTATCCGTATGCGTCTGTATTTGCCGAGAATGAGCCTTTAAGCTATAAGCAGGAAGCTATTTTAAATATAATGCAAGGGCGGTTTGACTACTATTTACAAATAGGGTCAGACGATGTATTTATAGAGGAAGCAGACATATACTACGAAGAGGCCCTAACCAGAGGGGTACAGTATGTAGGATGCCGGTCCGTTTACTTTATAGAACCGAGTACCCAGAGGGCGGTAAGTACAGCTATGACCCATACAAGCGTAAACAGCGTCTTTGGAGCCGGTAGGCTATGGAGCGCCGCCGCTATGGATAAAGTGTTACAGAACGGCCCTATATGGCCCAAGGCTATGAATAACCAGCTGGACCTACTAAGCGAAAAGCAATTTAAGGCCGCTGGGGTATGGATGGAAACTTTCGAAGAGGAACGGCCGTTTATTGTGGACATTAAGAGCGAGACAAATATTTGGAAGTTCAAGAAGTACCAAAACGAACGAGCAGAGGACTATCGGGATATAGTAGGACGGATGGACAAGGGGGCGCGGGCCGCCGTAAATTTGTTACATGAAGTTAGCGCAGGGGCAAATTCTTAAAGCGGTTTATACGCTACTTAAAGACAAGGTACTGGCCCCGGAATTGGCGGGAGCCTATAACCTTAACTACGTCCAGCGCGTAATAGATGACGGCGGGTCCATAATTGTAAGCACTTGTTTCAGCGATAACACCAGCCTAACGGGTTCTTATATACCGGCCTACACTTCACAAACGCCAACCTTTGCGGATAAGGCTTATATCTTTATCTATGGTCTGAACACAAACGAGACTGGCCCGCAGGATGAATTTATATACGAAGTGGCTATATCCGTTAAATGTGCAATAGTAGCAGAGCGGACAAGTATAAGCGCAGAGGATCTCAATAACTTCGGGGATACCGTAGCGGACCTTATGCAGCCTACTACCTTCGACAGTATAACAGTAACCGGCTTTAATATTGTTACTCAGCAATTAGAAGCGGTAAACTATGTCTTACCAGAGGTCCAGGACAGCCGGTACGAATGGTCTGTAACTTTGGACTGGCTTGTAAGGGTTGAAGAGATTTAATACATTCGCCGCGTAGCTTTCTCATATCGGGTTACAATTTAGGTTTTGAAGGGTCTCAGGGATGAGGCCCTTTTTTGTTTCTGCCTAATTTTGTAGCACATAAAAACTCTACATAATGGCGAAAATAGACGGCCGTTTTATCCGCCTTGAATTTGGCGCAGGAACATTCTTGAAAGGGGTAACTACCTCTAACGTATCATTGTCTGCTGACATGATTGATGCGACTAACTATGAGTCCAATGGCTCTAAAGACTACTTGGCTGGTGAAAAGGGCGGGACTATCTCGGCTACTTTTCTTTTTGATCCGGACGTAAGTTCAGCCAACTTCGGGGACATCTTCGATGCTTGGGAGGGCGGTACTTCTACCGCGTACGTTTACGGTCATGCGTCTACTGGTTCGGAGGTTCTTACTGGTTCCTGCCTTGTTTCTACTTTGGATTGGGACGGTCCTAAGAACGAGGTAAGCACTTGTACGGCTACTCTTCAGATCACCGGCGCAATCGTCCGCGATGTCGCAAGCTAAAGTTATTTGGAATAACGGCGCATCCTTGCACCTGGGGGAAATTCTGGGTCATGAGTATGTAGATGAAACCTACAAAGCTCTAAGCGATGCGCTCGTATATTTCCAACGGGTCCGGGAGGCGGAAGAGGACAAACGAATAGCCGCCGCACGGGTCAAGCTATCAGACTGGAAGGGGTTTGCTGCTATCTATTTAGCTGCTCACCTTGCCTACTGCGATGATGCGAAAGACACACCAGAACACGACTTAAACAGCGCTTTAGGATATGTACAAGCTAATCCTGCTGCTATCGTTGACGTGCTTGTTATGGCCGTCAACACCCTACCGAAAGCTACGGAAGAGGACACGGGGGAGGCAGTAGCCTAACGTGGGAGGACTTGCTAAACCTCGCGTGCGGGGACTTAGCACTACGGGAGGCTGAATTTAAGTCCATGACGCACCGGGAGTTTATGCGCCGGGCGTTAGGCCATCAACGGCGCGAAGAAATGGAGTGGCACCGGTGGCGGATGGGTATTTGCTATATGGTAAACATCCAAGCGAGCAAGGGCCACAGTATAACGCCGCAGGACGTTATTAAATTACCGATGGATGCGGGCGAGGTAGACGGCATAGACAACGATACGAAAGAGGCGCTAAAACAATTTATGCGGAATGGCTAATACTATAGGCGAATTAAATGTAGAGATAGGCGCCAAGCTGGATAAGTTAGAGGCGGGACTAAACCGTATGGAGAAGTCCATAGGCCATGCCGGAAAGCAGAGCGAAAAAACCGCTTCACAGTCTTTTAGCAAAGTAGGCGGCATTATTGCCGGAGCCTTTTCTATCCAAGCTATTTCCAGCTTTACCCGTGCGGTTATAGAGGTCCGCTCGGAGTTTGAGAAGTTCGAGGCCGTTCTAACCAATACCTTAGGATCAAGCAGCGCCGCGCAGTTAGCGTTAGCAGACATTAAGGACATGGCGGCCATGACGCCGTTCAGTGTCGCTGAGTTATCCGGAGCCTTTGTAAAGCTGACTAACTACGGCCTAAAGCCTTCTATGGAGGCTATGAGGCAATACGGGGACCTGGCCAGCGCCGTAGGTAAAGGCTTCGACCAGTTAGCCGAGGCAGTAGCAGACGCCACTACCGGGGAATTTGAGCGCCTTAAAGAGTTTGGTATAAAGTCTAAAAAGGAAGGCGATAAAGTAACCTTTACTTTTAAAGAGCAAGCCACTCAAGTAGACTTTACCGCGGACGCGATAGAGAACTATATAACGAGCTTAGGAGACTTAGAGGGAGTTAGCGGCTCTATGGCTGCTATTTCTGAGACTTTAGGCGGTAAGGTCTCAAACCTTGGCGATAGCTTCGATAGCCTTCTAAATACTATTGGCGATACTTCGGCCTGGGGCGATTTAGTTACAGCCCTCGCAGATACTTTAAGAGGTACTGAGGCTCTTATTAAGGGCTTGGAATCGGATGTCGGCGGCGTGCCTTGGTACCAAAAGCTGGCTATGATTTTCGACATGACCGGATTTGGTCAAGCCTCTTTAATCTCTATGGGCTATATGCAAGACGCTTTAGATAAAGCGGCCTTAAAGACGAAAGCGTTTGAAGAAGAGTTAAACAAGCTAAACGAAACTGCAGGCTGGTCTTTAAGCTACGGCATGAATCAAGCCGGGGACAATATAGACGAAGTAGCAGATAAAGCAGAAAAGGCTACAGAAAGTTTTGTACGCTTAGGAAAAGAGATACGCAAAAACAGAACATCCAAAGAGACCGGCGAAGCTGAGTTAAAGGGTGAGTTTGATTTTCGGCCGCCTACTGAATTCGGGGACATTATACGCATAGACCCAGAGATACAAAAGACCCTAACAGAGAACCAGGAACAGCTAAGACGATTTGAAGAGCAGTTAGCTTTTACAGCTTTGACCGCTGAGACTTTCGGCGGGGTATTGCAGTCCTCTTTTGAAGCAGCGTTAATAAACGGCGAGAACTTCGTAGAAGTCTTTGGGAACGCACTTAAAAACCTTGTTTTACAACTTATATCCGCAGCTGCAACAGCGGCCATATTAGCGGCGGTACTTGCTCCTATTAGTGGGACCGGCTTTGGCGCTACTTTTAGAGGTCTGTTTTTAGGTACGCCCGGCGGGGGCGGAGGTATGGGCGGCAACTTCGGCCAGTTCTTTGTATCTGGTTCTAACCTTGTAACCTCTACCAATAGGGCAAGACAGCAAGAAGGACGCAGCGTACGATGAGCGAGAAGTATAAAGCCACGTTTACCGATGACCAGCAAAAATATACCTGGATTCTTTCGGTAATAGATACGGACTACGAAAGCTACAGCGATCGCGTAACGGCTGACGGCGGCACGGTCATAGGTATAGGCTGCCTTCCTTTAGAACTTAACGAGCTTGTAGAATTTAAGCGCCTCAGCCTTGGCGCAGATGCGTTTAGCTTAGAGTATGGAGGGCGGGGCGATGACTTCCTAAAACCTATAAAGGGCAGCCGCGTAGTCTTTAGCTTTATGGCTGAGGATAATGCGGACCTTAGTTTTATAGATGACATAGCCAGCACCCAGGAACAAAGGTTCTACGTTCGTCTGTATCGGGACGGCTCTTTATACTGGCAGGGGCCAATACTTCAGGACCTTATGCGGGTCCCTTATACGTCATTCCCTGCGGCGGTAGAAATACAAGCCATTTGCGGCCTTGCTCGTTTAAAGGGGTTAAAGGTTCCGGTAGTTAATTACTCTAACATCCTGGACGCTATAGCCGAGATATTACGGCGCTTAGATAGTGGCCAGCTTTGGGCAAGTACGGACGATTTTATACGCACTTCTGTACGTTGGTACGAGGACCGGACTTATACAACTACGCCGCCGGTAGGGTTAGATACTTTAGCGTACAGCCGCTTAGAAGCAAAGTTTACTAACTACACCTTAAACAATGACGGCGAGAAGTTATATAGACCCTTAGACGAGCTGTTAGGGACTATACTAAGGGCGTTTGGTGCGCGTATATTCTTAGCCGATGGACTTTGGGTTATAGAGCAAATAGGCGAAGTAGCCAACAGCCCAAGCCGCTACAATGTATACGAGCGCGACTATAACTATACGTCAGGCGATCCCAGCGCAGCAAGTGGTATAAGTTCAACCGGGACGAGCTGGACTACAAATTTCCAACTGCTTGGAACTGGAACGACCAACAGAATAGGAACAGAAAGCAGCTGGACCTATTTACCCGCGGTACAAGAATTTAGTATACGCTACGATGCTAACGCAATCAACAGCGCGGACCTTATATTTCTACGCTCAGTAAATACCTTTAGTGCGTTTGGTAATGTAGGGAGCAGCACTACGTTAGGTTTATACCTACAACTGCAAGCCCGCTGGCATCGAATTGTAAACAGTACAGCCAGTACCGAATACTGCTATTTAGAGGCTTATGCTACTGTTAGGCTTACGGGAACCGCTACAACTTACTACATGGTCCCAGGGCCAAGCCCAGGCAGTAGCGTATGGAGTACAACAGCGGCACGGCTCAAGGTATGTCAGGAAGTAGCTATAGTACCGGCAAGCGGAAACACAGTAATAGCTCAGCCTTTCCCTGGCCGCGACTTTCAAACGGCTACTATACCGGTAAGCGGTCTTTTAGAGATAAAGTACGAAGTAGAATTTAAGGACTACCAGGACCCTACGCAAACTAATTCTAACGTGTCTTTAGGTTCTATAACCTCAGCAGATACCTTCTACTTTGATAACCGAGGCTTTCGGGCGTTCATGTCTGGGCGTTATGGGACAGAACCTTTTGACGGCTACACGTACAAAGTAGAGAACACCGTAGACACGGAAAGCACAGTAATAGAAGAGCTGGACAGCGTGTTTATAGGGGACCAGTTAAACAGCCGAGGGAGTAACGGACAGATAGAAATATATGACGTTACTAATACAGATTGGTTTCCTTCTGAGAATTGGAAAATACGCGGGGTAGGTGCTGCGGGCAAAGACGTTTTAGAGCATTTGGTAGTAACTGCAATGCAACTGCGGGAGACACCCAAGCGGCTATTTGATCTAAACTACTTCGGGACCTTTGACCCTATAAAAGCCTTTACCGTAGCGGTAACTAAAAATTACCTTTGGAACTGGCTTAGAATAACGGCGAGTACCAATTTTATAGAGACAGAGAGCTACGAGCTTGAGCAGAGTAGTACAAGCTACACGGCTACGAATGAATTTGAGTACGTCAGCTTGGACGTAGTGGACGGCCTTAATAGAGCTTCGGGAGCTATTGGCGGCGGCGGTATTGTAGGCGAAGCACCTAACCCAATAGGAACGCCTATAAACGGCCTAACGATTCAAGAACAGTCCGGGACTATTACGAGTATACCAATGGCTAAGGGCCTACGTTTTACGCTGGGCTTTGCAGGCGATGTTATACAAGTGGTCCAGACCGATGGAAGTATAACAGAGTTTACCCTGAGCGAAAATGCGTTAATAGGGGACACTACTCTAAGCGTAGAGAGCCAAGCGATTAGCGGGGTACTTGCCGAGGGTTCGCGCATCTTAGCACCTGACGGCCGTAATACTCTTAAAAACGCTTCTTTATCTACCTACGATATAACGAGGTTTACTCTTACCGAATTGCTTTTACTACAAGAAGGCGGCGGCTTTGAGGACCCAAGCGATATACAAATCTGGTTAGACTTCTCAGCGGGCGGCCACAACTTCAGCGCGGTAGATGTAGCCATGACCGAAAAGGGCAAATTTGCTACGGTCTTTAACGGTACCAGCTCTTACCTGGCTAACTCTACTTTAGACATAACGCAGCCTTTTACTATTGCTTTCGCGATAAATCTGAAGGAAACGAACACGGGCCGCTATATTCTTAGTTCAGACGGCAGCAGCGGTAAAGTATTTGACATCTACACCGGGACCGGGGATAATGTTACTATAAGGGTAGGGGCTACTACGGCCACGGCCACTATAACGCGGGACCAGTTTGTAATATTCCAGTTAGTAGTAAACGGGGCCAGCTCTAAGTTTAGACAGAACTTGGACAGCTTTACGTCTGCTTCGCTTGGAACGGATCATATAAAACATCCTACTATTGGGTACGATGGGGGCAGCGGCTTCTGTGAAATGGACCTAACGGCCGTTTGTATCTTTGAAAGAGTTTTAACCGATGACGAGTTAGACGGCTTGTTTATCAACTTGGAAGCCCGCATTTAATGCCTTTAGACAAATACGTAGACGCCTCTTTAGTCTTGGTCCCTTCTGGGCGCAAGGCTGGAAAGGCTTATAGCCAGATACCTACCGATGGGGACGGGGACCTAAGTTTATCCCGTGCCTCTATTAAGACCGAGGTAGATACCAGCGGAAACGTAGTGAGCTTGGCGGACAATGTACCGGGCTTGGACTTTAGTTTAGGGGCTTGCCCTTTTCTTAGTTTAGATCCGCTTAGTACTAATATCTGCCTATACTCTGAGGACTTTAGTACGACATGGGCCACGGCCGGGGGTGCAACTGTAGCAACAGACACAACGATAAGCCCAGGGGGCAGCGATGACGCCGATACAATAACCTTAGACGGAGCAGCGGCGAGCCGCGTAGAGCAGTCTATAACTATGAATACGTCTACCGTTTACACTTTGTCTGTATGGGCTAAAGTAGCAAGCGGTACAAAGGACTTTAGGTTAGCCTACAACGATGGGACAAGTACAACGGCCAGCGATGACCTAACGGCTACTACAGACTGGCAGCGCTTTGAATTTACGTTCACTACAAGCGCAAGCCATACCGGGGAAGAAATAAGGATAACCAATAACGTAGGCGGGGACCCTGGGGACCTTATTGTATGGGGCGCTCAGTTAGAATTGGGCGACTACGCTACGGGGTATATTCCTACAACGAGCGCGGCGGTAACTCGGCAGCCTGATGTATTTAGCTTGACGGACCTTATTACTAACGGCCTTTTAGGTGCTACCGTTGGGACGATGTACATAAAGGCAAAGATTAACGTAGAGGCTGGTAATGCAAATCTATTTATCCTATCGGACGGGACTACGAATAACCGTATAAGGCTTACCCAAAACCTTATACAATGCACTACGGCCGGGAGTAATAACAATATAACCGGGGTCTTTACGGCTGACGCTGACGGCTATGACGATGTAAACTTTGCAGTAAGATGGAACGGAACAAACGCCAAGGTATATTTAGACGGCACGGCCGCAGCTGCGGGTACTGCTGCCTTTACTGCTGGGGCTGCTCTAACTGAGTTTGAGCTGAACGGCAAGAACGATACGAGCTGGATAAAGGAAGTACTATTCTATACTACGGCTCTGAGCGATGCGGATATGATCACTTTAACTACTCCATAGATGCCAGTACCTCCAGTTATACAGATGTATCGT
>Ga0208149_1000180_pt1 | contig 24892 bp, 22 predicted proteins | sample DEB08_DNA_15_FD_184533 | JGI IMG/M metagenome (GOLD analysis project Ga0208149, IMG submission 184533) | Aqueous microbial communities from the Delaware River and Bay under freshwater to marine salinity gradient to study organic matter... | ecosystem: Environmental > Aquatic > Marine > Coastal ... | reverse complement strand
GGGGGATCGGGGGATCGGCGCATCATAATAGATCATATCGGAACATGTTTCGGCCATTATGTGGCCACATCGTCCCCCCGTCGAGCTCCCCCCGGTCGGTGATTCGCTCGAGTCAGTCGGGCTTGCCAGTCGGTCGGTCAGTCGGTCGGGGGCTCGAGCCTAGCGCGGGGGGGGGGGCCTGGACGGGTTCGAGGGGGGGGGCGGTCCCCTTTGGGAACGCGCGGGATGGGAGTAAGGTCCCCCCAATATATCCCCGGCCTACACGCGACCCTTTAGCCGTTCTTTGTAGAGTTTTTGGTGGAGAGCTCGTTTGGCTTCATGCTGTTGGTAGAGGGGGTTGGAGCGGATTCGGATCATATGGGCGAGGAGTCGTAGCTTGTGAGCTTTGGTGCCGGGGGATTGTCTGATCCAGGCGAGGTCGGCTTTAGTGACGATTTTGCGTTTACGGGGCATGAATGCCGGCTTTTTTGAGGAGGCTAGCGAGGATAACGACTTGGTCATAGGAGAGGGTGAGTGCTAGTGGGATGTGGTCGGAGTTCTGTGGGGTGAGTTCGATGGTGAGTTCTTTGGATTGTTTGTTGTAGGTGAGTTTGGCTGGGCTGTGAGTGGTTTTGTTGTCGAGCTTCATGGGCTGGCCTGGGGGTGGTTGGGACAGGGCTGTCGCCCATCCCCAGGCCCGGAACTTGAAAAAGTCCGGCTCTCCGCTGGGAATGGGCGGCGTGCCCTGTCGGCTGGGACAAGGGGGGGTCAGATCCATCAAGGCTGACCGGCAAGGAGAGGGAGTCAGTCGTTCGGCTATTGGCTCGAGAGGGCTGACTGCGATCCGTTGCCCGCGAGGGGAGGTTAGAGGGGAGTGGGTGTTGTGGTCAAGGGCAAAGTTCGCCAGTCCGGGCTACCGCCACAATACCGGCCTGAATTGCTGGTTTAGGGCAATTCCGTCCCTGGCGAATTCTGTGTAAATGAAATTCCCCGCTGGTGCGAGATGGGAGTATCGCACCGAGCGGGGACAGTGGTCAGTGAGGGTGATGGAAGTCCTCACAGGCACTGGAGGTAGGTGTAAGGGAGTTTGGAGGATGGTGTTGTTTTGGTCAAGTGGGGAATTGGGTGTTTCTGGGTGTGTGGATAATGTTGTTGAAGGAGTCGGGGGTGAACATGTTGGAGGAGCCGGAGAACTCGAGGGTGCGGCCTTGGGGGGGTAGGGCTTCAATGGTGAGGCAGAGGGCTTCGACATGTGCTTTGAAGATCCGGGCTCGTTCTTTGAGTTGATTGTTGTTGACGCCGTGTTCGCCTCCGTCGCGGAGCTCGGTCAGCACGGAATGCCAGGATTGCTGGGTATTGGCGATCATATTGAGGTCTACGCGGTTGTGGAGGGGGCTATCGTTGACGGAGATATTGGACATGGACGCCTTTCATGCTTGCAGTAAAGTGGTGGTTTTTGGACACTTGCGGGCATGAGTAAGCACCATGAGCGTGAGGACAGGCAGGTGCCGGTGGTGTCGAATGAGATCCGCGCCCAGAAGATGGGTGGGTTTTTCATTCGGGAGACGCTGCTGAAGCAAATGAGGCAAGGCATTGACTCCGGTCTGGCTTTCGCCGATGCGGCCAAGGCGGCGGGCATCCCGTACGAACTGGTGCTAGCCCAGCTCCCTCACAACGACGACCTGCGTGAATGGTACAGGGAATGTTCGGGTAGGCGTAGCTTGATCCGTGCTGAGGACGCGGATGTGTTGCCGGAGACGAAGAACCCGTTGCAGTTGAAGCATGACTTGGTGAACAAGTTGTTCGCGGCGGGTCTGGGGGATCGGTTCGCGGAAGCGGCGGCGCATATTCGGGTGATTGACCCGGAGACGGGCGAGTACGACAAAGAGGGCATGAATGTGCTCGGTTTCTTTGGGAAGTTCGTCCTGAACCATTTGCTGCCGAAGGAGACGGAGAATACGAACCAGGAGAAGCCGCCAGAGCCGGTGAAGGAGCTGACGGACGAGCAGCTCATGCAGGAGCTGGTCAAGCGTCGGGAGCAGCGGTTGCAGTTGCAGACGCAGGCAGACGAAGCGAAGCGGGTGCGGCAGAGTGGGGGTGCGCGTCTGAAGGGTCCAGAGAAGGATGAGTGACTACGAGTCCTTGCGAGCAGACCTCGAGGAGGAGCTTGCGCTAGAAACAGAAATGGCGAAGCGGCTATCCACGCGGTGGATGGATTTGTTCGCGCCAAACCCGCGTCAGTGGGATTTCTGTTCTGCCGGCGGGCCGACGAGCTATCCAAAGGCGCACGAGATTCTGCTCAGTGGCCCGAACCAGGTCGGGGGCAAGACCTACACCATCGACTATCTGATGTCGATCCATGCGACGGGCCTGTACCCAGACGAGTGGGAAGGTCCGCGCTTCAAGAAGCCGCCGCACTTGGCTGCCGCCGGCGAGACGGCCCAGGCGACTCGAGACCAAATCTGCGACAAGCTGTTCGGGATGGCTCCGAACTACGGGGAGGGGTGGATCCCCCAGCAGTGCTACGATCCGAAAACGGACTTGGTCAGTCTGAGAGGCAACGCGGACCACCTGCTAGACTATGCGCTCGTTGACTGGCATGACGAGAACGGCGTGGTGCAGGGCAAGACGGTGCTGCGGTTCTTCGGCTACGCCAAGGGGTGGCGGCGGATTCAGGGATACACGCTAGACGGTATCTTCCTGAACGAAATGCCGGCAGACGACATCTACAACGAGATGCGGGCGCGGATCAACGCCACGCTGGGCTACATCTGGATTGCGGCGTGCCCGCTGCTGGGCGACACGGAGACTTACCTGCTGTTCGAGCGGGACGAGACGGGTCTCATGTGCCTGCTCAACTACACCATTGACGACTGTACTCACCTGACGCAGGAGGAGTACGACTTCAACATGCTGCGGTGGAAAGACCACCCGGAGGCGGAAGCGCGGCTGTATGGCCGGCCCTGCCGAGGCGCGGGAATGATCTACGCCTATCCTCGCCGCATGATGATCGAGCCCACCTTCCACGCGCAGCCGCACCTCCCACAGATCATCGGGCTGGACCTCCCCCACGGGACTGGAACATTCGCAGCAGTCAAACTGGTCATTGAGCCTGAACGCGACATGGTTCATGTGGTGGACGAGTTCAAGGCGTCAAACCAGGAGACGCCGGTGTATGTGGACCGGGTGCGAATGATGGGCGGCACGGTAGTGCCGGTCGCGTGGCCGCACGACGGCGGGCGCGGGTTTGGGTCCACGACGAGCGGCGGCACGATTGCGGAGAAATACCGGTCCATGGGTCTGCGAATGCTGAAAGATCCGGCATTCGTGTATGACCACGAGAACCGCAAGAGCCGGTCAATCATGACGGCGATTGAAATGGTGCAGGACCGACTTGCCACAGGCCGGCTGAAGATTTCCCAGAACTGCCGCGAGCTCCTAGAGGAGATGCGGATCTACCGACACGAGAAGGGTCTTGTGAAGCCGAACCAAGACGATCACCTGATCGACGCGCTACACAAGGCAATGATGATGCTGCGCTACGCCAAAGCCCCAGCGCACGGCGCACAAAAGGGTTTCGAGGTCTACACGACGCCGCAAGCGCGTGGCGACTACGAGTTCTTCTAGGAGAAGACCATGGCGGTAACGACAGATGTGCGGCAACTCATGCAGAGGTTCTCGTTCCTCGAGAATCAACGCACCAATTACGAGTGGACGATGCAGGAGATTACGGATCTCTTCATGCCGTATCGCGGAGACATCACAACGCGGTACAGTCCAGGCGAGCGCAGAAAGCCGCTGTTTGATTCGTTTGGTGCAGTGGAGGCGGACAGGTTCGTCAACTTCCTCAACGGCACGCTGTACCCGAGCTCCAGCGACTGGGTCAAATACAGGGTGCGCGGTGCTGTTGAGTTTAGTCGCGAGATCGACGCTGCCTTGTACGACACTTCCATGCGAGTCATGGACGCGCTGTCCGCCTCCAATTTCTATGTCGCCGCGCAGACCGACACACGCGACTGGGGTGTGTTGGGCAACAGCACGCTGTATGTGCAGCACGACGACGAGTACGCCGGCGACAACGACGAGTTCGGCGGGCTGAACTTCGACCCCGTCCCGTTCTCTCGAGTGTGGTGGGTGTTTTCGTGCATTGGCCGTCCGCTGCTGCTGGTGCGCGAGCTGGAGCGGCCTGCCATTGACCATGTTGCGTTCTTCAACAAGCCCGGAGACAAGATCCCGCCGCGCATGGCGCAATTGGCGAAAGACCAGCCGTTCACCATGGTCAAGGTGCTGCACTTCATTCAGCGCAACGAAAAGGGCAAGAAGGGCGGTGACATCAAGCCATGGGACAGCCGGTGGGTTTTCAAAGACGATCCGTTCACGATCCGGCGCGGGCAGTTCAACAACTGCCCCTACATTGCAGCTCGCATGATGGTCATGGACGGCGAGCAGTACGGGCGCGGGCGAGGGCACTTGGCGCGTCCGATCATGAAGGGCGTGAACGAGATTGCTCGGCAGAAGTTCATCGCGCTGGGCAAGGAAATGAACCCGCCGTTCATGGCAGAAGAGGACGAGATCGCGCAGCTCGACCTGACGCCAGGCGGGCATGTGGTAGTGCGCCCACCCAAGGAAGTGCAGCCGGGATACCTGCGATCCGGCACGGACTTTGGCCTGATCGAGCAGGTGATTGCCAACATGCACATGACGGTGCGCGAGGCATTTCTTGGAGACGCGCTTGGTGAGCCGGAAGCGCAGACTCGGAGTGCCGAAGCGGAAAGGAGCCGCCAAGCGCGGGCCTTGGCGCGTCTGGCTTCTACGAGCCAGACAATTGTCCATGAGAAGCTGTCGCCGCTATTTGAGAATGTCACGGACATCATGCTGTCCAAGGGAGCGTTGCCCGAACTGCAGGCGATCATAAACGAGAACCCGAACCTAGAGCTGGAGTTTGAGTTCACCTCGCCGTTCTTCACCGCCATGAAAGCGCAAAGCCTGGCCCGGATTGATTCGTTTCTTGAGCGGCGGTTCCAGCGGTTTGAGCGCACGGGCGACCCCGGTGCGCTGGAAGACATCGACAATGACCAACTGCGCGAGGTCGAGAAGTTCCTGGGCGATGTGCCGGCGAAGATTTTCCGGTCGCAGGACGAGATCGAGCAACTGCGAGAGGCGCGGGGCGATCAGGCTGCCGACGACCGTATTTCGCAGCTCATGGAGCGGGCGGGTCAATCGCAAACTCAAGTACAGCTCCGACCGGGCGGTACGCGGCGTAACGGCGCAGGTCTGGCTGACATGACGGGACCGGTGATTTGAGCGAGACTCCAGAGTTCAATTTCTTTGATGTGGAGCGCGAGCTCAAGCAACGCCAGTTGCGCCACAAGGCAATTGGCGAAGAGGCCAAAAAGGTGTTTGAAGACACCTTTGCAACGGCCAGCGGTAAGCGGTGCCTCGAGATTCTAGGGGCAGTGCTAGGTGCAAGAGTCGGTGGGCTGGACGGCCCAACAGACCCGACTACCGTGGTGCGACAGGACACCATGCGCCGGGTCTACTGGTTCATCGACGGCATGGCTAGGCGGGCAGATAAAAGGGAGATCGTGTGAACCGACTGGCAGACATTCTACCTGACGGTCCTGAACGCGAGGCAGTGCTGAAGCAGTTCGGCGACGACGCCGATGTGAATGTGCTGGCTCGTAGCTTTCTTGAAACGCGCAACAAACTCACTTCGACCCGGCGTGTGCCTGGAGAAGACGCCACCCCGGACGACTGGGGCAAGTTCTACAGCTCCATGGGCAGGCCGGACAGCCACGAGGGTTATGGGATTCCAGAGAATGTCAACGATACGCTGCGCGTCACGCTGGAGTCGTTGCGCGAAGTGGCGCACCAACGAGGTCTGACGCAATCGCAGTGGCAGAGTCTTGCGGAGGCCGCCGGCACTAACGCGCAAGCGCGTATGCAGCAGGTGGAGGCGCAGCGCACCGAATGGGAAGGCCAGACGCGCAACAAGCTCGGAGACGCTGCTGACAAGCGGCTGGAGCTGGCTGACAAGACGCTGGCAAAAATGATGGGAGACGATCCTGCCGTAGCGCAGGTTCTGAAGGAAACCGGCTTGGACCGACACCCGGCCCTCGTCAATGTTCTGCTGCAGGCAGGAGACTACATGAGCGAAGACAGCGCCCCGGTCGGGGCATCGCCGGCGCAACCCGCTGGCCCCACTCCCAATGAGCTCTACATCGAAGCCGTGGACATCATGGGTTCTGAAGAGTTCAAAAACAAAAAGCACCCCAAGGCCGCTCTGGCAGAGGCGCGGTTCCTCGAGGTGCTGATGACGCTGAAGTCGCTGGGGTACGATCAGGGGATCAACGATCCTCGGTTCACGACCCGTCCGAGTGCGTTTCTGCCTGACGGGACTCGGTTCATCTAATGGACGACCAGGCTAAACAAATCTACGAGGACGCTTTGCGGAAGCGTCATTACCTGGAGCAGCAGCAACGGCGTGACGGCACGCTGGAGCAACACCCCACGACATGGGAAAGTGACTGCTGTAACGCCAAAATCATTACGGCTGGCAGCAAGGTCGTGTGCCTGTCGTGCGGAGAGGAGTGTTCCTAATGGACGCAGAAAGAGTGCAGAAAGCGCGGGATGTGCTGCACGGTATGCTGATGTACGAAATGCACCCCACGGCGACGGTCATGCGCCTGCGGCAAACAGTTGTAGGTGTGCTGGAGCACCTTGACGCCGCTCTGGACATGACTGGTTCCAAGCCATTTGATCCTCTGGCGAACGATAATCCGCCTTCTGGCATAAAGCCCAAAAAGCGCGGCAGGCCCCGTAAAAAGCCCGAAGAAGTGGATTTCAGCGCGACGGACAACATTTCCGGCGAAGAATCCGCTTGACAATACTGCCCCCCTCGGTGTCCGCTGTGTGCAAGAGCGACTACCCCCCCTGGGCCGCTCTTCGATACGGCAAGCGCCGAGGGGGGCCTGCTTTGGGCGGATTACTCCCCGATCAAGTGAATGACTTGTGAATGGAGTAAGCCAGCATGGCTATTACTGATTACATCCCGTTGGGCGGTGCCACTTCTCCGGCTGGTGGTACCACTGATTCCCCTATTGGCCTGTTCGCGCTGAAAATGGCGTACGAGCAGACCATGTTCAAAGAGATGCAGCAAACTCGCTCCATGGTCGCCAACACGGCGAGCCGCATGGTGGAGCTCGAGGGTTACGAGAAGCGCATCGACCGCTGGAACAAAGCGACCCTGCAAACTCGCCAGCGGACCCAGGCTATCGGTGCTGACATCGGTGGCGTGGACAGTGCCGAGACCGGCATTCGGACGGTCGTGATTCGCCCGCAGCATTTTGAGTACCCGGAGTTCTTTGACCTGCGTGACCAAATGGGAACGCTGGGCCTGATGAACGCGCTTGTGCCGGGTGGCGAGTACCAGAACAATGTGCTCGCTGCCATGGGTCGCAAGTTCGACGAAATCTTCTTTTCGGAGATTCTGGCGGCGGTCAACCTTGGCGAGGGCGGCGGCACTTCCGCTTATGCCGGCACCGCCGGCAACGACTCTCTGCTCTCAGACGGCACTACCGGAACTGGTGTGCAGCCGTTTTGCATGGCTAAAGCGGTCGAACTCGTTTCGATCCTGCAGCAGAACGACGCTTTCTACGACGCCTACATTGGGATTCACCCGATTCAAGTGGCGCAGCTCTTCAACGACACCACCAACCGAGCGGTCAGCAGCGATTTCAACGCTATGCGCCCGCTCATGGACGGCGAAATTACGCGCCTGCTGGGCTGCCAGTGGATTTCCTGCACGCAGGTGCCGGGTTCTGCTAGTCAACACCGCGTGTACGGCTGGAACAGCAACGCGATGGTTTGCGGCATGGGACGCCAAGAGGCGTTCGTGCGGAATGTGCCGTCGCGAGGCAACACGGAGCTCGTCTACCACGGAGCGTTCTACGGTGCGGTGCGTGTGGACGATCTCGGCGTCACTTCTGTCAACAACTCTGACTAGGTCTAGCTGTGGCAGGTCGGACTACGCTCATGGCTGACAAGGCCCTGAATCTCTACCGCGCCGAAACGGCGACCCCGGTAGAGACATGGGTCACGCTGTTCACGACGAATCCGACTGCAGACCACCCGACCGCTCATGGCGCAATTGAGTGGGGTCCAGGCCGGGTTCGGGTTTACCCGAACTCGAGCCTGGGCAGCCCTCATTGGTCTGAGCCGGCAGACTTCACCAACCGGGTGCGTGTCATTCGGAATGTGGGGTCGGTGCTGTGGTCGAATGTAGCTCTAACCGTGAGCCCAGCAACTGTCATTGGCGTGGGCGTGTTTGACGCTGAAACCAACGGCAATCTGCTGACATGGGACGAGATAGATCCTCATGTGGTGTCAGACGGCGAGTCACGCACAATCGGCACTGCAGAACTACTGATTAAAGGAGATTAAAACATGCCTTTGACTATTGGAGCTCGGCAAGATTTTCTCAACGCAATCATTCGCGGTGACGCGAACCCGTACACTTACCTTGCCGTCGGCGACCAAAGGCTCAACTTGGCTTTGTTTGTTGGCGGTAGCGGTAATGGAGTTGACCCCGGAGACGACACTGCAGACGGTGCTGCTTCTGTAGCTGACGAAGTGTCGTCTAGTGGCACTGCATACGCCCGCACACCAGTCGAATTCGGTACGGCTGCTCAACAGCCGACTAGTGGCAACCCTGCGTCAATCTCGAACGATGCCACTGTGACTTTCCCGACCTGCCAGGGCACTGCATGGGCTACCGGCACCAACTATGTCAGCGGCTGGGCGTTGTACGACAACGCAGCTACGCCGTCCTGCATTTGGACCGGCGCGTTCGACACCGGCAAGAATGTCGATGTGAACGACACTGTTACCATTGCTTCTACCAACCTGGTTCTCCGACTCACTTAGCGTTGGGGCTTGATGGGGGTCGGGGCACACGCTCTGGCCCCCATCTCTTCGCGGGGGCGACATGCTGTTCGACATTGTGGAGCTAGAACTGCACAACCCAAACATGACGCCTGCGGAGTGCGCGGAAGAAGCACAACCGTTTTTTGGCCAGCATGAGTACGACGACGAGTTCGTGATGATTGATTCGATCAACGCGGCTACCGACTGCAAAGTGAAGGTGTTCGCCTACTACTTTGCAGGTGGATACACGAGGGCAACCTGTGGCGTATGACATTCAGTCCGCGTCTAACTACCGGACGAGTTCTGCGTCAAACGCAGTCACTTTTCCCTCTGCCACGACGGGCGGCAATACGCTAATCGTTGGGTATGTAGCAAACTTTTCCGCGACTGGTGCGCCCTCGTTTTCGCAGACGCTAACCCAGGCGCGTCATGTGAACGACGCGACGAACAGCTACAACTTTGGAATCTACTACAACACATCGGCTGCGTCTGTTTCGTCAGTGACGGTAACTTTCTCTCAAAGCTGCAACAGCACATGTTGGGCTATGGAGTTTGATTCTCAGTACGCAGCAACATTTCTCAACAGCGCACAGACCGTCAACACAACTCCGGTGTTTGGCGGTACAGCCGTGTACGCCCTTTCTAGCACTCTGAGCAGCAACCTGCCTGATGACATGCGGCTGTCGTTTGCCGTCCAATACGGAGCTGCAACGCTGACTCCTCGCGACCTCCAAAACCTTACATACCCGCCCGGAATTTTTCATTTCACGATCAGCAACACAGACATGTCGATTTATGTCGCTTCTAAACAATCGACAACCACACAGGCTTCGTGGAACTTTTGGGCGAACACCAACAACTCAACCGACAAGTTCGGTTCAGCCGGTACTAGCTGGCACGCTGCTGCTGCGCCTCCCGGCGGACAAGAGATCCTCACCCTTAGAAGTCAGGGGTACTGATGAACGGACCCTACGAGATCATCCCCGGCGTGCAGAAGGATGTGTTCTTCCCGCTGTACGCCCTCGACGGGACCGACATTCTGACGACCAGCCCGACCTTTGCTTCCGGCGACGCCAAGTTCAAGGTAGACGGTGGAACTTCAACGAACTTTACGCCGCAGCATCGGGGTGACGGTATCTACCTTGTCTCGATTACGGCGGGCTCCACCACCGCTGGAAACAAGAGCGGGCTCCTCGTCGTGCGCGACCTCACCTCGCCGCAGACTTGGCTCTCCACGGCTCTAGAGGTGCGGATTCTGTCGCTCGCCGAGGTGGCGTCGAGATACTACGACGGCCCGGTCGGCCCCGGCGTCTACTTCCAGCAGACCACGGGCGCGGCGGGCACCACCCTCGGCTACTCCGGCACGGCCACCAACCCGTGCAGCAGCATTGGGGACGCCAAGTCGATTGCTGACACGCTCGGCGTGAACCTGATCTACATGCTGCCCGACGCTTCCGCCACCTTCACCGCTTCTGCCAACGACTACCACTTCTACGGCACGGGCAACCGGAGCAGCGCGGAAGTAATCCTTGGCGGCCAAGACATCAAGAACGCCAAGTTCGAGGGGATCAAGGTGAGTGGGACTTCGGGTGCCACCGGAGACGCCACCTTCATCAACTGCGAACTGGATTCCGTCACGGGGCTGCGCGGTCTGGCGAAGGAATGCGGGTTGACCGGAACCTCGTCGGTGATCGCGTCTACAGCCATGACCTTCGAGAAGTGCTACTCCCTCGTGCCGGGTGCTTCAACTCCGGGGCTTACCTTCGCTGCCAGCGCGAGCGTCGGGTTCCGTCACTACTCGGGCGGCATTCAGTTCAACAGCGGTGCAGCCACCAACGCCGTCACCGTCGAGGGAGTCGGCAAGCTGGTGATCGCCGCGACCTGCACCTCCCTTGCCGTGCAGGTGCGAGGGGCGTGGCTCGTCAGCGACCTCGGCACGACCAGCAGCCTGACCTACGACAGCCACATGCAGACTGCGCTGGACATCCTCGAAGATACGGGCACCACGATCCCCGGCGAGCTTGCAAGCATTGAGACCAAGATCGACACAGTGGACACAGTGGTGGACCGGATCGAGATCGACACCACGAGCATTGAGACGAAGGTGGACACCGTTGATACCGTGGTGGACGCGATCCTGGTGGACACGGGCACGGACATTCCGGCTACGCTCACGACGATTGAGGGCAAGGTCGATACGGTCGATACGGTCGTTGACGCGATCCTGATCGACACGGGCACGAGCCTCCCAGCCACGCTGACTACAATCGACGGCAAAGTGGACACCGTGGATACTGTAGTGGACGCCATTCTCGTAGACACGGGGACGGACATCCCGGCGCAGATCACGGCACTCAATGACTTTGACCCAGCGACGGACGCGGTTGCAAATGTGACTACGGTCGGGTCAGTGACGGGGCTCAACGCCTCCCTCCTGGACGCGGCGATCACCACTCGCTCCACTTTCGATCCGGCTACCGACACGGTTACGAATGTGACCAATGTGGCTAGCGTGACTAGCCAGGTCCAGTCCAACCTGCGTAGCGTTGACGGCGTGGCCTTGGCGACCCACACGGCGGGCAAGGTTCCGGCTGACGCGACAGCCACGGTCAGCGGCACGGTGGACGCGAACCTGATTGAAGTGGACGGCGTAACCCTCGCGACCCACACCGCCGGCAAGGTTCCCGCTGACGCTACCGCTACTATCGGGATCGCCGCGTACCTTGGAGCCATTTGGTTTGACGACAGCGCAGCGACGACGGGCACCACAATTGGAACGCACGGGCTGCCAGACGCGCCGGTCAACGACTTCGACGATGCCGTTGCTCTGTGCAAGTCTACGGGGCTGAACCGGATCTACGCGATTGCCAGCACCTGCTCGCCAACCAGTACCTTGACCGACCTCGAGATCGTTGGCATTGGCAGCAGCACCTACAACTTTGGCGGCGTCGTGCATACGAATGTGCGGCTTGTCGGAATGTTGGTGTTCGGGATTTGTGGAGCTGCAAGCAATGTTTCGATTGACGGCGGCACACTTAGCACGACTACGACATTCAAGTCTGTAGACGGCGTGCGTAGCGCATTGCTTAACGGCACGGTTGCGCTGCAAGGCGGCTCTTGGAGCTACTTCGACAACTGCAGCCACGCAGCCTCTAGCCCGCTGATCTTCGACATGACAGCCAACACCAGCAGCCTTGCCATGTCCAAGTTCAGCGGCGAGGTAACCTTGAGCAATCTAGACGCAACTAACACGGTCGTGATCGACGGGCAGTGCAGCGTAATTCTAGACTCGTCTTGCACGGGTGGTCGAGTCTATGTGCGCGGGCAGATCGATGTCACAGACAACTCCAACAACACCGTCACGGTGACTGCTGTGACGGGCGTCAACCTGACTGAGATCATGGGCCAGACGGCCCCGGTCGAAACCTGGGTTCGCATTCTCAATGCAACGATTGACGCGACGGTGACGAGCGGCGGCGGCAGCACGGATAGCTGGAGCTCTACCGGAATCCCGACAACCAACGACGCGCAACTGATCGACAAGGTAGGCGTGTTTGTAGACGGTAACGCCAAGCTGCGAGGCTTTGTCGTAACCGGATACACGGACAGCACCAAGACACTCACTGTGGACCGGCTCAATGTTGCGCCAAGCAACGGAGACCGATTCCTGATTTTCGCGTGAGGTACCATGGGCTGGGACGCGCAACGACATCGACCGCTGGGTAATGGCTACGGGCGATCCCCGTCAAAGTACCGTCGTGGGCGCATTCTGGTCGCAGCCAATGTCATTCAGGTTCTCGAGCCGGACACGGTGACCTATGTGGCAGGAGCTCAACTAGGGTTGCCGGTGGCTAGCTATGTGGACCTGTATCAGCGGGTGTACTTGAAAGCCAACAGCGGCCCGCAATCGTGGAAGCGCACCATGCGAGCCGTCGCAGGGCTGGTGTCCGCTCCGGCGGTCGGCGGAGCGCCCCCCACCGCAGAGAACGGCGTGTGGACGGATGTGTCTGCCGCGCAAGTCACGACTGCTGGGTACAACTTAGCCTTGAGCCCGTACGAGCAGTACATCACGCCGGACGATGTTGCAGGCTTGGACTACATCGACATCAAGACCGTCGTAACGCATGAGCCCCGTTTGTGGAACCGCCCGTTTGAGGTAATCCATGAGCTGTGGGCCAATGTGTATGTCGCAAGGCAAGCGCGTACAGGCGTCAACGCAGGCGCGGCGTTTCCGTACGGCAACACGCATTACTACTACGACCTGACTTCTGCTAGAAGGCCGCGCAATGCCTAGCCTTGAGCCGCGTTGCATTGGCACGCTCAACAAGAACCAGGCTCCGGCGTACTTGGTGACGGCGGGCTCTGCAAATGAGCAATGGTGGCCAACAGGTTTTTTCCAATACTACACTACGCGATTGCAATGCTACGAGTTGTTCTGGTTTATCAACGACAATGGCTCTGTACACGATCAGACTGTGTTTGCGTCCCGCACAGATGTTAACAGTGGTAATCAGCCGCTTTTTGTCGTCCAACTGCAAGAAAACAAAAGCGATGTCATTGCGCTAGTCCAATTTCGCACTAGCGGAGGGGGCCAGTACAAAACAAGCGCGTTGAACTTAGGCAACAGGTCTAATGTATCTGGCCAATGGTGGCACACGATTGTGCAATATGAGCCCAGCGCAACGCAAAGCGCAGATAACGAAAACATTTTTGGCGACAACAACTTTCATGTGTACCACGGTCGAACTGGCGTAAGCGTGTTGGGCTCTGCTGTTCAGGCGGACAGTTTGTACGGCAGCAATCCCGATCAATTGCCCAACGCTTATATGCATCAAAATGTTGGGGCTGTAACAAGCACTTCTGCTCCGTATTTGTTGGCTGACGGCATGGCTGGATTTAGGCAGCTAGCTACAACGGCTTTGTCGTACACCATTACGGTCGGCTGCAAACTCAACGGAACGCAAACCTCAGTGGTGCCGTCTAGCATATTGGACGGTGGCGTAGCGGAATTGCGCGTGTGGGGCAGATGGTGGAGCCCTAATCCAACAAACGAAGCTGTGCCGTCTCCGTCGCAATTGGAAGCGCGGCGCAATGTGTATGTGCGGCATAGCGGCGTTACTAGCGAATCGCCAACGCAAAGCGTTGGAAGCTCTTGGCTGCGACATTGCCTCCGCTTTAACGACGCGCCTGGGACTACCGCTTCTGGCGTCACTCATGTTGGGCAGTCTTCAAGTGGCTTTGACGGCACAATTAGCGGCGCGTTCGGGATAGGTTTCGCGTCGAGCCCAATTATTGAGCCGTATGGCGGCACGATCCGAGAAATGACTGCGGCGGAAGTCTCGCTGGCCAACGCTAGCTTTAGCGGGCAAGGCGACCCTAGCGTTGTCATCTTGGTGCCGTTCCCGGCTACAAGAGCTGGCAACAATTCTGTTGCAGAAGAAAACGCGACAATTAGGGGAGTGCCAGGTTTTGCCGTAGCCGGCGACAACTCCGACACCGATCAGGACGACGCTGCGTGGGTGCGGGCTCGAGGATATCAGCCTGCTGCCGTTGACGCTGACGCAACCGAGCCTGACGGCATTGCCGACCTAAACCGCACGCTGTCTACAAACAACACCGCGTTCCCAGATCGTTCGCAATCGGAGAACGGAGCTCTGCCAGAAATTGCGTTCAGTCGCAACATGACTGCTGACGACCCGGCAGATTTCGTTCTGAGCGACAATAATGTCCCGTATGTAGGCGTAACGGTGCTTGTTGCGGCTACTGGAGCAGGGAACAACAGCAGCGGAGCAGAGGTCGGCCAGCCCACGCTAACGATTGCCGGCGCAGTCTCGCTGTACAATGTGCTCGCGCCTAGCACAACGGCCACCCAAGATTCTGCAGACATTGACGCAGGCCGCGTGCTGGCGGCGGTGCCTGGTGAGGCAGCGGCTGGGCAAGACGCCGTAGTGCTGCGCCGACAGGTAGCATTTCAACGCGCTGACGGGACCGTGTCTGGCCAGAGCGTGCTGACGATCACGACCGCCGGTCAAAAACCGATGTCGTCCAGCACGACAGATCAGCCCGTTACTAGTGCCAACGACATTCCCACTCTAGCGCGGCTGGTCGGCCCCACGACAACTGGCGCACCTAGCGTGGTGGTCGCCGGTGAGTCTAATGAGTTGGTCGTTCAACGGGGTCACGCGGCGACAAACGACGGGACAAGCAGCCAGGACAACCCGTCGCTGCAGCAGTCGGACGATATGGGCAACGCCGGCACGCCTAGCGCGACGAGTAGTAGCGACACCCCCGTGCTGCTTGGCCGTTTGCGCCCGTTGCCGGCGTCCGGTTCGCCCAGCCAGTCCGATAGCGCAGAAACCGTTACGCTTGACCGCGAAGCCCGCATGTCGGTCGCTGACGCTTCTCTAGACGCTGTTGCGAGCGAAGACAACGCCGCGTCTATGGCGCGAGCGCATGAGGCTACGGCTGACACAGCTAGCGCAAACGCTATTGTGACACTTGTCACGGCAGGCGAGATCCCGCTGGAGAATGTTCAAGATGTGACGGTCGTGACCAGCGCAGACGACGCCGTCACCTTGCTCATTGAGCGTGCCGCTACGGCTAGCGCAGCTCCGGTACCGGCAGACTCTAGTCAAAGCGTGCCGAGCTTTGGAGCGTCTCGAGGCATTGCGCCAACGGTGCAGATTCCTGCCGCGACTACGCAACCTGCGCCGAAGCTACTCGTAGATCGCAAAGCCGCTGCTACAAGTTTGGCCCACCGCAGTGTCAGCGAGCAGGACTTGTTCAACTTTGCTCGCTTGGCGGACTTCAAGCCTCAGCACCCAAACGGGCATCGCACCGCCTCGTCGCAGCATACGCCTATCTTGCAGGTGGCTGGCAACCCGCAGTTGAGCAACACGATTGACCCGGTGCCGGTACTGGCCGCTGAGTCTGGCGGCTTCGCTGTCGAGAAAGGCATGTCCGGCACGGCGTTGGAGATCGGCAGCGAAGCTAGCCTGATTACGGCTGCCCCTAGCGTCATTCGAGGCATGGCAGACGACGGACTGGGTGGCACAGAGAGCAATCAGCTACAAGCAGACATGACCGTGACGCCTCCGCTGTACATGAGCAACGCAGGCAATGCTAGCACAGCATTCGTCACGCAATCAGCGGGCACTGCGCTGATCCTCAAGCCCGATAACCAGAACACGCCGTCTCTGTCGCGAACGCTTGACGGGTCTAGCAACGCGCTGCTCCGCCGTCAAAACGCAACAAATACCCCCATCAACGCTCGCAGCACGCAACTGCTACCGACCATTAGCGTAGCCGGCGAGATTCCGTTTACGGCTACAAACGCCGAGATTCCGTCTAGCGCGTCGGAGTCTTTGCCGTCGCTGTCAATCAGCAAAGACTTTAGCGGCACCAATGTGCTACTGCCGACCGAGTCGGGTGAAGTTGTCGCATTGGGCATTAACCGTGGTCGCGAGGCACAACGGACAGACATCCGCGCATTTGAAACGCGACCCGTTCTTGAGCGATACGGCGTACGCCCGCTAACCAACCAAAACACTCCGTCTAACTTGCTGTCTGACGAGCCGCCGGTCTTCATGGCAAAGCAAGTGGTAATGTCCGCGCTGCAGCCTGGAGTGGAAAGCAGCAGCTTTGAGCTCGCGCCAGTCGAGCTGACCCCGGTGAGGTTCCTTGGGAACGCAAACAACCCCGCTGCTGGAACGAGCGATCACGCATTGCTGCCGCTCGAGATCAGTCGTGGCGTAGGCAACCCCGACGATCCGGCACTCGTGCAATCCGAAGGACCGGTTGTAGACTGGTACTTGGACATTGTGCTGTCTGCGACTCAAGACCCAGGCTCGGCGGCGACTGTGCTGTTCGCTGTTCTCGAGAAGAACACTGCGATCCCGTTCCACAACTTGCTGCAAAACGAGGCCGGTGCGTCGGGCCAGTTGCTTGTGCCAACTTCCATGGCGAGAGGCATGGGCGTCAGTGACCCGCCGGCGGTCATTAGCGATCAGCCTGCTGTCATCGCGCCAGCTCGCAATGTCGCAATGTCTGCTGCGAATGAGCCCGGATCCGTGTCGTTCGGGTTCTCTAATATTGAGACCGGGGCTACGCGCTTTATGTCCAACGCCGTGTTCAATGCGCCGGCGACTAGCGGGTACCTGATCCCGGACATTCTCATCAATCGGGATTATGTGCCACCTGCAGACGCTGCGCTGTCTAGCGGGCTGACCGCTCGCCTGGGAGTGCGTCCTGAGCTGATCCCCCGCGTGTCTAGCAGCAGCACGGCGCAGTTGCCGGTCATACTGATCCGGTCGCATGGCATCGCTGCCACGGGTGGGCTGGGCAGCGGCAGTGCGGCCTCTGCCACGATCATTCGCCAACGCGGCATGTTGCCAGTGCTGGACGACTCGTCAGGCACAAACAGCAACCCGCCGGTGGCTGCAGGCAGCCTTGAAGGAATCATCGACGAGATTGAGTCGGTAACCGTGTACCTGTGCAGCTTGGAGGATTACTTGAGCAAGCTAGACATCTGGAATGTCGCGCTGACCAAACTGGGTTTGGAGACGCTGACGGCAACGACCGACAATGTCGCACAGGCGGTAGCCATGGCTGCCAACTGGCCGTCATTCAAAGGAACCTTCCTGCGCGATCATGTGTGGAACGGTGCGTACACTTCGGTGGAGCTCGCCAAATACCAGAACACGGTGACACCAGGCGATGTGAACCCGGTTGGCCCGTGGAAGTACGCATACCGGCTGGACAACCTGACGCCGCATTGGGTGAGGTCTATCCGTCTCAACGGTCGAGAAAACCAACCGGGCACCAAGACGGCTAATGGCATGGGGCTGTGGGAAGAGAAAGTCATCTTCAACGACGCCGGCGCAGGGGCATTTTGCCTCGTCACCAATGAGGCGTCCGCCACGCTGGACTATGTCTTCATGGTGCAGGACTGCGACATTGACATGTACCTGCCGGAAGACATGCGGTGGGCTATGGCTCTGACCTTTGCTGTCCACATGGCCAGCGACCTTGGGTCGAGCAACGCGGATGTCGCCCTGCTGGAGCAGCAGGCTGAGATGGCTCGTCGCAACGCCCGCCGCACCGACGGACAATCTGCAGCTCGCTTGACTCTGACCGACTACAGCATTCACGACGCATTCTACTAGGGGGAACAATGGTCTGGGTCGCCAAGCAGTCCTTTGCCACGGGTGAAATTAGCCCGTCTGTGTACGGCATGGTCAGCACCAGCCAGTACCAGGCTGGGTGCATGGAGCTCGTGAACGCGCTGCTAACGCCGACAGGAGCGGCCCGGAAACGGTACGGCACGCAAATCGTGACGAACACAACGGGCAACAACTTCGCCCGCCTGTTCTTCTACTACGCCAAGGGCCGTCAGTATGTCGTGCAGTTTGTCTCCGCAGGCGACGACGCAGCAGACACCAACACGCCGGCTCGGCAACTGCGAGTCATGGACGCTGCCACGCAAACCTTTGTCGATTTTGGCGACAACGCAGCGCATGGGCCGTTCAGCGCATTTGGTGACGGAACAGCCTACTACCACAACTTCACGGCTACGGAACTGCGCTCGGTGTATTCGTTCCAAGACTCTGAGCGCATCTACTTCATGCACCCAGACAAGCCGGCGGTGTACCTCGAGAGGCAGGTGCAAGATCCTGGCTCCGAAGCGTGGGAGTACGGGCTGTATCCCAAGCAGACGGGCAGCCCGGTCATCATTGACTACCGTGTTGGAACGCCGGTTGAGTTTGTCGGCAACACTCTAACGACCGACTCTGACTTCTTTGTGCCTGACGACAACGACTCTTATTGGCGCGTCATGGGCGCAAACGCAGCAGACCCGGTGGATAATCCTTGGGGCAATTGGGTGCAGGTTACGCGCTACAAGAGCCGCACGGATCTAGATGTCGTAACACGCTATGGTGGAGTAGGGCCAGACTCGCTCGACTGGACTGGTCCCTATACCCCTCTGATTACCTACACTGGCACAGCGGTGCAAGGTTGGGGAGTCAACTCCGCTAACCTCTTGAGCGATGTGACGCTGACGGGACCAACAACACCGGCAGCCAAAGCTAACTGGACTGGCTTTGTTGTGCAGGTCTCTAGTACCACGTTCGCGGTGGACGCCACGATTCTAGGCGTCATTACCTATGTCAACACCAGCAGCAGTGTGGAAATCGTGCGACTGCAAAACGGCAACGGCATCCCTGCTGGCGACAGCGTCGAGGTTACCGTGTACGGGATTGCGGCCAATTCCGCGCAGCAGACGGTGCCCGACAGCTTGCTGAACCGGAGTTACCTCAAGAAATTGCCGGTGTATGTCGGGCAGGCTCGAGACGGGGCAGGGCAGCTCATCGCAGACGAGTACAAAGTCTACAGCCCAAACGGATACTTGCAGTATTACAGCAACCCCACATTTACTGACAGCCAATGGTTGCCTGCCGGACACGCCACTACCTACGACCGCTGGGAAGGCAACTTGGTCGGCGGTGGGATTCACATCAACGGCGGCATTGTCGCGATCACAGGAGTCGATACGGCTGCTGGCCCTGACGGCGACGAGGTGGTCTACGACGCTCGCATTGTGAAGCCCATGGCGCACCAAGGGCCGTCGATGCAGTGGGGACTGACCCAGAGCCACGGTGTAGGATTCCCGTCCTGTGGGGCGTCACACCAAGGCCGTATCTGGATGGGCGGCTACAAAGAAAAGCCAGGGCGCGTCGTAGCCTCCAAGGTCTACGAGCCGGAGGACTTTACCGCAGGCGGCTTGGACAGTGACGGCATCAGCGCGGACATCGCCGACTCTTACGGGGGCAGCCTTACTTGGATGGCCTCTGCGTCGGATCTTCTCATCGGGACTGCTACCGGCGAATACGCCATAGGCGGACGACCGATCACTCCCGCCAACCTAGCCGTTGAGAAACAGAGCAGCATCGGCTCGCGGAATGTGCGCCCTCCCATGGTGGACAACGCGGTGATCTTTACTGACGCTGCCGGCAAGGGTCTCCGGGAGATGGTGTTCCGGGACGACGCGAACAGGTACCAGAGCCCTGACCTGACGGACTTGGCCAAGCACCTGTTTGAGGACATCGTCATTGAGCAACTGTCCTATGTCGGCACGCCAGGACAGGCACTGTACGCAAAAGACACGCAGGACCGCCTGTACGCCCTCTCCATGTGGCGAGCCAACAATGTGACCGGGTGGTCTCGCCTGACGCAGCCGTCGTTCCCGACGACGCTGGGGACCGCTAGCGAGGACTCTACCATTGAGTCCATTACCACGGTGCGGGGCGACGGCATTCGCGTGCAGCAGGACGAGCTCTGGATTGTCCGTCGGTGGACGCAAGGGGGTCAAACGAGTGCAGGGACGGTGGTCCGCACCATTGAGCGCATGACGCCCGAGTTCGCAATGGACATGACGGTGAACGGATCGTCGCTGTCTGGAACCGGGCTGAATACCGGGTCCAACCTCATTGACTTGCCGGCGTCCAAGCCAGTCCAAGTCATGGTGCAGCAAAACGCGGGTGGGCCGTTTGTGTACATTGGCGACTACGCAGTCGATTCCCAAGGCGTGGTGACGCACCCAGAAGTGGGCTTCACGCCTAATGCGTCTCAAGCTGGCAGAGCGATTCCGTTCAAGCTGACTCCGACAATCCCCCATTTCATGATCCCTAACCAAGGGGATTCGCAGGGGCGGCTGGAATCAGTCTCCACTCTGATTGTGCTGATTCGTGAATCCATTGGCGGCAAGGTGGCAGGCAACACGGTCATGCCGCCGGGGGTGTCGATCCCGAATGCGACATCTCTGGCAACACCAGTTAGTGCTGTAACGGAATGGCGGAAGGTCGTGTCGGTCGGGACATACGGGACAATGCACGAAATCCCAATTACGCATGAGTTGCCGTACCACTTTGAGGTGGCAGGGCTCAACTTCCAACTGACGCACGGGAGATAGAATGCAGGTCGTGCCGTTCAAATACGAGCACGCAGAAGCGTACCCCGGAGACATGTTTGTGGACGGCATGTACGGACTGACGCTGTTACGAAATAGCGGGTTGCCGTGCATGTCGGGAGGGGTGGCAGATTTCCCATGGGGCGCAGAGCTGTGGATTTGCACGGTAGACGACATAACGGATTACGAGCGGATGCGAGGAGCTCGGATAGCTAGGCGGTTTGTGGCGTTGCAACTCGAGCTTGAAAAGAAGATTTTCGCGCACACCAAGCCTGGAAACGAGCGGTGGCTGATGTTCCTTGGCTTTCGACTGGAGACGACATTGGTGGACGAAAAAGGCCAGATCATTCACCGCTGGCAGAAAGAGGAGTAATGGGAGTTGAAGTAGCCGTCGCTGCTGCCGTAGTCGCTGCCGGCACCTCTGTGTATGCGGGGGAAGAGCAGGCAAGGCAGCAACGCAAAGCGGGTCGCCGTCAAGCGGCTGCCATGCGTGCAGAAGCCGCTGCAGAGCGCGAGAGGGGCCGCCGGCTCCGGGCTGCCCAGACAGCCGCATACGGAGCCGCAGGCGTTCAGACAGGCTCTGGGACGCCCCTCATGGTCATGGGGCAGACTGCCATGGACAACATCCGCCAGCGGGAGCGGCTGCTTGCTGGAGCTCGCAACGCCTTGCTGGACGCCCGCGCACAAGCGTCTGCGAGCCGGCTGCAGGGGTACGGGCAAGCTATTGGCTACTTGGGGCAAGCGGCAAGTATCAGCTCGGCAGGCGCGACCCCCACGCAAGACACCACTTAAGGAGAAACCATGGTTCGTCCAGTCAGAGTACCTCAGACGCAAGTCGGCATGGGAGCTCCGGCATACTTGCCCAGCGCGGCGGCTCAGGCTGCGCCGGCCCAGGCTCTGGCTGGAGCGGTCGGACAGGTTGCAGGCGTGCTTGGCAGCCTAGCCCAGCAGAAGCAGCGCAAGCAGGACCGGCTAGACTACACGCAACAGCAGTCGCAGGCTCGCGCCATGTTCTCGAGCGGCGCAACAGCCATTCAGAACCAACTTGACGACTATGTTCGGAGCCCGGAGTTCACGACCGAAGGCTACGCCGCGCTGCAAGACAAACTGACCGATGAGCTCTACGGGCGTGTGTCTGGAGTTGTGACGCACCCACAGCTCAAAGGCCAGTACCAAGGAGTCTACGACGCCTACAAAGCTCGGACGCCAGAAGAACGACAGGTGGACATCGACGCTGCCGTAGCGGCACGCAGCCTGTACTCGCTGGAGGACAGTTACGCCGAGTTGTCGCAGTTTGCGGCAGACGGGTTTGGCGAAACAGCAGCAGAAGAGTTCGGCAAGTTTGCTGACAATCTGGTGGCTGATTACCCAGAGTTTCGCGAGCAGGTAGACAAGTATCGTCAGGGCATTTTCGCGGCGATCAAAACGGGCTACGGCAGCGACTGGGGCCAGGTTGCCTATCAAATTGATTTGAGCCAAGGCGCATTTGACGCACTAGGCGCAGACATTGTGGGTCCGACAAAAGTCATTGCGTTAGAGCAAGCGGCGTTTAGCGCAAGCCGGTTGTTGCAGCTTACTGAAACTACGCCCATGTTCGGTGACGCGGTGCCGACAATGGGGCCGATTAGCACGCTACAGCGCACTGGCATTCCCGATCAGTTGCAGAGCTTGCTAGTGTCACTAGAGCCGGCACAGGACACTCCAATTGGCGCAGCATTGAGTGCTACGCTACGGTCCTCAATCACTCAAGCGCAAGCTCAAGAGCAGTATTTGAGCGTGATTGACGAATGGGCGATGGGCCGAGGTCAGCATGTCGGCGTGCTGACGATGACTCCAGAAGTGGAGACGGTTTTCAACACTTGGTGGTCACAAGCTGCCGAGCAAGATTTGCTGCGAATGGAGCCCGACGAAGCATACCGGTGGCTTCGCGGTCATTTGCCGCAAATGGACCGACTTCCTGATTCGGTGCAGCGGTTCGTTCTGGGTCAGCTCAACAACAACAACCCCAACCCGCTAATGGCATCGGCTGTAGCCAAAGCTGTCATGGGGATCAACGACAGTAATCCTGGACGCATTGTTGGCACCGGGCCAGACGCCATGCCGACTACCGTGTTTGATGGCTCTACAGTAGCCATGCTGAGTCACTTGGCAAAATACGGCAGTACGACAGACGCCGTTTCTGCTTCGCTAGCATTGCAAACAGCAACCGGACTTGGTGCGGGCCAAGCTGCATTTGTTGGCACAGCGCAACTGCCGGCGTCGGCAAGCAAGGCAATGCAAGAGAAAGTCAAAGACGAACTGCGCCTGGTCGAAAAACGGTTTGAGGCGGGCGCTGAATCTATGGGGCTGGACAAGGTCGAGTTTGATTCTTTGACCGTTCAGCAAACGCGAGACATCTTGTCTGCCGCAAATGTCCACTACCTCGCGGAAGCGCAGCGCGGGACGCCTCTTAAAGACGACGCAGCAATGCAGCAATATGCCGTCGATCTTGCCGTTCACGATTTCCTGAACACGCATAAACCAATTCGCATCGGCGAAAAGGTGCATTTCAATCGCGAACTAACTGACGCTTTGGGGGACAACCCGCCAGACGCGATTGAGTTTGAGCTCTACACATACTTCAAAGAAGACGGCTACAGCGACAGAGACGCCACAGCATTGCTCAACCGCGTCATGCTCTACGACTATCACCCAAGCACTGGGTTTAAGGTGATGTTGCGACCGGAAGACGAAGACGGCGTTTTTACCTTCTACACTAGACCTGGCGACGAATTGTATGGCGGTACCCGCTTTAGATTCGACGCAGCAGACAACGCTTGGCTGCGCGCTACACAAGCAACGCAAGACATGCTGTGGCTAGATGGAGCCAACCAAGCCTTGCGTGGTGAAGGTGTAGCAGGCGCTGAAGTAGCGGCGTCTCGAGCTCGCCAAGAATTTGTCGATCTGGCTATGATGTCGCCAAAGCAGAAAATTGCAGGGCTCAAAAAAGCTATAGCGGCTTGGCAAGGCCAAGAAGGTTGGCTAACTCAGGTACAGCTAGGACTGATGCAAGCGACTCGTGGCGGTTTGCGTTTTGATATCGGACCTTCTGCTGAAGATTTGGACCGCATTGGCCGCAACCGCGAGTACATCGCAGAGCTAGAGCAATTGCCGGGGCAGCGATATGTGTTCATGGCCAACCCAAAATATCGCAACATGTACGAAAGTGCTCTGAAAGCACAACGAACATATCAGCCACAAACTATTGGCGGGTTTGATCCTACTGAACGAAGAATGTCTGGTTTGGCAGGATTGTTTGCTGAAGAGATTACTAGCACTCGCAAGGAGCACGAAGCGTTGCAGGTAGTGCGGAAGGCTATTGAGCGCGACAGCCAAAGCTGGACAGCGCAACAATGGGTGCGTTTTTACAACACGGGCAAAACGCCGTAGCGTCGGAGGCACACATGGGCTGGGCTACTACCGAGCAACTGCAAACTGCGTACAACTCCATGCCGACCTATCGGGCATACGGAGAGGCTTCGCGTCGTGCGTTCTTGGAAACGCCTAGCCACACGACTACGCTGCTGCAGCAAATGGGCGCGGCTTTCCGCCAGGAAAACTTGTTTGCTGCGGGCTACCGCGCCTTGCAAGACGACATGTCAGGCTATGTCGATCCGACCTACGACGCCGCGATGGACTTAGGCGAGTACGCGGAATACACCGACCGATTCCCGGAACTGTTGCGTGCTAACAACTCCGCGCACATGCAGCACATTAAGCACAAGATTGAGCGCGAGATAACCGACCGGCGCATTCTGGAAGATTTAGGGTTCTGGCGGTCGCTGGCAGTGCATCTGCCGGCTGGCGTCTTGTCGCCTGAGAACCTTGTGCCAGTAGCACGGATGGTGGGATTAGCAGCAAAGGGAGCCAGGGCGGGCGTTCGCGCTGCGACAGCTCGGTCTGCAGTGGAAGCTGCCGGAGCTCAGGTTATTGCCGAATCCATTCTTGGCGCAGAGCAGGGCCTGCGGACTCGAGAAGAGCAAG